>CERC01030033.1_pt1 | contig 21095 bp, 17 predicted proteins | sample 530921 | NCBI WGS metagenome assembly CERC01 (sample SAMEA2621099, study PRJEB7988) | marine metagenome | isolation source: saline water (ENVO:00002010), including
AGCAGTTGATAGCCGGCAGCCAGCAATTGAATGCAGGTGTGGGTGCCGATATAACCGGCGCCGCCGGTGACGAGAATGCGGGCCGAGGAGGATAGGTCAGTAGGCATTCTTGTTGATAAACCCTTTAAATACAGTCAAGAAAACAATCTTCAAGTCCAGAAAAAGCGACCAATTGCGGATATAGTCCAGGTCATACTCAATGCGCTTTTCCATCTTGTCTACGGTGTCTGTCTCGCCGCGCCAGCCGTTGATTTGCGCCCAGCCGGTAATGCCCGGTTTCACCTTGTGACGCAGCATGTAGCCGCTGATGATCTTGCGGTATTCCTCATTATGCGCAATAGCGTGGGGGCGAGGGCCGACGATAGACATTTCTCCACGTAGCACATTGATGAATTGCGGCAATTCATCCAGCGAGGTGCGGCGCAGAAAGGCACCAAAGGGTGTTATGCGGTTATCGCCGCGGGTCGCCTGGGTGACTTTTGTCCCGTTCTCCATCACCTTCATACTGCGGAACTTCCAGACCTCAATGGATTTGCCGTCGATGCCGTAGCGTTTCTGGCGGAACAGAGCGGGGCCGGGCGAGGTCATGCGCACACAGAAAGCGATCATCAGCATGGGGATGGAAATGAGTGCGAGGATCAGGGTTGACAGAATAATGTCTTCGATGCGCTTAACAATGCGGTTGGCGCCATCCATTGGGGTGTCAAAGATACTGATGCTGGGCAGCCCGTTGATGGACTCGCTACGCGCATGCAACAGGTCGAATACGAATACGTCGGGTATTAGATAAACCGATGCTGTACTGTCGCTCAGCTCGTCCAGCAGCCACTTGATTTTTAGCTCCGCACGCATCGGCAGGGTGATATAAATCTTGTCGATCAAGCCAGCCTTGGCATCGTCGATCAAGGCTTGCATGTCGCCATTGACTGGCATGGCGATGCTGGTGCCGGCCAAGGCGACGGGCTCGCTGGTTTTGTCATCATAAAAGCCCATCAGATTCAGACCCATCCAGGGTGTGCTGACGATGTTGTTGGCCAAGCGCTGGCCCAGCTCACCGGCGCCGGCGATAGCGACAGAACGCGTGTTGTAGCCCCGGCTGCGCAAGTGGCGCATGATGTGACGCAGCAGCACCCGGTAGCCCCACAGGCTGATCAGGCCCAAGGCAAACCACGCCAGTTTTTCCATGTCTGGAAGTCGGGTGCTTTGGAAGAAGAAGTAGTCAGTCACGAAGGCTGCGGCAAAAGCGGCGGCCCAGTTGCCCCCCACCTGGCGTAGCTCCCGTAGCGAGTGCTCACCGCGCCAGGATCCGTAGAGGTGGCTGAAATCGTTGATCAGGTAGAAGAGAAAGAGCGTGATCAGCAAGCTGATCCAGTGATCGCGGTGCAGGGTGGTCTCTTGAAGCCACAGTACGATAAACAGGGCGCTGGCTATGACGACCAGATCAAGCCAGCGATGCATGACCGCGAGCATTGGTTCGTTGGAGCGGATGATTCCGTTCTGGGTAGGCTGCATGATCTATTCCTGCGAATGCAAAACGTCTTGAGACACTGTGGGGCATGATCTGCTTGAGAGTCCGATAGAGTGCAGTGGTTCACTCGATTCGGAACACCTATTGGCAGTTCAGGGCAATGCGGCGCGCCTGTGGCTCAGGTCGCTTAGTATCGCAGAGATCGGCAATGGCGTGGGGCCGATCTCTGCGGTGGTGGCGCTGTGGCGTCGGTTCAGGACAGGGCGTTGATGGCGTCCAGAAGTTGCTTGGTTTGCTGCTCCATCAAGTCTTGATTGGCACGGCTTTCTACATTCAGGCGAATGACCGGCTCGGTATTGGACGCTCTCAGGTTGAAGCGCCATTCAGCAAACTCGATGCTTACCCCATCGGTGTGATCAACACTTAGAGCGTCTTTGGCGTATTGGGACTCAATGGCCTTCAGCACGGCTGGAGCATTGTTTACCTTGAGGTTGATCTCGCCAGAGGAGGGGAAGCGTGCAATGCGCTCGTCGACCAGTGCTGACAGAGGCAGACCTTTGCGGCACATGAGTTCAGCAATCAGCAGCCAGGGGATCATGCCGCTGTCACAGTAGGCGAAGTCACGGAAGTAGTGATGCGCGCTCATCTCGCCGCCGTAAATGGCATCTTCATTGCGCATGCGTTCTTTGATAAACGCGTGACCAGCTTTGGTTTGTACCGCAACCCCACCGTTACTCTCTACTTGCTCGACCGTGTTCCAGACCAGGCGCGGGTCGTGAATGATGCGAGCGCCTTTTTCTTTCTGCAGAAATGCCTCTGCAAGCAGGCCAACGATGTAGTAGCCCTCGATAAAGCGGCCTTGCTCATCAAACAGGAAGCAGCGATCAAAGTCGCCATCCCAGGCGATACCAGCGTCCGCACCATGTTCCAGTACGGCGTCGCGCGTGGTAGCGCGGTTCTCGACCAGAATTGGGTTGGGGATACCATTGGGGAAGGTGCCGTCCGGCTCGTGGCAGATCTTGATAAAGGTAACGGGCAGGCCGGCAGCACCGAAAGCCGCCTCAATGGCATCAACCGCAGGCCCCGCTGCACCGTTGCCCGCGTTGACCACCAGCTTGAGCGGGCGGTCAAAGGCGGTGGTGCCGATATAGCCCATCAGATGTTTCACGAAGTCCGCGCGGGTATCAACCAGCTCATAGGCGCCGCGATCCGCTTCCGCCACAGCGGGGTCTTTGCCACCCACTAATTGATAGCTGCTGGCCTCGGCCATCTCACGAATAGCGGCAAGGCCAGTGTCAGCGGAGATGGGGCGAGCCCCTTCGCGCACCAGCTTAAAACCGTTGTAGTCAATGGGGTTGTGCGATGCGGTCACTTCGATACCGCCATCTACGCCCAAGTGGAACGTAGCGAAGTAGACTTCTTCAGTGCCGGCCAGGCCAAGATCAAGAACGTTTACCCCTTCATCACGCAACCCGTTGGCGAGCGCTGCTTTAAGGGCAGGAGAGGTGGCGCGCACGTCGCCACCCAGAACGATACGTTTAGGCTTGAGAAATTGCGCGAAGGCGCGAGCAATACGATAGGCGATGTCTTCATTCAGCTCTGTGCCAAGTTGGCCGCGAATATCGTAGGCTTTGAAGCAGGTAATTTGAGTCATCGGTTCACCGGTGAAAAACTTGAAGTACTGGTTCGCGTAACGGCGAAAGCGCGTCAGCCTTCGGCCAACTCTAGTAAGACCGTTTGCAGGTCTTGACGCCAGTCAGGTGCGGATATGCCAAATGTTGATTGCAGCTTGCTGCAATCCATTACAGACCATGCTGGGCGGCGAGCCGGAGTGGGGTAGTCTGTGGTGCTGATTGGCAAAAGTGTTGGCTTTTGGCTAATAAGGTTCTGATCGGTCGCTTGGGCAAAAATTTCGTTAGCAAAATCAAACCAAGTGCAGTCCGGTAAACCACTGTAGTGGTAAACACCCCAGTCAAGAGAGCCGCTTGCTTGGAACTTTTCTGCCAGCTTCCACAACGCTGCGGCGATGCTGACTGCGGACGTAGGGCCTCCGCGTTGATCTGCCACGATAGAGAGGCTGTCGCGCTCTGTACCAAGACGCAGCATTGTTTTAACAAAGTTGTTGCCGTGAGCACCAAAGACCCAGCTGGTTCTCAATGTGATGTGTTTACTGCAATTGGTGGCCAAAGCCTGCTCACCGGCGAGCTTGCTGGCACCATAAACGCCTGTAGGGCCGGTGGGCTCCGACTCAAGATAGGGAGTGAGCGAGTCGCCGGTAAAAACATAGTCTGTAGAAATGTGAAAAAGCGGTATATCCAGACGAGATGCAGCTGATGCCAGGTAGCCGACTGCATCTCTGTTAACCGCCCAAGCCCGTTCGCTGTCGGACTCGGCTTTGTCGACGGCGGTGTAAGCTGCTGCGTTAATAATCAGGTCTGGCCCAAGGGCGTCTACGGTTTGCTGGACCTTGTTATTGTCAGTGATATCCAACTGGCTTGAGTCAAAACCGTGGACCTCAAATGAGTGGGGTGCGGTCCTCAGTAGTTCATGGCCCACCTGGCCTTTGGCTCCGGTCACCAGCACGCGCATATTCAGTGTCCCTCGACGATAAGCTGAGAAAGTGTAGGGTTCAACTGATCCTTCGCGGATAGTTGCGGGTTTTCGATCGGCCATGGGATCTGCACATCAGCGTCATTCCATAGCAGTCCGCCCTCATCATCCGGGAAGTAGTAGTCGGTACATTTGTAGATGAAGTCAGCTACATCGCTCAGCACGCAAAAACCGTGTGCATACCCTGGCGGCACCCAAAGCTGTCGGTGGTTTTCGTCGTTTAGTTCAACCCCAACGTACTGGCCGCACGTGGGTGACTTGGGGTTGATATCGACGGCCACGTCGTACACAGCCCCACGGCTGACACGAACGAGCTTGCCTTGCGGGCGGGTGCGCTGGAAATGCAGGCCACGGAGTACGCCGCGCGCTGAACGTGAGTGGTTGTCTTGTACGAAGGGGAGGTCTATACCGGCTTCACTATAACGTTGTTGCTGGAACGTCTCAGTAAAGAACCCGCGTTGGTCACCAAATACCTTGGGTTCAAAAATGAGGACGCCGGGCAACTGAGTTTGGATAACCTTCACTTCTCCGCCTCCTGCTGCAGCAAGCGTTGTAAATACTGGCCATATCCGGTTTTCTTCAACGTGTCAGCTTGTTTTGCGAGTTGCTCACTGGTCAACCAGCCCTGCTTGTAAGCAATTTCTTCAAGGCAGGCGACTTTAAGGCCTTGTCGTGCCTCGATGGTTTGCACAAAGTGGCTGGCCTCCATGAGTGAGTCATGGGTGCCGGTGTCGAGCCAGGCAAACCCTCGGCCGAGCAAGCTGACGTGCAGCTGACCCCGCTCAAGGTAAGCGTTGTTTACGTCTGTAATCTCAAGCTCGCCTCGCGGAGAAGGCTTGACTTGCTTGGCAATGTCGACCACTTGATTGTCGTAAAAATACAGACCGGTAACCGCGTAGTTGGACTTGGGGGCTGCTGGCTTCTCTTCGATCGAAACAGCCTTGCCGTTGCTATCAAAGTCCACCACGCCAAAGCGCTCCGGATCGGTTACGTGGTAGCCAAACACGGTAGCGCCTTGTTTGCGTGCAGCGGCTTCTTGCAGCATGGCACTGAAACCGTAACCGTAAAAAATGTTGTCGCCAAGAATCAGGCAGACGCTGCTGTCACCGATAAAGGACTCGCCAATGATAAAAGCTTGGGCGAGACCGTCCGGGGAGGGCTGTTCTGCATAGCTCAGCTGGATGCCGAAACTACTGCCATCACCTAGTAGTTGCTGGAAGTTTGGCAGGTCTTCAGGGGTGGAGATGATCAGAGCCTCTCTAATGCCGGCCAGCATCAGCACTGACAGCGGGTAGTAGATCATCGGTTTATCGTAGATAGGCAGCAATTGCTTTGAAACGCCGCGGGTAATAGGGTGAAGGCGGGTGCCTGAACCACCGGCAAGAATAATACCTTTCATTTTCTCTCCTTGAACATCATCGTTTAAAGGGCAGGAGCGGGTGAACCGTGCTCGCCCAATCGACCCAAACAGTAATCGCCACTGAGCACTCGCTCCCACCACTGGCGATTCTCAAGATACCACTGCACAGTGCTGCGGATACCCGACTCAAAAGTGTGTTCTGGCACCCAGCCAAGCTCCGCTTGTATCTTGGATGCGTCAATGGCATAGCGAAGATCGTGGCCTGGACGATCCTTAACGAAAGTGATGAGATCTTTATAGTTAGCAACACCGGCTGGCTTGTTGGGCGCCAGTTCTTCCAGCAGCTCGCAGATGGTCTCTACCACCTCAATATTACGCTTCTCGTTATGGCCGCCGATATTGTAGGTCTCTCCAATCTTGCCTTTGGTAACCACTTCAACAAGTGCACGGGCGTGATCTTCGACGTAAAGCCAATCTCGGATTTGATTGCCATCGCCATATACCGGCAGGGGCTTGCCCGCCAAAGCGTTGAGTATAATGTGCGGGATGAGCTTTTCCGGGAAGTGGTACGGACCATAATTATTGGAGCAATTAGTTACTAGCGTTGGCAAGCCAAAGGTGCGCTGCCAAGCACGGACAAGATGGTCAGAGCTGGCCTTGGATGCAGAATAAGGTGAGCTGGGTGCGTAAGGAGTTGTCTCGGTGAACAGGTCATCCGTACCTTCCAAGTCACCGTATACTTCATCTGTAGAGATGTGGTGAAAGCGGAAGCATGTCTTAGACTCCGCGTCCAGCGAACCCCAATATTGTCGAGCGGCTTCCAACAGCGTGTAGGTGCCAATGATATTTGTTTGAATGAATTCTGAGGGACCTTCGATAGAGCGATCGACGTGAGACTCGGCCGCCAAATGCATGACAGCGGTAGGTTGGAACTCTGAAAAAACTTTATCTAAAAAAAGTCGGTCGTTAACGCTTCCGCGATAGAGTTTATAACGTGTGTTACTCGAATGTGATTTAATAGAGTCAAGATTGCCTGCATAAGTAAGAGCGTCCAAATTTGCAACTATACATCCAGTATGATCGATAAGATGCCTCACAACTGCCGAGCCAATGAAGCCAGCGCCGCCTGTGACTAGTATCCTGTTTGTCATGAAAGCTAATCCTTTTCCAGCCTTATTTGTTAATTGGTGTGTGATTGTTCAATAGCAAGTAATGATTGTTTGTGTGGTTTTGTGAGGGTTGTTATTCGTTGTCCCAGTACCTTCTGTGCATGGTTAGCCTAAGTTTAATTTTTCTTGGAACCAGACTTTCGTGTTGCCCCAGCTTATATGCTAACAGTTTTGCTGTGTTTCGTAATAAAGCTGATGGCCAAAGGCGTCCGTTTTTGATCCCTAGGAATAGGAACTCTGACTTGATATAGCGCCACCCCTCTTTCCCAGCGCCACCAAATGCGTCTTTGATCCAGCTCTCACGCGCGTGAAATACACCTATGTCGAAATATCTGCGAAACTCTTCCAGTATGCTGTAGTTGTGAGAGTGTTTGCAGGTTGCCTCTCCGGCGTATCCAATTTTCCAGTTGAGAAGAAGCATTTTTGCGGCAACATACATATCTTCTGACAGTATCACATCGCTAGGAAACCCACCGGCTTGGTTGAGTGCTGTTCTGCGGTATGCTGAAAACGAGTTAGAAAGAAAGGCGACTTTTATACCAAGCTTTTCTGAGTCTTTGGGGGATTTTATTTCCGTGCAGGGTGGGTAGTTAAAAAGTCTTGCATGCTGTGCAAGTAAGTTCGCTTCATCATGAGGCACCTGACGTCCGCAAACCGCTCCGACTCGCTCATCATCAAATAGCGCGATGATGTTTTTTAGAGAGTTGGTGTCGTCCAAGTATGCGTCTTGTGTCATCAATACATAAATATCATAGTCGGGGTTGGCATCAATGAGAAGCTGACGAGTTCCTCCGTGATTGAATTTTGACGTCGGTATCTGGGTAGCCTTCGCGGGCGCGTGGCAAGCAAATTCATACGTACCGTCGGTCGAACTGGAGTCAACTATTAGAATATCATGTTTATAGGTCTGCTGAGATAAAGAGTGGACGAGTCGTTTTAGCTCATTTAGTCCGTTGTAGGTGGGTATTATGCAGGCAACTCTAAAGTCGTTCACGGTTTTGAATGCCTTTGTTGCTGGTTTTCAAGGGTTTTAGTGCTCTGTGTAGGTGAAGATGTAAGGGGGTGATTTTTTTTTGAAAGCCACGCTAATAAGAAAAAAGAGGCATATAGTACTGTTGTTGCGGTGGAAGTTAAATATGGATTTGTGAAGCCGGCTGCCATTAGAGTTAAAAAAAGAACCGCAGGGGTTAAGCCGGCGTTTGAGATGAGTTTGTAAGAAAAATAAAATATCGAAACGCTAAAGCTAACAATGAAAAGCAGTCCTCCTTTCATCGCGTATGCTATTAGCTGGGCTTCGTAGCTGAAAGGGATTTCTGGGTCGCGCACGAAACTTGCAATATAAGCTCCTAGGCCGTGTCCGTAAATTGGACTATCGAGCCACATTGCAATTAGGTGGGCGATCTGTGTTTCTCGGATAGAGTCAGAGTGGTAGTTGTTTCGGGCTGAAAAACGCTCTTCAAAAAAACTATTATGTAGTATTACGTCAAAGTTTAAGAGAAGCAGTGTCGTTGGTAGTAGCGACAGTAAAAGAATGGCTGTTAGCTTGGAACGTATACTCATGTGGATGCAGAGAATAGTCGATAATGAAAACACAAGAAAAATGAGTCTGGAGTAAGCCGTAAAAGAAATTATAGCGGAGCAAATTATCATGAATGCTAAGCTTTGTATGCCGGCCGGCCTCCCTGTCGAGCATCTAAGTAGCAAGTAAAGGATAGGCGTCATTGCGTAAAGTATATCTGGAGGTAGCTGGATTCTGTGAATATCACCCGTGATAGGCATGTGTACGAACTTTTGAGAAAAAATATGGCTGTAAATCGCTTCTAGTTGGTATATGGATACGAGATTCGATGCTGAAAAAACCAACGATAGCTTAAAGATCGAGTATAAAAAAGTTCCAACTATAATGGCTCTTTGAAATGACTCTGGATTATTTATAGCGTAGATTGAAAGAAGCGTTGTGGTCAGTGCGGCAGTAGATAGATATTTTAACTCGGCAAACGCATATTCGTTCCCGGCAAGTACGCCAACTAGTGCCATCGTAAAAAAAACTGAGTTGGCTGCTATGAAGAGATATATGGCAGTGGGAGGTATTCGGATGGTTCCCGTCAGCGCAGCCCTCATGGTGAAAAAGCTCGACAGCGCAAAGAATATAGTTTTTATTGGAACTCCCGAGACGACGCCTGCTGGAAGAAGCATTAAAGTCATAGTAAAACAGAAAAGAAAAAAAGCATACATATTAGGCGGGTCTTTTTTAGTGTGTAGCACAGCGGTTGGCTTGCTATACAATTTTCTTTAGCAAGCTCTTATATTTTTTTTGAAGAATCTTCAGTGTGCTCGTCGATGGTGATATCTTCTTTGCTTGTCTCCTCATTTTGCTGAAGGACGCCGTCGCGGACTTAATATCTAACAATTTAGTAATAAAATATAGGGCGTTAATCCTCTGAGCGCCGACTGTGTTGGTGTGGTGTTGCCGGTATAGAATCAATGGTTCAGAAATAAAGGCCAATTTACCATTTTTCTTGAGCACCATGCACGCTATCCACCAGTCATGCATTACTGCCTCTGAAGGAATAGGCGTTGAAACTTTTAGCGCCTCTTTATTTGCCATCATTGTGCAGCCGGTGACTTGGTTGCTGACAAGTAATTCATCCAAGCTAGGTTTTGTTCGTGATAATTTTTGATATTCATGCATAGATGGCGATATTATTTTTAAGTTTTCGTCGGTGATGGAGAGGTCTGCGTATACTACTACTGGCACCTGGACGCCTTTCGCCTCCTCTTCGATCATTCTTTTTAGAGTCTTGTGTATTTTTTCTTCTAGCCAAACGTCATCTTGATCGCAAAACATTACATATTCAGCTGAGCTGAATTTTAGCAGATGGTTAAAGTTTTCTTTCGCTCCGCCGGTTTTTACCCCATCATCAATAACGGTAATTCTATCAGCATGCTTGGCTTGGTATTCTCTAATGATGTCTCTGGTTGAGTCGCTTGATCCATCATCATGAATGATAAGTTGCCAGTTAGAGTGGGTTTGTCGGAGTATCGACTCTATCTGAGGTTCTATGTAGCTTTCACCGTTATATGTTGCCAGCAGAATATCTACTGTATGTGTTTCCGTAAAAAAGGTCGTTCCGTTTTTATTTCTCTCTTCATTTTTAATTTTAACCATCGTTTTCTCGATAATAATCGTTATTGATGCTTGTGGTGGTCTGCGGCGGCAGCTTATGAGTTTTCTGGGCGGGGCAAGGAAGATAGTTGTGCGGGTTTTGCGCTCCTAAATAATACTCATATAGCTCAGCTCGAAAATTCGCTGTACTCGCTTTGCTATGCATTATTTCTTCAAGCTGCTCGGCTGTGCTGAAGTTATTAAGGTGGTTACAGTAGTATTCAGAGTTCTTGCTTTCATAGTGTGCAATTGCGTCTGCATTTTTGATAAGCTCAAACAAGGCTGTGGTGTTGAAACCGATGATTCCTTTGTAATGGTATTTGTTTTTTATTTGGTGTACGGAAAGTTCTTCTAGCTCGATGTTACAGGAGCGTAGCAATTCTTTCATTGTACTATTATCTACTAGTGATGGATGGAGTTTTGCGGAGAAATTTAGGGTTTTTGTTTTTTTTATTATATTCATAAGGTTTGTTATATCAGTTATGAATTTGCTGCGAGGTAGTAATAACAGTATTGAGTCTTTGTTTTCAAGGTGGGGATTTGTAGTAGTCTCTTTTGGGTATCCGCATAGCAACACCTGAAACTTCTTTTCCAGTTTGTATTGTTGGTAAATCCACTCGATTGCTTGCTTAGATGCTTCGCCCCAGCAGAATATTTTTTCAGCCATTATGTTAGATAGATTGATTACATCAAACTGTGCTGTCTTCGGTTTTAAGTAAAGACCGTGCTGCAGGGAGGCTGTGTCGCAGCCATTTTTCCTATAGTACTCACACAACAGGGATTCTGGAAAGCTAGAGCTGTTGAAAAAGGTATAACGCCCCTTAGGGTTAGGTTGCGATTTTTCGAGGGCATCCAGCCCTTTCATCAGATAAGCATTAAGAGTCACGCTTCTGAATAGAGATACCCCAGGGAGGCGTCGTGAGTAAGCGGTGTTTCGTATAGGATTTATTGACGACAAGATTTCTTTAGGCGAAGATATTCGGTTTTTGAGTGAAATAAATAAAGTTACGTTGCCCTTAGTTTCTGGATATATTTTATCACTCACTAAGTTTATTATCTCTTGGTAGTCTGCTCTATCTATAGAGTATAGTATGCTGCTTTTCGTTGGAAGGGAGGTGAACTCTGGAGTGAGGAATAGCTGTTTTAATATAGTTCCAATTTTTCTATAAAATCGTCTATTATTAAATATGTCATACGTCAATATTGACGAAGAGATTAAGCCTGTTCTGTATTTTCCATAGTTTATTTTTTCCGATTTGCCTCTAAGTTCCATTGCCCTAGATAGTTTTTCTTTCATTGCGGTGCTCTAGTTTTTTGCGTTGTCTGCAAGCAGTACTTTGGGTCGGAAAGCGGTTGACGCTGTCTCCAAATTTAATATTTCAATAATTAACAAAGATTCCTACGTTTTCAGTAGCTGAGGGGACTAGGCTAATGCCCTAATTTCCTAGCCGTTATGGTGTAGCTAGCGTCATTGAGTCATTAATGACTGCTTTGGCGAGCCAGTCAAGGTTTGGTGCATTCCGGCCGAGCTGACGTCATTTGCCAGAATTAACTCTGCCCGCTGCTGCTTGAGTATCGCCAAGACCCGGTTGCCTGAAAATTGAGGTATTGTGATCATTCTCTTCTTGTGCACGTCCCTACTAAGGTCTCGATATATCTTCGGAGGAAATTACGCCTGGAGCTACCTAGGCGCCCACAAGTTCAAGCCGAGCCTCAAAATCTGGGGTGCCTTCCATGTGGTGCCCTTCATTGTTGTATAGATACTATCGTGACTCGGCTTGGGTGTTAAACTCTACACTCAATAAGAGACTCTTTTCTTTGATCTAGCGTATAAGCGGGCGTGTGCCTCTAGCTGAATCTGGTAAATATCACACCGAGGCTCGACCGCCCAACCTTCTATTGTCTCGATGGTTTCAGTAGACTTGAGTTATAAGAGTTTCCACCCTCATGTCTTAATATAAAAATTAAGAGGGGGGGGGGGTGAAGGAAAAGGTTCATGTCTAAACTGATGTTTATCCATTAACATGATTGGCGATAATCGGCATATTCGGTATGTCGCTATTTGTACGCTAAAAAAATAAAGGGCTTGTCAGGGGGGGGCGCACGCCAATAAAAGTCAGTTGGGCTATAAAAATGATCTGAGATCATTGGCTGTTTTGATATTATTTTTTTTTGTCCAGCTTGACCAGTCGGAAACTTCAGTCCAGTCGGAAATGAATATGAAGTCGAAATCTTTTGCTTTTGAGACTTCATAGTCATATTTGCTATCGCCAAAGAATAGCACAGATGCTTGAGAGGGGATTTCGCGATCAAGTATTTGGTACTTGTTGTCTGGGCTGCCAAAAATACCGTAATCAAATAAGCTGGTTAGCTTCCTTTCGGAAAAAACTCTTCGAATCTCGTTTTGGTCGCCGCCAGAGGCTACCATCCATTTGGAGCCTTTGGTAGCATGTTTTAAATGAAATAGGCCATCTGCTATATCGCATGAAAGCAAGCCCTTTCGGATTATGGCCGCATATGATTTCAAAAGCTCATCCAAAGTGGGTGTGTGACCGGGCTTCGAATGCTTTGGTAATATGCTTTCTAAAAAAAAATTAAATTTCTCATAGCGCGATATCCCACCGTTTAAAGTATGGTGTTCCATCAGCATTCTGGCTGCTACCTCTCCATAGGGTAGAGCAGTTTCATAGAATGCGTTTGTTTTTACGGAGTTTGAGTTTAAGATGACTCCGTCGCAGTCAAAAACTATTATGTCATAATTTTTTAAATTAAAATTCATCATAAAGCTCTTTTAGGGATATTGCGATTTGGTAGTCTTCTTGCTCGTCTATATCCACTCCAGAGATTTTTGACACGATGTGCTTTAATGGGTTTTCCCCTAAGAAGTAACCTTCACGAAGTGTGTCGGCTTTGCCCCGCATGTAGAGCCCATTGGTTATCCGGAATATATTGGGCAGCTCCTGACTTATTGTGTGGTTTCTGTCAGCTCGGTAATTTAGAGGGCCTTCGTCGTCCCAAAAATACTCTTTAAGTAAATTTACTGAGACAAGGCTGTCGTGTTTTTTTTGGGTCACAACCTCATCCATATAGCGAGTAAAAGCTGCTCTGTATTCAGATGGCTTCATTAGTGGTACTACTACCGTTATCCATGCGAAATGCTGTGTCGGGATGTCTGGGATAACTCCTGTTATCACCTCGCTAAAAGACGCGCTGTGACCAACGCTTAGGTAGTCGTTTCTTTCTAAATACTCGACGCCCATGTTTTTTGCTATATTTTTGACGGTTTCAGAGTTAGAGCTTAGAAATATAAGATTAGGCTCTTGAACTTTTTTCAGTTGGTCAATTTTCCACTCTAGGAGGTTTAGCTCTTCATGGAACGGTAGAAAAATTTTCTGCTTTATACGGGAGCTGCCTTCCCGTACAGGAATTACGACGGATATATCGGGAAATGGTTTCATGTGTTTTGTCTCATTATCATTTTACAGGCTTCTTCATAGATATTTATATCTACTGAAAATGCGATATATTTGAATCCTAAGTCACGCATCATTTGCATGTTGCTCTGCGTGTCACAGAAGGCACCTAGTATCACCCCTTTACTATGAGCCTTTTTGGCAATCTCTCTAATTAAACTTACTACCTCGGTTGAGTTTACTTCGCCTGGCTTGCCAACTGACTGTGATAGGTCGTACGGCCCTATGAATAAAATGTCGTACCCAGTGACGCTCAAGATTTCATCTATATTGCGTACGCCATCAACCCCTTCTACTTGAAGAACTACTGCTGCTTTATTTGCATTGCTGAAATATTCGTTTTTATCAGTACTGCCAAATTTTGCCGCCCTCACGAAGCGACAAACGCCACGACTTCCTGTTGGGTGGAAGCGAGCGGCAGCTACCGCTGCTTTTGCTTGCTCTGCACTGTTTATATTGGGCACTTGCACACCATCAGCCCCGGTATCCAACGCAGATCCAATTGAGTGTTGGTCTACGCCTTTTACTCGTATGATAGTCGCTATATTAGATACTTTTCCGGCCCGGACGTGGTTGTGTAGAGTTTCTAAACTACTAGGACCATGCTCTTGGTCTAAAATTATAAAGTTGACGCCAGCAATGCCGGTTGCTTCGACGAAGGAGCTATCAATCGTTTTGCTAAATACCCCGATGGCAATCTCATTCTCAAGGGACTCAAGTAGTGTCACGTTGCTTTACCTTTTTTTAGATAGCGTATATGCTGCTCGTGGCTACGCGGTATCGAGTGGGCGTTACGGCTTCGAGTTTTATAGAGTCTTCTAGTTGTTGGTAGATGTCGAGTAGAGCATTCATTTCTTTGTTTCTAGGGTCATCTTCACCATACCCGTCAAAGCCAGCCATCAATATTTTGGTAGAGTTTCCGCTTGTTGCTATGGCCAGCGCATAGGCAACTACTAGCGAGTTAGGCAGAGTGCACCATTCTTCTGAAATTCTGAAGGTGTTTGGTTCTACCAAGAGACCGTAATCCAATATATTCTTCGCACTCAACGAGTTCTTTACTTCTTTAGGTAGCATTGTATATGGTGTTATTAGTGGCTGGGGAAGCTTTGTGTGTGTGTCACAGTCTGCGAGCAATCTGACTGGGTGGCATGCGACTCTTAGATCAATTAGCTCCGCTGATATTTCACTTTGTGTATTTAGAGCAACGACTAGCGGTCGCTTGCTGGCGATATAAGACTCGATGGCCACCCTGTGTTTTTGCACTCCAGGCCCGGTGCCCAATAAAAGAGTTTCTCTCCCACTAAACAGGGATCTTGGGTTCCACGTGCCTCTAGGTGTTCCGGTGTAAAACTGCCTAGCAGCATTCAGCTTGCCAGCATCAAACTTCCCGCCGCCTTTGGTTCGCAGGTAATCAATGACTGCGATTAGGTCTTCCTCGTCGAAGCGAGTGTCGCCTAGCATTTCTTGTATATATGTTGGGTGAATGCTGTATTTTCCGGCCAAATAGTAATAGGGATTCGTCCCCCATCCGAAAGCTTGCTGCATTGGTTTGAAGTGTTGCCTAATCAAAGACATGAGGGGAATTAGGTTAATAGAGTTTTGACTCATCTCTGATAATTCGATGGCGAGCTCTTCGGTTTTTGCGTTCCCGGGTCCACGCCCCATGCCAGTGACGGTCGAGTCGACCCATGTACAGCCAGTACTGATCGCTTGAAGTGTATTGGAGAGCGCTAGGCCGAGGTTATTGTGAGTGTGGACACCTAGTGCACCATCCCACTCGGCACGTAACCAGCTGACGATTTCCTTTGTTTTTTCTGGGTTCATGCTGCCCATAGAGTCGGCGAAATACAGTACGTCTAGGGGGTATTCGGAAGCTATTTTTGCTAGTTTTCTTATATCATCTGCAGTCAGGTCTGCAACTTGCATCAAGTTGAAACCTACCGCGTATCCGCGTTCTTTCAGCCAGAGCGAAGCTGGTAGAGCTTCTTCAAATTCGTGTACATGGCAAGCAATTCGCACCAAGTCGACTGGGGAGTTGGCGGCCTCATTTGGAAATAAAATTTCTAAGATTTCTGTTAGTTGTTTAGACTGTCTGACGAGTTCGCTAGCGTTCACCATCACCCCTACCTTTAGTAGTTCGGGAATATTTAGGCTGCGTAGGAAGTCGTCAGTAGTGTAAGCAAATGCGCCTTTGAATGAAGTATTTCTGGTTGACCGAAAGCCCATTTCAACGACATCCACTCCCGCTGAGCTCATCGAGTTTAGATAAAGATCAACTACCTCGGGAGAAAAGTCCCAATCGTTGTAGTATCCGCCGTCGCGAAATGTGCAATCTAAAAAATTAATTTTGCTAGTCATTTTTTGATCCACCCTAGTGTTATTGAGTTGTTGCTAATTCTGATCAGCTCCTTGAGGTTCTTGTCAAAATAATTTATCGAGTAATTGGCGATGAAAAGTGTGATAAGTGTCGAAATCGCAGCGCCTTCAATTCCGTATTTCGGGATCAAGAGTAGGTTCAATGCCACGTTGAAGAGTAAGCCGACAGCAGTTCGAGAGGCTATTTTTCTTTCCATTCCCTCTGCTGTTAAGTATCTTGCCGTTACTGAACCAAGGGCGGCAAAGGTTGTTGCCCACATTATTATTGTCAGTGCGTTGGTCGCCTCTATATAACTTTCACCATAGGTGAGCTTGATTAGCAGGCCAGAAAAGAAACTTACTCCTGCCGCACAGGCTGCACTAGACCAAATAAGTACAGAGAAAAGCATCGCCATATTTTTTTCGTAGGTGTCAGAGGAGGTGTTTTTTAATTTAACAATGGCGGGAAGGGCTGAGATGCTAAGTACATAAGGGATTATTATCCATCCTTCATATATCTTGACTGCAGCTGAATACAGCCCGAGCTCGTGTGTTCCTAAAAATTCCTTGATCATTATTTGATCTACTCTCATGTATAGAGTAGCTGCGATAGCGGCAAGCACCATAGGCCAGGCGCTTTTCAAGATTGGCATGACAAGTTTTTTTTGGAATTTAGCAAAAAACCATGGCTGCTTCTTGGTGTGATGCGCGAAAATTAGAGCGGCTGCTACTATTGCTTGGTCTAAGGCGTACATTGCTGCGAACGGGATTATTCCTACGTCCGCCCAGACTAAGGTTAGCTTTGTTAAGGATGAAATGCCCAAGGCTGCAGTTTTTGCAATGCTGGAGTACTTCGCTTTTACCTGGGCTTGGAAGTTGTAATCAATAATTAACGCCGGCTGAAAAAGTAGCCCAATTGATATTAGGGCTATGCATGATTGTATTTCTGGGCTTTCTTCGACTGCATAGTTCAACAGATTTAGTATAGAAAACCCTAGAGCGCTCGCGATTAACATTAAAACAAGCGCCGTGCTCATATATTCCTGTTGCTGGCTTGGGTTTCGGGCTAAGTCTCTGACTAAAATGGACTCCATGCCCAGGCGCGCCAATGTCATGAATATCAGTACAATCGCTAGTGCGTAGCTCAATGCTCCGAATCTTTCTGGCCCTAAATGCCTCGCTATATAAATGGTTACTAGTATTGCGGAAGCTATCTTGAGTATATACTCGGCTAGCATCCATGAGCTGTTCTTTAAGTATATGAAAAAATCGTTGGTGCTCACTTTCCGCGTTCCGGTGCTGCGCTTTATTGGTGGTCCTAGGCCGCCCCGCGGTCTTTTATCGGGTGCTTTTGTTTAGATTAGTCCGCTAAATCGCCTAGGTGGCTGAAGGTTTTGGCTTTGATGACTTTGCTTGTTGGCTTATTGGGCTATTGCTGTGAGTGCTTATCTTGGGCGGACTTTTAATGTGGCTTTCTAATATGCACTAATATTTTTTGGTGTTATTTTCGACATCTATACACCTTTGGTGGCGGTATAGGGCGGTTTCAAGTGCGAGCTATCGGCTTTTATGCTGGCTTCCTTTGGCGATGTTAATGCGCTGAGTGTTAAGAAGCTATTTTTGCCATGCTTGCCCTTGCCTAAATCTAGCTTAAATTAAGGCAGTTCGCGCCGAGTCTACAAAATAGATATGCCGATTAAGTGGCGAGGTCAGCTGGTGGAGTGCTTTCCTCTTGTCCGATAAAATGACGACTGTTCGGGCGCTGTTTATCGGGAAAGGTCATTGCTTACCGCGGTTGAGTGGCGTATCTCTGCTTAACTTTTTCTGTTCAGATTATGGCGTTTTTGTTTCTGCTGGTCGAGTGAGTGTGCTTTGATTGGGCCTTATTCTTTGTCAGTTATTCGCCTATTTTTCAGATTTATATTCATAATTATAGTATCCATAATTTCCATATCCATACGCCGATGCTTTTTTCTCCACAGCATTGAAAATAGCACCTTTTAGCTGAATGTCGTTTTGCTCAAATCGGCGCATGGCTATCTCGATTTCTCTTGTCGCGTTCACCGCAAAGCGGGTGACAATCAGGCTCATGCCTACTTGACGGCCTACGATGGCGGCGTCTGTTACGGCGAGAATCGGTGGTGTGTCTACGATGACGATGTCGTATTCGTCTTTTACGTTGTCCAGGAAGCTGGTGAAGTTGGCGTGCATCAGCAACTCCGAGGGGTTTGGGGGGATTTGGCCTCTTGGCACAATGTCCAGCCCCTCTACTTCTGTTTTGTAGATGGCGTCGCTGCTGGTGATGCGAGTGGCGAGTAGTTCTGACAGCCCGTTTTCCGCGGGGAGTTTGAACAGCTTGTTCAGGTAGCCTTTGCGCATATCTGCGTCAATCAACAGTACCCGTTGACCAGCTTGGGCCATAATGGCGCCGAGATTGGCTGAGACGAACGACTTACCAACGCCAGGGCTGGGGCCGGAGATCATCAGGATATTGTTTTTCGCCTCTAGGCGGGCGAAGTGCAGGCTAGTGCGGAGGCTACGGAGGGCTTCGATTGCTAGGTCTGCAGGGTTGGTGACGGCCAAGAGTGCCGAGGATGTATGGGCTACTGGGCGGCGACCTTTTGTGCCGCCTTCAACCACTTCCTGGTCTCGGCTGAAGGGGATGGTGGCGTAGACCGGGAGGCCGAGTTGTTCGATAACGTCCGGATCCTCCACCCCCCGGTTAAGGGCTTTGCGCAGCAGCACCAGTGCCACGCCGATAAATCCGCCCAATAGGGTGGCGATAACAGCGATCAGTGCCTTTTTGGGTTTGACGGGCTCTTCCACGTTGACATCTGCAGTGTCGATAACACGGACATTGCCTACGGTGCCTGCGCGCAGTACGTCCAGCTCTTGAGTGCTGTTCAGCATGGCGGTGTACACCTCGGTGGTGACGGCGACGTCACGGGTTAGGCGCAGCAGTTCTTGCTGAGTTGCAGGCAGCGACTCTACCTTGCTGGTCAGCTCGGCTTTTTGACGTTGAAGTTGTTGCATCTGGTCAAGCAGGGCCTGGTAGGAGGGGTGCTGGCGAGTGAAGCGGCGCTCCATTTCCGCGCGTTTGAGATTCTGTTCAGAAATCAGTGTGTCTAGTTCTACAATTTGATCGAGAATAGCCTGGGTCTCGATAGTGATATCGACGGACTTGGTGCTGGTTTGGTACTCGTTAAGCGCTTGCTCGTAGCGCTCCAGCTCTTTGCGTACTTGCGGGAGTTGCTCTTTCAGAAACTCAAGGCTTTGTGCGGCTTCGGCGGAGTTGCGTTCGACGTTCTGGCGTACATACAGGCGGCTTACTTCGTCCAGTACCTCAATAGCGTACTGCGGCTCTTCGTGTTGCATACTTAGGCTGATAATGCCGGAGTCTTTGCCTCGCTCTGAGGCGCCCAGTTGCTGCTGATAATCAATGATGGTGTTGAGCTTGCGTTGCTTGGTGACGTCAAAGCGGGTTTCTGGCCGTGCGGTGAGCGTTTTAATTTGCACGGTAAAGCCGTTGTTGTTGGCTTGTTCGCCAACCGCACCTTGCAACAAAACGTCGCCGTCTTCGTTGTAGAGGGTGTAAGTGCTGTTCTCGCCGGTAACTAGCTCAAGCGGTTCGCTCAGGTAGCTGTTTGGTACTTCTAACTGGAAAATGTCGACGCTTTCGCCACCCCAGGCGTAACTGCCGAAGCCAAGCAGCGGCGAGGCTACTTCGCCGCTGGTTTCCGGCTCAAAGCGGCGGGCCATCCAGCGGCCGATAAGCGGGAAGTAGTTGGGCTCTACAATAATGTCCAGCTTGAGGTTTTCTACAGCCTGCCCGATGACTGCGCGAGATTTCAGTAGCTCGATTTCCGTCACGGCCTCAGGTGTGCTGCCCAGCATGTCTGACAGTTCGCCAAGCCCTGAGAGGGTGTTACCTGATTTTTCTTCTATCTGAATCAACGCATTTGCCTGATAAATCGGCGTCGCCAACAACGCATAAGCAACACCGATTATCGCGAAACATACGGTAAACCCAATGATTACCCACTTGCCGTCTATTAACGCGCCGAGTAGGGCCAGCAGATCGATCTCGTCGCTGTCGTGTTGTGCTGCAGTAGTGGGGGTGTTGTTCTGCATGTAGTCCCTTCGGAAATCAGGAGTTGGATTCTTCGGTGCGGCTTATAAATGCTTCGCCCAGCTGGTTACACCTTGCTGGACTAACTGATAAACGTGCTCAAAGGCGGGGCGTTGCTGGCGGTAGGGGTCGGGGATCTTTTGATCTCCTTGCCATTTGCCAAGCAGGAAGGTCTTGCCGCGTGCTTCAGGCGCTATCTTGAGGATGTCCTGTACGTGGCGAGGTTCCATGGTCAGGATCAGGTCGTACTGGTGGGCCATCTCGCGGGTGAGTTGTTGCGCTTTGTGGTCGGCGTGGTCGCCGCCGTGTTCGCGCAGTACTTCCAGTGCTGTGGCGTCCATGGGTTTGTCTACCAGGGCGCCGACGCCGGCGGAGGCGACGCGGATTTTCTTGCCTGCGAGCTGCGCGCGTAGCATGGCTTCGGCCATGGGGCTGCGGCAGATGTTGCCCACGCAGACGATAAGAATGGAGTTGAACATGTAGTGCTGTCTCTGCCTTGAGTTGCTGCGCCTGGCCGCTGACGCCGTGGCGGTACATCAGGGGAGGCGACTCGACTGTATCCATGCCCCTGACGGGGGTCAAGCTCGGGGTGACTGTTAAATGACGTCAATATGACGTATGTTTTGCCCCGGTATGGGGCGCTCAGGCACGCTACCGCCCCAGGATTTACAGTCTTCATCCTGAGGACTTTGCTTGCGGCCATCGTGGCTTGGGCGCGATGGCCGTTACTGGGGCCTTTTGCTTTACGTCATTTCCGCAACGGCGGTAATCCATGTGCCTCGGTGCCTTGAGGTATATGGATCCCCGCCTGCACGGGGATGACGGCTTGGTAATCGCTAGTCTTACCATGGCGCCGTGCCACATTTTAAGCCGACTTAGTATGTTTAGGTAAGGTTAAGTTTCTGTGACCTTGCCTGTGTGTAACTGCCCCTTTGAAAGCGCAAAACGATACCGCGCAGCTCGGCATGGGCTGCGCAGATTTGGCTTTGAGAGGGAGTGTTCGGATTGGTTCCGAATCTTCTGACATTGCCCTGTTGTTGCAGGGCAATATGTTTATTGCTCGATTGCCTGATGCTACGGCGGTGCACAGTGTACCTTGTTATGCACCGTTTTTGGTCGTCGTGAGTCAGGCAATCACAGTGCAGGTGTCTGGCTGGCGTTTTGCCAGCTGAACACGCTGCGCTTATCTGGATCAGGCAAGAAGCGTACCTATTCGACGGTCACTGATTTTGCCAAGTTGCGGGGCTTGTCGACGTCTGTTCCTTTGACCAATGCAACGTGGTAACTGAGCAGTTGCAGGGGCAGGGTATACAGCACCGGGGAGACGCATTCTTCCACCCACGGCAGGCCGACGGTTTGCACGCT
>CERC01022931.1_pt1 | contig 20988 bp, 18 predicted proteins | sample 530921 | NCBI WGS metagenome assembly CERC01 (sample SAMEA2621099, study PRJEB7988) | marine metagenome | isolation source: saline water (ENVO:00002010), including
GTTGACCTTTATGTTGGCGGCGCGGAACATGCGGTGCTGCATCTTCTGTACTCGCGTTTCTGGCACAAGGTCCTGTTTGATCTTGGCTATGTCAGCACACCCGAGCCGTTCCAGAAGCTGTTTAACCAGGGCATGATTACGGCCGATGCCTATACCGATGCGCGCGGCGTTTATGTCGACATCCATGATGTTGAAATGCGCGATGTCGATGGCAAGAAGGTGCCGTTCAACGCCAAAACCGATGAGCAGCTGACGACCGTGCCGGGCAAGATGGGCAAACGATACAAAAACGGTATCCCGCCTGAAGAAGTGTGTGATCAGTACACGATTGATACGTTCAGAACCTACGAGATGTATATGGGGCCGCTTGATAGCTCCAAACCGTGGCAGTATGACGCGATTGTCGGCATGATGCGGTTCCTGTCCAATGTCTGGAAAGTCACGACCCAGATGGAGCGGACCGATAGCGTGGATGGAAAGATCGAAACGCTTCTGCACAAGACGATTGCCAAGGTGACCGGTGATATTGCCGATCTGCGTTTGAATACCGCAATTGCGGCCTTGATTGAGCTCACCAACGCGCTGACCAAGCAGAATGCCGTGCATGACGATCATGCCAAGGCGCTTGCATTGATGGTCGCCCCGTTTGCCCCGCATCTGGGTGAAGAGCTGATGAGCCGGATGGCAGCGGATGAATTCGGTGCCAAGAAATCAGTCATCAAGTTCGACTGGCCGGAGTTTGATGCCGAAAAGGCCAAGGATGACGAGTTCGAAGTCCCGGTTCAGGTCAATGGCAAGAAACGTGGTTCGGTGATGGTGGCGGCCGATGCCGATCAGGCAACGGTCGAGGCGCTTGCCAAGGCCGACGAAAACGTTGCCCGCCATCTTGAAGGCAAGGACATCGTCAAGGTGATCTATGTCGCCAAGCCGACCCCGAAACTGGTCAATATCGTGGTGAAGGGCTAAGCCCGGACCGCGAGGATGGATTTTACGAGAAGGGCATGTTGCTTCGGCAGCGTGCCCTTTTTTCGTGGCGGGTCACCGGTCTGCGAAGATAGCTTTGGGGTCGCAATCCTTAAGGATGGCTGAGGCAGGGATTTCACGTTCGATGATCATCTGGTCAGGCAGAAGGCTTGCGCGGCCAAACAGTCTTGCCAGAGTCCCGTCGCACAGCATTTCATAGATCGTCTTGTTGAAGCTCTTGCGGTTCTTGATACCGGCAAGATCGGCCTTGAACAGGATCAGGACATTTTCGCTGGTGACAGGATCGTCGGTAACAGAGATCGAGTCTTCAAGGCCAAGCAGCTTTAGGACATGGTTGCCCGAAAAACGTTCGATGATGGCGGCGTCCAGACGGTTGCTGGCAATCATGCGCAACAAAAACGTATCACCGGGGACGCGTTCGATGCTGAGTTCCTGACGATCAAGAATATAGTCAGGGTAATGATAGGCAGATAGCCCCACCCGCGTGCCATCAAGGTCTTCAAGCTTTTCAACCCTGCCCCGGCCAAAGCGATCAGTGCTGTAAAAAATCAGATTTTCGCGGCGATAGAACGGCACCGAGGCCAACGAGACCGGAATGTCAGAAAGTGACGGATAAGCTCCCAGCGCGTCATACTTGCCGCTTATGAAGTCCTGCACCGCGCGCCGTACCGGCAGAATGTCAATGACGACGTCAGTGTCCGACCGTCTTGCTATTTCCGTATACATATCAATGAAAACGCCGTGATCCTTGCTTTCCGCCATCAACGGAATATAGGGGAAAACCACCCGGATCTGCGAGGTCGGTTGTACCGCTATCGCGTGGCTTGTCACGAGCAGCAGGACAGAAAGGGCCAGAAAGATAAGGCGCATGTCAATGACGTCGCATGTTGCGAAGGATGAACCTGAACTAGATCACTTTCCGGGTACTGGTACAAGTGTCGTCATTTTTGGGGCGTGTTTGGCCAGAAAATGTCACAGCCCCGAGATTGGACAACCTAAGTAATTGACGGGGCATGACGAGGTGGCTACAAATCGGCAACCAGTTTGTTTGCAGGGTTTTAAGCATGAGTCACGGACGCAAGATTTCGGTTGTCGGTTTGGGGTATGTCGGGTTGCCGGTCGCGGTGGCTTTTGGCACGTCATGTGGTCGTACCGTGGCGTTTGATATCAATCAGGCACGTATCGCCCAGCTCAAAGCAGGGCATGACGCGACCGGTGAGGTCGATGACCATGAACTTGCTGCCGCCGAGTTGTTGCTGACCGCTGATGCCAGTGACCTTGCCAAGGCCGATTTCCATATTGTCACTGTGCCAACACCGATTGATGGTTCAAACCGTCCGGATCTGTCACCGCTGCGCTCTGCTTCGAAAACCGTTGGCGCCATTCTTAAAAAGGGCGACATTGTTGTTTACGAAAGCACGGTCTATCCGGGTGCAACCGAAGAAGAATGTGTGCCGATCCTTGAATACCTTTCGGGGCTAAAAGCAGGCACCGATTTTACGGTCGGTTATTCTCCGGAACGCATTAACCCGGGTGATCGCGAACATCGATTTACGACCATTACCAAGGTTGTTTCGGGCCAGGATCAGGCAACGCTTGATATCGTGGCCGATGTTTATGGCAGCGTGGTGACCGCCGGTGTCCACAAGGCGCCAACCATCAAGGCGGCCGAGGCGGCAAAGGTGATCGAAAACACCCAGCGTGATTTGAATATCGCGTTGATGAACGAGTTGTCGTTGATCTTTGATCGGGCCGGTATTGATACCCGTGATGTGCTTGAAGCTGCGGGTACCAAATGGAACTTCCTGAAATTTACCCCGGGTTTGGTTGGCGGTCATTGCATTGGCGTTGATCCGTACTACCTGACCCACAAATCCGAAGAGCTTGGCTACTATCCGCAAGTGGTTCTGGCGGGGCGTCGGGTGAATGACGGGATGGGTGAAGTGGTTGCCAACAAGGTTATTCGCGCGCTGCTGCGTGAAGGGGCGACCAAAAACCCGACTGTTACCGTACTTGGCCTGACGTTCAAGGAAGATGTGCCCGATATTCGCAATACGCGCGTCATCGATATCATTCGCTCGCTGGAAGACGCCGGTATCAATGTGCAGGTTCATGATGTTCACGCCGACAAGGAAGAAGTGGCCCACGAATTTGACGGCCTTAAGCTTTGCTCTGACAGTGGGCTGAAACCGGCCGATGCCCTCGTACTGGCCGTGTCGCACAAGGAATATGTTGCCAAGGGCTGGCCGCTGATCAGCAGTCTGCTTAAGGATGGCAAGGGCTTTGTTGCCGATGTGCGGGCGGTTCTGCCGCGTGATGAGGTACCTGCCGGTATCGATCTCTGGCGTCTCTAGGAGACCCGGTCTATTCGTCCTGGTAAAGATTGAGCTCGCGCTGCAGTTTCTTCGTCAAACCCTTGGCGACGATGCGATGCGAGCTCTTTAGATGATCCTTGAGATCATCTTCACTTAGGCCCGGTGCATCGTAATGCTGTATCCACTTCATACCGCGTGATGCCAAATATGGTGCGGGGCGCAGGCCGGGCATTTCCCTGAGGACCTCAAAGCCGATCTCGGATGTCTTGAATGTGATGCCAAGTGTCTCATTCTTGGTCCAGCCACCGATGGCAAACACCTTGCCGCCCACTTTCCATACGTCCGCACCACCCCATTGAACAACGTGCGTTGTGTGGGGGAGTGACTTGCAAAAGGCGTTGAATGCATCCCGATCCATTGCGGCCCACCTGATTGTGCAAATAACGTTACCAATAATGGTACGAAATGACGTGCCGCGCGTCAGCGTTTTTCGACAACGTCATGCACCAGTTCGACCAGACGGTCCGCAAACTTGTCTTGGCTGAATTTGTCACAGCAAAGCTTGTAGGCGTCATCGCGCATATTTGTCACTATTGCCTGAGCATGAATTGCATGTTTGATCATCTTTGCCAGCCTTGCCGGGTCTTTTGGCGGGCAGAGTAAACCGGTTGCGTTGTGTTGGACAAATTCGGGTAAGGTTGCGATGTCCGTCGCAATCACCGGGAGCCCTGCCGCCATCGCTTCGAGGACGACAAGCGGTTGTGCTTCATTGGCGTAGTGGCTGGGAAAAATGAACAGATCCGCATCTTGCAAGGTCGCCTGCCGTGATGAGGCAGGCACTGCACCCAAGAAGGTGGTTGCGTCCTGCATCTGATACCGGTTCAGCAAAGAGAGGAGATCCGTCTCTTCGATATCCCCATTGGCACCGGCGATCGTGAGATGGCAGTTGGTGTCCTGAGCTCGAAGGATTGTACAGGCTACCAGCAAGGTTTCGATGCCCTTGGCCTTGAACAGGTTGGACAACCACAACAATCTTACAGGGTCATGTGGGGACCAGGGTGTGGCAGATGGCGGCAGGAAAGCGTCCGTATCCAGACAATTGTTGATCACGGAACTGTGGCATTGCAGTCCCTCGATTTCGGGTCTCAGCCGTTCGCCCAACAAGACGACAGTCTGATCTTTGAAAACCAGTTGTTGTAGGGTCTTTGACCAGCGGGAGCGACGCATAGCCGGAAGGCCGCGTCCATGCAGGTGCAGGATTGCCGGAACACCAAATAACTTTGCCACAAGAACATAAAGACAGTCGCGGTAATAGGCAAAACCAGTTGGGGCAAAAGAAATGTAAAGGGCATCTGCACGCGGCAAGGCTCGGATCATCTGCAGTATCAACCACATCGCCATGCCCACCTTTCGCAAGGAAAACCGGTTTAGCGCGGACAGTGTTCGGGCAAAGCGCATTTCAATGACGTGCAAGTCAAAGTTCTTGGCCAGCGCGGTAACAGCATGTCGGTTCATTTGCGCGGCCCCATGCATGGGGGGCGGAAGCTGGACCATCGCGACAACTTTTGTTTGTTTCGTCATTTTGCCCCTTTTCCCGATAACAGCGGACAATTGCGGATGCCTGCCAATGCTTTCCAGATTGAGGAACGGACGTCCGTTCGGTAACGATCAAGAACGAGGGCCCGTGTCTGTTGATAGAGATCGTTTGGTATTCTCGTAAAATGTCGCAGAGCGGGGTCAAGCGTACGGTCGATGAGTTTTGAATTGAGGCGACATATCTTTGCCCGTTCGCGGCAACAGGCCCGCAGATAGAAATCAAGATCGATGCAGCAAGGCAGATCGCAATCATATCCCCCGACCCGGTGCCAAACGGATCGATGCATGGCAAGTGATGAGTGATGAAGTGGATTGCCCAAATACAGTCGCGCAGGATCAATAGCGTGCATGGTGTTCACATGCGGTCGCCACGGGTCGGAAAGAGCCCGGCTAAAAACAAGGCGATCATAATCCGCAGAGAGAATAGCAACCTCTTGATCAAGTCGGCCGGACAAGGAGAGGTCATCAATATCCTGGATCGCAATCAAATCGGTCGGACTGCTTTCAATTGCGAGATTGAGAGCGTTACCGCGCCCAATCGGCCCGGGATGTAACAGTTTCAGTCTTTTATCTTCTTGCCATCTTACGGGCAGTGAGACCGGTATGGCAGAGCCATCATCAACAATGACAGCGAAGTCATCGGGACCAAGAACATCACCCAGGTTATGGAAATAGCGATCCAGAAAACCATCGCCATCGCGCACGGTCGTAATGATGGTTATCGGATCACGCATCGCCGTCGCTCCAGCAAAACGTCAGTGTTGCACTTGACCTTTCCACCACGCTTATCCGTGTCGCTGGGCCAGCGGCGCTATATGCCGCTTGTGGGGTGATCTGAAGGGGGGCGTCTGCCGTTATTCTGAGCCCCAGTGCGTGACAGGTGAGAGTGTTATGATCTGTTTGAACGAGATCGACCTTGTCATCGATCAGAATGCGAAGCAGGTGAAGGTTTCGGATATCCTTTTGGGGAAACGCGTCACGGATGATGACGCAATGATCCCCAAATTCGATCCGCCGATGTCCGATACCACCGGCAAGCCCAAAGGTCAGGTCAATCGTATTTTGCGAGGTGCGCTTTGCGCGCAGCAATTGACCAAAAACCTGATCGCCGATGGCGGGCAGGGGATGTGCATCCGGGCCATAAAGGCTTGGCACATCCTGTTCACCACCGGTTGGCGGAAGGAGTACCTGAGCCAAGCTGCCGTGACCGGAAACGATGACGGGTGCGCCCGAGACATCAAAACCTTGCTTGCCAGTGAGCGTCATCTGCGCGTGAAAGTATTCTGATGAATATTGGGCAACAAAGGGCGAGCACACCGTCTTTGGGCATGGGGCGCTGTGAGAATAGACGTCTTGAAGCAGCGAGGCTTTCAGTAACCAATGCCCGGCAAAGGCAAGGTAGTCATCATGGCGGTTATAGCTATACCAGCCAGGCGTTTGGGGATTTTCCGGGCCAGGTTTATCTGGCAACGGTGTTGGGGCAAGAAGGTTGAGCGGGAGTTGCCCTGCCTTCAGCAGTCCGTCTTCCAGTCGGTAAAGTGCGGCATCTGCTTGGTCGAGATGGCCGTATTTCATCAATGCATAAACCGCACATGCAGTGCCAAAGTTTTGTCCTGCCCCACGCCCCAACAGGTTGGTAAAACCATGTGAGCCGGTGAATTTCGCAATCATATCGCCTGCGTGACCGGCAATGCATTGGTGTCGGTCGTTATCGCTCTGGCTTAGGAGTGCTGCGCAGAAGGCATGGTATTGCGCAGAAAAAGAACCGGGTCGATCAAGGAAAAGCGGTTTTCGCCAATAGCGGTGCAGGATGAAAGCGAAATGCGCACGGTTGAACATCTTTGCCAAAATGTCTGACCGGCGTTTCTGTCGATTGATCAGGCCGATCAACTGCCAATTTGCGACATCCGGGCTTTGGTTCGGGGCGTTTCGCAAAACTGTGCGAATGGTGTCCGATGACAGGTCAGGGGTATCAAGCAACGCGTACTCGATAAATTCCCCGTGGTAGGATTTGTCCTGCCTGTCGGATTTCAAGGCGGTCAGCGCGCGTTCGATATTTTTGGCATATCGCAAGTGATCAAGGCGCGTCCAAAGGTTGACGGCAAAGGCCTTGGCGTAAAAATCGGGTTGCTTGAACTGTCCGTCACTGGTTTGGCGCGACACAAGATCATCTGCAATCAGGCTGGCCAATCGCAGGCTGCGTTGGCGAAGGTCAATCTGTGTCAATGGAAGTGACATGTAACCTCCATAGACACAGATTGACCGGCATTCAGTCGGTTGAGTGGCACTGCCTGAATTTCAGGAAAGTGGCGACCCATCCGTTCGCGCAACCGCCAGAATATGGCTTTGAAGGGTTTGATGCGCCAGAGAAAAAGAGAGACTCCATTGGGTGCCGATAGCGTGAACAGTCTGTTTGCCCAGCGCAGCCAGACATGATCAACCGGGTCTGTTGGAAGCAGACGTGCATGAATGATCCAGTGATCGTCACGATCACGCAGATACAGATACGGCGCAAACCGACCTGCGCCATCTGCATTATCAAGTGAAACGGATATTGTCGCGCCATCCTGCCCGACAAGCTTGGTCTGTCGTGTGGGGAAAAGGCGATATTTATCACTGTTATGATGGGTGACAGTGTTGCCTGCGATGATACCATGCGTGATTGCATTCTTGTCAAAAACAAGCCGGATCACGGCATCTTGCAGCAAAACATCATCCAGTGCCCGAAAGCGCAAATATAGCGAGACTTTGTCGGGCGTTTTCTGACGTGTGGTGTATTCGATCTGTATTCGTCCACTGGAAAGGTGCCATACATCACCGCTTTGATATGTGTTTCTGGGGGTGTCGGTGATCGTTACAAACGCGTATCTGTCAGAGCATTCAAGCCCCCACGGACCAAAGGTAATGTCGCCATATTGACCGTGTATGAGCTGATTGTTTGTGATGGTGGTTGCGAGCTTCTTCATGCCATGACCTGACGTTTGGTTAGAACCTTCTGGCACGCAAGAAGGATCACCGACAAAACTGCCAAACGCAGTGTGATCAGGACCATGGTGTTTGACGGCGTGATTGCATCAGGGAAAACGAATGCAGATGACAGCACCAAGGCAAGACATAGCCAGCCGACCCATCTGGCATCAGGCGCTTCTTGCATGATCAACAATTGTCGGGTCAGAACTGCCAGTAGAAGTGGCCATGCCGCCCCGATTTGCAGGATATTGATCAGGTGAATTGACGGGGCATCATAAACGAGATGCGCCAATCCATCCGGCCACAAAAGCAGCAAACCGGAAACAAGGCCCATCGGTGCCAGTAGCCAAATATCGCGAAGCTTGCCTGATTGCTGTTTGGCGAAAAGAGTTGATGCAATGGCCGTATTTAGACCTGCGCAAAACAGGAAAACGCGTTGAGCGAGAAACAGCGCATCGTCGGCGATGTCGAGCAATACAAAGTCGACGTTTGGCAGAAAGCCCGCCAACAAGGTGAAGCCGACAAGACCAAATGCACTGGTTTGACTTGGAGATGACGGGCCGATCAATCTTGGTTGGGAACTGCGGTATGCGAAGAAAGCAGCCAGTAAGAGGCTTGATAACGAGATCGCCGGCGCAATGAAGTATAGCCCTAGTTGAGAGTGCGTGAGACTGGCGCAAACAGCCACTGTGATGCCCACGCCCTGACCGATAACTGCGATGATACTGATCCGGGAGAAACGGTTATGTGCAGTGATCAGCCAGTCAGGTGATAAAGCCGCAGCAATCGGTATGAGCAGTAGCGGCCAGAATTTTGCAAAAGGCAGGCTGGTTGCTGAAACGACAAAACCGGATGCGATCAATGCAATCAGAACCCGGATACCAACAATCAGCATGGCTGATCGAAGGGCGTCGTTTTGGATTAGTCTGATCAACAGCGGGCCACTGCCGGCCTGTGTTGCGGTAACGGCCAAGCCGATCAATGCGAGCAACTTGAAATAGGTGCCAAGTTCGGCCTGTGAATATGAATGACCGATCAGCACCAGGATCGCCAACCCGCCCGTTCGCGCAACCAGATTGGCCCCGATCAGCCACAGGGGATACAGCCCGGCCCTGATACCTATGATCGTCTGCCATTTATCCATGGCGCGACAAAATGGTTTCATAGGCGTGATCGACCCGCGTGCCATAGGCGTGTTCAATGTTACGAGCGATGTGATTGCGTGCCGTTTGTGCGATGTTTCGACGCATGACGGGGTGCGTGATAAGTGCTTTTGCCGCTGTAACCAGCGCGTTTTGATCCCGCGGTGGAATGATCAGGCCGCTTTGATGGTTGATCACCGGGCTTCCGGCATCAAACGTCGTGATGACAGCGCAGCCTGCTGCCATTGCCTCCATGGTGGCAAGGCTGCTGCCCTCGGTCAGGCTGGGAAAGACGAAAATATCTGCAGCCAGCAGGTGCTTGGCAACCTGATCATGCGGCAAAGGGCCAAGCCATCTCACCCCATCAGGCAAGCTTGAAAGCAAAGCTTTTGCGCAAGGTCGTAGCGCCCCGATCAACGTCAATTCCACGCGCATGCGGAACTGGTGACGGATGTTTTTCCACGCGGCCAGAAGGTGTGCTGTGCCCTTCGCAAGTGACAGGTTGCCGACATACAGAAATCGAATGACGGTGTCGTCGCGCGATGGCCGGTTCTGTCTGGACAGTGCCTGACAGTGCTGTGACAGGAATGGAACCAGGTATATCTTTTCCTCTGCAATGCCAGCGCGGTTAAGACCGTCTGCAACGGCTTCTGATGGTGCAAAAACAGCATCTGCATATCGGGCTTCTGTGCAGCGGCGTCTTGCAAGGAGGCTCGAGATTTCGCGGTATCTGAGGCCATGTGTTTCATATTCACCGGCAAGCTGATGATGACGGGTTTCTGCCAATTGACCGGTCACATCCGAAATCGTGATCATATTCCGTGCCTTGGCCCGGCGCATGGCGGGCAGACTGTAATTGCCTTGCCCATGCAAAATCCTGGCATCGGGTGGGCGCAGTGCAGCCAACATTGACAGCGGAATGTCGGAATAAAGATTATGGGCAGGCAACCGGAGCCTTTGGGCCGCTTTGCCAAGCAAATCAGGCAGCAGATGACGACCGGGAATATCCGACAGTGCCGACCCGACATTGCGTGATGCGGGCCGAACAAGTCCGGTGCCATTGTGGCGCCAGAAACTGTCCCAACGCAGAAGCCTTTTCTGGTTCGCCAAATGTTGGGCGAGAATGCTGGCCTGATCGATGCGGCTGATCAACCAGACCGATGGCCCGGACCCTGATTTGGCATGTGGCGTGATCATCCCCATTGCCGCACTTCCGTTTTGCGATTTATCGCGTCGTGAACAGCATTCCAGATGGTCTCGCCGTGATGCGCAGGATTGTTATTGGCAATCGCCTTGGCTTGTTGTTGTCGCGTGGTTTCAAGAAGTTCGGGCTTGGCAAGAAGCCGTTCGCAGGCAGAAACCCACCGTTGCGGATCGTCGACCGGCAGGATTTCGGGCGGCTGCAAAACATCAGGCGCGCAACCCGTCACCGCGCTTGTCAGGGCGACAGCACCACAGGTGATCACATCAATCACACCAACCCCGTAAGCATCATTGCGGCTTGGGAAAAGCGCGATCTTGCTGTTGGTCAGAATTGGCGGGAGGTCATCTGGCGGTAACTGGTCAAAAACGTCGGCATGGTTCTCAAGGCCTACAGATTTCAACACTTCTGTGGTTTTTGGGATATCGGTGCTGCCTGCGATTGCGATGCGCTGGGCCATGCCTGCTTTGCTCAGCTTTGCCGCGATCAAAACAAAGATATCAAAACCCTTGGACTTGGTCGTGCGGCCGCACCAGAGCAGGTCATAACACCGTTCTGACCGTGTCCGGTTGGCCGTTGCAGCGGGGATCGGAAATGACGGAGGAATTGGCGCGACCCGGATGTGTTGGGGAAGTGCTCCGTGGCTTTCAAACCAACTCGCCCCGCTCGTGCTTGCGGCGAGAAAACCATCTGCCCGTGCGATCAGGGTGCGGCGTAATCTTTGTCGAACGGGATTGGAATAGGCCGCATCCGAGCCCAACCAGCCATCAAATTGCAAAACCGTTGGAATATCGTGTGCCAGGGCCCAGTTTTGAGCCTGCCATTGGGCAATGCCAAAGCCACCCAGAATCAGAATATCGGCCGGTTTTGCCGAAAGGGCGCGCGCAACCCCGAACGGGATCGCAAGGGTTCGGTTTTCCCCAAGCGGAATTTGCAGGCCCGACAAGGTTGCGCATTCATAGCTGCCCGCAGGGCTTGCCCAATTACGTTGTGGTTCACGCCGCTGGGTGCACAGAACCCGTAAGCCGCCGCCGGCCAAATAAGCGCAGTGTTGAAGCGCGTCATAGGCCGCGGATCGGTAGGGTGGCACAAGGTTTGTCAGTAAAGTCACCCTCACCGTGGCGCTCACCTTGAGATGCTAATATTGCCGATAACTCAATCATAAGTTACCATTATCTTCAACCAATTAGCCATAACCTTAAATTGCATTGGGCATTCATAAGCCGATGACGAGAAGGCGGCTTGTTTGGTTTCGCCGGGGGGCAGGTGTGTCCGGCGAAGTGACAGGGGTGGTGCATGCGCGACGAAATTGCAGGGCAACGGGCTGCCTTTTTTGGGCTGCCACTTGATACGCGCCAAAGACACCACGTCTGCGCCGATATCCGGATGAAGCTTCGTGAAGCAACCGCCGCTAACACCCGAACCTGCTTTCGCCATCACAGCCTGAATGCGATCAAACTTCCCGCTGCCTTGCGCGATGAAAAGTTATTTGCGGCACTGTCGCGCGCGAGCTGCCTTTCGGCAGATGGCATGGGGATTCTGTGGGCAGCCCGCCTGATGGGGATCAGGGTGTCAGAGCGGGTAACCGGCATTGATCTGATGACGGATCTTTTGGCTCTGTTCGCACGTGATGGTGTGCGTGTCTTCCTTCTGGGGGCGCGTCAGGAGGTTCTTGATCAGTTGACAATATCGTTGCCTGATCGGTTTCCCGGCCTGAACATTGTCGGGACACATCACGGCTATGAGATGGATGACGACAAACTTGCCAGCAGTGTTGCTGCGTGCAAACCGGATGCGCTTTTTGTTGCCTTGCCGTCGCCGCGCAAGGAATTGTTCGTTGATCAATATGGGCCTGAAACCGGATGCCGTTTTGTCATGGGGGTTGGCGGCGCGTTTGACGTTTTGGCAGGGCAAGTTCGGCGTGCGCCGCTGATTTGCCAACGAATTGGTCTGGAATTCCTTTGGCGCATCGTTTGGCAGCCGCGCTACATGGTCCCGCGTTACGGTCGTGGTCTTGCGGCATTTTCCCGCGTTGTTTTGCCAAAAATCGCAAGCTTTCAGATCGCCCGCCTTCGCGGAGCAATACAAAGAACGGCAAGCATTTTGGCCGTAATCATGATGTTGCTGCCGGTCGCCGATTTAAGGGCGCAATCAGATATTGTGGCCAATTTTGATCCCGCGAACCGACAGGCGGCATTAAGTTGGCTTGAGAGTGAGCTTGCCAAGCTGTCAGACCCCGAAGATGTTGGCCAGATGATTGAGGTGCTTGTTGGCGCCTTGTTGATCGCAGATGGTGCGGAAGACAGCAATGCAATCGACTGGCAAGCATCCGAGGAGAGCGTCAATGCGCTTCTGAGCCTGTTTGAAGCCGTTCTTGGTGGTGGTACAAACCGGTTTCTCGCGGAAACTGTTCTTGGCGGGGTAATTTTACGTCTGATTGATCTGCATCCTGAACCCGGTCAATTCAGGCAAAACATGCGCACCAATGCACCCGGTTTGATGTCCCGTTTGTTTGAACGCCCGACGGATCGCCAACTTACTTTCACTGATACACAAGCATCCGTTTCGGCAACCTTTGACGGCGATACGACTCGGCGTGTGGGACAATCACGGCGACAGTCCGAGGCAGAGCGGACCCGAAAATATGCCCCCTTGCTTGTCATTGGGCTGCAGCTTCAGGGCAGCACAGACAACCTTTGGGAGGGTGATGATTACGAGGATCAGAGCGATCTGGCAGAGCTTGAGGATGCAAGTCCCAGATGAGCGAACGTTTTGACCCATCATTGCGCGATATGCTGGTCATCCTTTGGCAGCGACGTGGTATTGCGTTCATGGCCTTTGTCATTGTTTTGATTGGGCTTTTGACGCTGTTCGCAAACTGGCAGGGCAATTACCGCTCAGTGGCCGAAATCGGGTTTTCACAGGAATCATCTGTCGGCAAAAGCTCATCGTCAGAATCCTGGTTGGGTGATCGGCATGCTGTAACAGCCCAGGAAATTGAAACAGCGATTGCCGAAATCAAGGGGCAGGAAACACTTTTGGCAGCATTGTCGGTGCTGCGTGGGGAGGGTGTTAAGCTTGGCAACGCGTCTGAAGGCGGGTCACTTTTCAAGCAGCTTGGTATCCTTAACCCAGGGCAGGATGATATCGCGCCAGACGACCATGCTGAAGCGGATCGTCTGAATGATTTGCGCCGGGGGCTGGAAGCATCACGGGTCGGAAACGCAGCCGTTATTGAAGTTTCTTTTCGTGCGAAGCATCCCGAAATAGCGCAACAGGCCTTGCAGGCGATTGTCGAGACCTATCTTTGGCAACGCGAAGATCGCCAGAAAAGTGCGGTTCGGCAGCAACTTGCGGAGGCCGTTTCGCAGTTCGATGCCGCGCAAACTGAACTGGCGGCACTGGAAAGCGATCTGGCCGTTTTGCAAAACAGTGCGGGTATTCTTGACGCTGATGAAAGTGCGCGGATGCTTGATCGCATCTATGCGCTTGATGAACAGGCTGAAAAACTTGGTCAGGAGGTTGTTGGCCTGAGACTTGCGCGTGACAGCCGCAATAACGCAGCGACGCTTGATGATCTTCTGGCAATTCCCGATATCGCAGGCCATCCGGTTGTGCGGCAAGTCTCAGCACAGCTTGATGCAAAAAAGCAGGAGTTTGTGTCGCTTGATCAGCGCTATGGCCCCAAGCATCCCATGATGCAGGGCAAGCAGCGTGAGATTGGGGATCTGCGTAGTGAACTTGGCGATGCGGCAGGTAAAGTTGCCAGTCAAATGGATATTGAACTTGCCGGGGCCGAAGAAAAGCTTCGCTTGATTACCGATCAACGTGATCAATGGGAAGAACGGATGGCTGTACGCAATAAAAGCGTTCAGGGGCAGGCGGCGTTGAGTCGGTCAGTCGCTCTGGCGCGTGCGAACGTTCAGGAGATTGGGCAACAGGTTCAATCGCTTCGGCGCGAAATGGCGGCTTTTCATGGCGATGCTGCGATCCTGCATGCGCCAACCTTGCCCGCAGCAACCGAATTCCCGGCTAAACGTGACCTTGCCCTGTTGGCCATCATGATGGCGTTGTTTGCAGCTGTGGTTGCGGCATTGCTGCATCACTATTTCGATCAGCGCATTGATGATGCATTTGATCCCCAAGCGATAGTTGGCATCCCGCTTTTTGCGCGTATCCCCGATCAATCCGGCCTGGGGAATGCAACCACCGCACATGAGGAAGCGACTGGTCATCTGGCGGTTCTGATGCGGATTATGTCTCAGGGACGGGATGGGGAAACGCAAAGCAACCCGAACGGACAAGTGATCGCCCTTGGTTCAGCGGTGTCTGGCGATGGCAAAAGCCACATTGCGCATGCATTGGCTGAAAAGCTGTCGGGCTTGGGGGCTTCGGTGATTGTCCTTGATGCGGATTTGCATGATCCGGCACCGCCAAAGCGGACCGATCATGACAGCAAAAACGACGCCGATTTGACTGACGTCATGTCAGGGCTTGTTGATCCGGATGAGGTCATTTTCGGGCCGGGGCATGAAGACAGGTATCAATATCTTGGTGCGCGGATGCCGGTGCCGGGCAATATCGCCACGGGCATGATAGACGGGCAATTGCCGCATTTGATCAAGCGCCTGCGCAACCGGTTCGATCATGTGATTGTTGATACACCACCGATCCTCTCGGTGGCGGACGGCGTGATTGCGCTGGGGCTCGCCGATGTCAGACTGTTTACGCTGCGTTGCGGGCACAGCAAGCGCCGCGATATCACCCATGCCCTGTCACAATTGCGTGCAGCCGGTATCGTACCCGACGGGGTGGTTTTGAATAGCGCCCAAGCCCGTCCTGCCTATGGCAAAGCCGAACCGGCGATGGCGACGAAAGGGCAACTGACATGAAGTGGTGCCTGTTTGCGATAGCGCTTCTTTTGCTTGGCGCTGGCGGGGCGGCGCTGGTTTCAGAGGGCAGGGCGCTATCACAGCTTAAAGACAAGCGGGCGGGATTTGCCAATGGAAACGGTTTTGCTGCGGCGCGTGACGCACAGAACCTGCTGAAAGCTGTAATGGCGAATGATGCTTTGCAGCTTGGCGAAGTTGTTGATCAGCGACTGACGGAAAGGCCGTTCGATCCGCTTTTTTGGGGCCTGAAGGCCGAAATGCTTGCGAAGCGTGATCTGTTGGTGGGGGCTAGCCTGCTTGATCAGGCACAGGCGATTGCGCCGCGCGACCCAAGGGTGCGGACTTTGCGCGACGGGTTGCAAATGTGGCTTCAAGACGCGTCATTGCCATCATCACAACCGGCAGAATAAGGGCTGGCATGACCATGACCCAGTCGCCAACGCTGCCAAGCAATCCCATGCCCAAAAGCGCGATCAGAAGTGCGCGTGTGTCGCGGTGCTTGCCGTTGGCAATAGCCGCCACAAAAGCAATAGCGATTGCGGCCAACAGGATCAGCGTGGTCGGGATGCCAAACACCAGACTGCTGTCGAGCCAGAGATTATGGCTGCTAAACCAGTTGGCATTCGCATTCAGATCCGGGGTGGCGAAATGAGCAATGACAACAGCAATGCCATCTGCCCCCCATCCGGTGATTGGTCGTTCCGAAATTGCTTGCAGAGCAGTCATCCAGAGATCATCGCGCTGGATCAGGTCGGTGCGCGACAGGTCAATGAACCGGGCCCAAAGCTCTGGCGAGGCAATGGCAACAACGCCAAGGATTGCGATGCAGCCCAAGGCGGTCAGAAGCAGTCGTTTGAGACGGTTGGTGATTTCACTTGGCGTCAAAATAACAAACAGGGCACTGCCCATAATCGCCATGGCAAAGCCCAGCCGCGAATGGCTTTGCGTAAGGGCTGTGGCAAAAACCATCGCCAGTGCCAGCCATCCACCTGCCTGATCAAGGCGCTTGCCCGTGCTCGATGCAGCGGTTTGATGATAGAGAAAGAGGGAGGCAACGATGCCAAATGCCATCAAAGTGCCAAAGGCATTGCGGTTGGCAAAGCTTCCGGTCCAGTCGCCAAGATGGACTTGTTTGGCAAACCAGAATGTGGTCTGCCATCCCAACAGCTCGGCACTTGTTGCCAGCACGACCTGAAGGGCGCAGGCGACCACAAGAGTGCGGGCGACAATGACCGTCAAGTGGGACTGCATCCGCGCAACCAGTGTAGTCAGCGTCAGCACACCGCCCAGCCAGATCAAATAGAACGCCATGTTCAACCAGCCATTGGGGACAAGTGCTATGCGCGGTGCATTAAACGGATAGGCCTGCAGGGGCCAGACGCCCACGCTTTGCAGGGCCGACCAACCAATCAGCCCACCGATCCCCAGCCAGAGATAGAGCACATGTTTGCTGATCTGTACCGGACCGGCGCGCAGACAGATTGCGACGATGCCAATGCCGGTCAGGATCGCCAGAATGGCAAGCGCCCATGGCCGCAGACCGCCCAGCAAAAGCGGGGCAAGAATGATCTGCGCCATCAGACAAGTTTGCGAAAGCCTGAGCATCAAGGTCAGCCAATCTGCGTTGAAATCCAAACCGTTAGCCTAGCCGAATTTTCGCATCCTGTCGCGCCGCTTACGAGAGGCAACCGGCCATGAAGGGAAGCGTTTCTTTGGCGACGATTGCCGACCGGCAAAATCGCGATGCGCGCCATAACCCAGCAACTTTGCCTTTATGGCTTGTGCTGCTGGGTAATTTGCTGATGGGGGTCTCGCTCTGGCTGATAGGTGCCGGTGGAATGGCCGCAAAGCTTATTCTGCTTGGTTTCTGGATTGCGCTGCTGTGTCGGTTCGCGCGCCAAGTCCGGGTTGGGGGCGGTTTGCTGACTGGGGGGCTGATCCTTGCTGCGTTAACGGGCCTGATCGCGATGGGGAATGGTGCGAGTTTGGAAAAGCTGCGTCTGATCGGCAACCTTTTGATGCTGCCGGTCGGGCTTCTGGTCGGGCGTATGGTGGGTCGTGACAGCCTTGGGCTTATGATCCCGGTTCTTGTGCTTTACCTGCTGCTGTCAAGTTCCTTTCAGATGACGCATGAGGGATTGCGTCTTAATCAGCCGTTCTTGTTTTTGGGCTTGTTTGCCTTGTGCTCGGTTGCCCGATGGCGGGGGCACCAGTTGCTTTCAGCGGCGGCTGGCGTGGCGGTTTTGCTGAGCCAGACCCGGATTGCGGTGTTGGCGATGTTGGTCAATCTGATTGGGATGATCCGGTTCTCGCGCGCGATGACATGGCTTGTCGGTGTCATCGTGCTTGCGGGTGTTAGCTGGATCGCCGTGTCTCATTTACCGCGCCTGTTTCTTACCCATGGCAGTGGCCGCCTGGCGTTCTGGCAGGATTTCTGGGGGCTGTGGCAAGGTGGCTCCGTCGGGCAAAGATGGTTGGGTTTCGGTGCGGGTGCGGTCGAGGAGACCCTGTCAGGTTATCAATCCTTTGCATCGTTTGGGGCCCTACATAACGATCATTTCCGCATGCTGTTTGAAACCGGCATTCTGGGGGCGGGGCTTTGGCTTTTCGGATGGGGTGTGATGCTGTGGTCGGTGCGTCATGCGCGCCTTGCGGTTTGTATTTTGTTTTCGGCAATGCTGACGATGGTGACGGACAATACGTTGAATTACGGGCATTATCTGATCTGTTGCGGAATTGCTGCCGGCATTGCCGCCCGTGCGGGGTGTGACCATGGATAGGGATCGTCTGATCGATATCCGTGATCGGGTCCTTGCCCGTATGGTCGCTGATGGCTTTGCCGGGGCCGATCCGTTTGACGGGCTTGAAAGTGCTGTGTTTCGGGCAAGTGGACTTGGCCGGTTCCGACTGGCGCGGTTGGCCTGGTTGCAGACGATCAAACGTGGCCAGGCTGGTTTGCGCAAGGTTGTTCGCATTCCCCCCATGGTCAATCCCAAGACCCTGGCCTTGCTGGGTGGGGCCGCGCAGGGCGTGGTGCTTTGTGACGTTCGCGGTCGCCTGTTGGAACTGCAAAACCCGGATGGCGGATGGGGATATCCATTTGAATGGCAGGCGCGGGCGTTTTACGCCACGCGCCATCAAAGCAATGCCATTGTGACAAGCTTTGTCGTTGATGCGTTACTTCAAAGCGGGATGCAGAAGGATCACCCGGCGTTGGTTCATGCGGCAGGATTTGTTGAAGGCAAGCTCTGGCGGGACGGCTATTTCGCCTATTTCGATCACAGTAACGTTGAAATACATAATGCCAGTCTGTGGGCCGCCTTCGTGCTGTATCGGATGATCGGACCGAATGACAAAACGACGCAGGCTGTGGAGCGCATTATCGCCGCACAAAAGGCCGATGGCAGCTGGGCCTATGGCACGCGGTCCCATCACCGGTTCGTCGACGGGTTTCACACGGGTTATGTTCTTGATCTTCTTGACCGCTTGCGGGCGTCAGGGATGGACGGGCTGAACAGGCTGGACAAAGCCATTGCATGTGGGTGGCAATTCTATCGCGCAGCGTTCTTCGATAAAGATGACCTGCCACGAAGTGACGCCGGGCGGGATGGCTACCTTGATGCCCATGCAGTTGCACAGGCGATGGCAAGTCTTTGCCGGTTCGGGGACCGCGACGGAGCGATCCGGGTGTCAGAATGGGCCGCAGAAAATCTTTTTGATCCGGGCCGTGATCTGTTCTTTGCCGGGATCAAGAAAGACGGCAGGCCAGATCGGCGCAATTACATGCGCTGGACGCAGGCATGGATGGTCTGGGCGCTGTCAATCGTGATAGAAAACACGGGCCCGAACCTGTCGAACCTGCAAGATCAAACCATGTCGAATTTTGACCCGACCGTGCCCATCAGTTTTGCCCATCCCGACCCTGACCGGGCGGAGAAGGAGGCGGCCTTGCGCACCCTGCCTGAACCGGCATTTCGCGCGCTATACGATATCACGCGTGCGGCGGCATCGCGGGCCAAGGCTGAGGGCGCGATGGAAGCGCTTTATGGCCTGACGCGCGGGATGAAGACCCTGCAGCGCATCGCGGCGGAGCAGGGCATCATCCTTGGTAACAGGCGCGGGGCCTGATCATTGCGCCTAGCGTTGGCGCAGCTCGTCGACGGTCAGTTGCCCATCGCCGTTCTCATCAAGATAGTTGAACATCCGGTTATGGACGGCCTGGAACTCTTCAAGTTGCAGTTGGCCATCGCCATTGGTGTCCATCATGACGATCATCATTTCCGGGCCATGCATTTTGCCCATCATGCCCCCCATCATCATGCCACCGTTCATCATTCCGGGACCCATGGTACCGTTGCGGAGGCCCATCATGTTACCGGCGCCATATCCCATGCCCATACCTTGGCCTTGACCCATCATCATGCCGGGACCTTGCATCGTACCTTGGCCTTGCATCATGCCCTGGCCGGTCTGGTTCATCATTTGCGTGCCTTGCTGCGCTTGGGCGACGCCAAGAGCACCAGCAAGCATCAGGCCGATTGCGGTGATTGCGAGAAATCTTTTCATGGTTAGTCTCCTGCTCCTAAGGGGTGAGACCATTGTGCGCAGATCGCCCTTCATGTGTTATCAAGCCGAAGCCGGGAAACTGCCCCAATTAACAAGGCCACTGTATCATGATCGGGGTGGCGCGCATTGAGCCGCATCAATCCGATACTGGTTTCCCGACAAGATCCGGCGCAATTTTCATTGCCCCGGACAAGCGCACAGGGATATTGCTAGGCAATGCCCGCAAACAGGCATCTGCCGTGCCAAGCTGAGTATTGAAAACATATGAGTTCCCGATTTCCCGCCCTGCCAATTGATGCCGTCCTGCCAGAGCTCGTCTCTGCGCTTGATCTGGGCACCAATGCCGTTTTGCAGGCGCCACCGGGTGCTGGCAAGACGACCAAGGTGCCGCTGGCGTTGCTTGATTGCGCGTGGCGCGGGGATCAGAAGATCATCATGTTGGAGCCCCGTCGTCTGGCCGCGCGTGCCAGTGCGCGGCGCATGGCGCAGTTACTCGGCGAGGCGGTTGGCGGGCGCGTGGGCTATCGCGTTCGGTTCGACAGCAAGATTTCCAAGGACACCAGGATCGAGGTCGTGACCGAGGGCATTCTGGTTCGCATGATTCAGGATGACCCCGAACTTTCAGGCGTTGCCGCCGTCCTGTTTGATGAATTTCACGAACGCTCATTGGATGCCGATCTTGGCTTGGCCCTTGCCCTTGAAACGCAGGGGGCGCTTCGTGATGATCTGCGCCTTGTGGTCATGTCGGCCACCCTTGATGGCGAACCGATTGCGCGCCTGATGGGCGATTGCCCGGTGATCACATCCGAAGGCCGCGCCTATCCGGTTGAAACGAAATACTTGGTCCCCAAGCCCGATAAATGGGGCAATACCCGCATTGACGCCGAAATGACCGGCGCGATCAAAACCGCCCTTCGCGAAGAAAGCGGATCGATCCTGGCCTTCCTGCCGGGGCAGGGCGAAATCACCCGGGTTGAAAGTGCGCTTAAGGATGCGGTGGGAAGTGATGTCATCATCGCCCCGCTTTATGGCGCGATGGATGCCAAGGCGCAGGATGTCGCGATCCAGCCCGCTCCGGACGGCAAGCGCAAGGTCGTTCTGGCCACCGCGATTGCCGAAACGTCGCTGACCATTGACGGCATCCGGGTGGTGATTGATAGCGGCCTGCAACGCCTGCCAAGGTTTGATCCGGCATCGGGCATGACGCGGCTGGTCACGGTGAAGTCATCGCAAGCCAGTGCCGAGCAACGTCGTGGCCGCGCCGGGCGACTGGAACCGGGCGTGTGTTATCGCCTGTGGCCGGAAAACGAACATCGTGCGCG
>CERC01066786.1_pt1 | contig 20928 bp, 20 predicted proteins | sample 530921 | NCBI WGS metagenome assembly CERC01 (sample SAMEA2621099, study PRJEB7988) | marine metagenome | isolation source: saline water (ENVO:00002010), including
GAGGATGAAGAGAAATCCCACAAAGGAAATGCTCACGAGGATGAAGAAAAATCTCACAAAGGACATGGGGAACATAAGGGGGATGATCATGCCGGCCACGATGATCATGAAGGCCATGGTAGTAGCAAGGCGATAGGAAAGGGCAAGGCAATTGAAGAAGTAGACGAACGCAAAGGTTTTAAAATGTCCAAGGAAGCAAAGGAAACAATTGGAGTTAAGCTTCGTAAGTTTTCTTATAGTCCACTGAATATTCCCAAGGATGCATTGGTAGTGTCTTTGGAGGAAAAAGGGATTTATAGATACCGTGATGGTTATTTTAAAATGGTAAAAGTAAAAATTGAAAAAGAGTCTAACAAGACATTTACTGTGTCAGTAAACGCCCTTCGAGATGGAGATCAAATTGCTATTGGTGGGGTTGGACTATTAAGGGTCACTGACATTTACTCAACCGACACATCAGAGTACGGACATTCACACTAAGTTGGAATAAAAAATATGAATAAAATAATCGAGTTTTCGGTAAATAATCGTCTTTTTGTTTTTTTGACAAGCATCCTCCTAGTTGCATATGGAGTGAAGTCCTTTCAGGAGCTTTCCATTGATGCTGTACCAGATATCACAAACACTCAAGTTCAAATAAATACCCAAGTTAAAGGGTATGTTCCGGATGAAATAGAAAGAATGATAACATTTCCTATCGAGTATGCCATGAATGGTATCCCGGGAGTTCAAACAATCAGGTCTGTGTCAAAGTATGGCATTAGTCAAGTAACTGTGATTTTTGAGGAAGATGCAGACATATATCGTGCCCGGCAGTTGGTGGGGGAAAAACTACAAAATATAGAATTACCTGAAGGAATTGTTCCAGAGATGGGTCCAATCAGTACAGGGCTTGGAGAAATATTTCATTATTCAATCGAAGCTAAAGAGCCAGCCCAGGATTCTGAAAAGCGTCTTGTCCAGTTAATGGAACTTAGGTCAATTCAAGATTGGTTTATTAAACCAAGACTTCTAACAGTAACAGGAGTTACTGAAATCAACACCATTGGAGGCTTTGATAAGCAATTCTTTGTACAGCCAGATGTTGAGAAAATGGCACGCTATGGACTTCACTTTGATGACATAGAAAGAGCAATCGAAGAAACCAACGCAAATGTAGGTGGAGGCTATATTCAACAAACCGGTCAACAATTGTTGGTGAGAGGTGTAGGACTTTTAAGAACTTTCGAAGATATAGGCAATGTCGTTGTTAAGAGGCTTTCTGATTATCAGGTCATCAAGATTAAAGACATTGCACAAGTTAAATTCGACAAGCAAATTCGTACTGGTGCTGGAACTGTTGGGGGAGAAGAATCCATTGTTGGAACTGTGTTCATGCTTTTGGGTGAAAATAGCAGATCCGTTTCAATCGATGTTGCTGAGAAATTAGAGAATATAAGTGGTGATTTACCTGATTGGGTTGAGTTAAGAACACTTTACAATCGTTCGGACATGGTTAACGCCACCTTAAGTACTGTAGAGCATAATCTCCTTATGGGGGCGGCCCTTGTAAGTCTATTTCTTTTGATGCTTGTAGGAAATATTAGGGCAGCTATTATAACCGCATTAATGATTCCCATTGCTTTGTTGGCGACATTTATATTGATGAGGTGGCAAAACGTATCTGGAAATTTGATGAGCTTAGGAGCCTTGGATTTTGGAATCATTGTGGACGGTGCGGTTATTGTTATTGAGAACTGTGTACATCGTTTACAAATTAGAGGAAAGGAGCTGGGTCGTACTCTTACAAGACGCGAGGTCCGCAAAGTTGTAAAAGATGCTACAGTTGAAATCCGATCTGCCGCTGGTTTTGGCGAACTTATTGTTATTGTCGTTTTCATTCCACTTTTCGCTTTGACTGGCGTAGAGGGGAAAATGTTTGGCCCTATGGCAACTACGTTTATTATGGCATTAGGTAGTGCTTTGATATTATCTTTTACATTGGTTCCTGCGTTAGCAGCCACATTTCTTTCTGGTAAAACCAAAGATAATAAACCTTTCCTTATGCGATGGGCGGAAAAAGCCTTTAGACCAACTTTGGACATTGCTCTGCGCTTTAAAAAAGTAGTTTTGGGGATTGGTGTTGCCGCAATCACTGCCGGTATCTTCTTATTTTCTCAAATGGGAGCGGAGTTTATTCCCCAATTGGATGAGGGGGACTTTGCTGTTCAATTTATTAGGCCTGCAAATATCAGTATTGAAAATTCTGTGAAGCTTCAACAATTATCTGAAGATGTAATAGAAGGATTCCCACAGGTTAAAGTGGTGTTTGCAAGAACAGGTGCCGCAGAGGTGGCGACAGATCCAATGGGAGTTAATATTTCAGACTCTTATGTCATGCTTAGGCCAAAAGACCAGTGGCCAGAAACAGATATAAAAAATAAAAGTGATCTGATCGCCGCTGTAAAAAAGAAGCTTGAACTGTATATTCCTGGGCAAGTACTTCTTATGTCTCAGCCTGTTCAATTAAGATTTAATGAACTCTTAGAGGGAACTAGAGCTGATGTTTCTGCAAAGGTTTTTGGTGAGGATTTAGATAAGCTTATAACTTATTCGAAAGAAATAGCTCAAATCATTTCTGAGATTCCAGGTTCTGGAGAATCGGAATCTGAGTCAAAGGGCAAGTCTCCAATGCTTCAATACACACCAAGAATTGAGGAGCTGGCTCAATTGGGAGTAACTGCTAGGCCTGTGTTGGACTCAATTAGCGCCGCTATTGGTGGCCGAGAGATCGGGCATGTTTACGAGGGTGTCCGTAAGTTTCCAATTGTTGCGAGGTTAAGTGAGGTTCAACGAAAAGATATTCATACTGTAAGAAGCTTACCTGTAGGGATTTCTGAAGGCTATACTGTGCCAATTAATCAAGTCGCTGAGATTGACTACGTGGAGACTTTTAGCAATGTCAGCCGTGAAAATTCTCAGAGGAGGGTAGCCGTTTTAATTAATCCAGAAACCCGGGACGTAGAAAGTTTTGTTGAAAAGGCCAAGGCCAGGGTTGAAGCGGAAGTTAAGCTTCCCGAGGGTTACTATGTAGAGTGGGGTGGAAGTTTTAAAAATTTGCAAAGTGCCAAGGAGCGTCTAAGTATCTTAGTCCCAATGGCGATGCTAATTATCTTGGCAATGCTCTATGCAGCTTTTAAGTCTTTCGCTCAAGTTGCTCTTATATTTGCATGTGCTCCAATGGCATTGATCGGAGGAGTGCTCGCTCTTACATTTATGGGAATGCCTTTCAGCATTTCTGCCGGAGTGGGGTTTATAGCTTTGTCTGGAATTAGTATTTTAAACGGTGTTGTTTTAGTGACTTATTTCAACCGACTTTTCCAAGAAGGTAAATCCCCGAATGATGTGGTTAGAGAAGGAGCTATGACAAGACTGAGACCCGTGCTCATGACTGCCCTGACCGATATCTTTGGATTTTTGCCTATGATGTTTTCCACCGGACTTGGTGCTGAGGTGCAAAAGCCATTGGCTACAGTTGTTGTTGGAGGGATTATTTCCGCAACTCTTTTAACGTTAATTGTAATCCCTTCACTCTATCGTCTTTTCATTAAGTTTATGCAACCAAGCTTTAAGGAGGCTTATAATGAATAAATTTGTATCTATTGTTATTGTACTGATTGGCCTAACGGGATGTGCACATCATCATGATAAAGCAGCCCACCATCATCATAAGAAAGACGAATGTACTAAAAATTGTAAAGTACACTCACAGGTGGAGCAGTTTGATAAAACCTGTGCCCTGAGTCTCTCTGAGGGAGACCTGCATGTTCATGGTAAGGAAGAATATAAATTGGAGCATGGCGGGAAAGCTTATTACTTTTCAAGTAAAGAGAATATGAAGAAATTTAAGAATCATTTAGAGGAAAACATCAAAAAGGCAAATCAGAACTGGAAAAACTATAAAGGTGGTAATCTTTAAATTATTTCCCTTAGTTTTGTAAAGTAGGCTTTACAACTTTCTGATGCCCTTGTATTGTTAGGTGTACTTAACAGGCGGGGGCTGATGAATTTTGAATACGAAGAACATTGGAAAGAATACAACAATAACGATTTATCACATTCGGAAACCCATTATCTTTTGGCTTTATACTCCTTATCAAAACAAAAGGGAGAACTAAGAGCTGTGGACCTGGCCAAAGAGTTAGATGTCAGCAGAAATGCGGTTTCGTTGCAGCTAAAAAAGCTCATTGAAAAGAAACTAGTCCTAGTTAACAAAAACTTTCTTAAATTAACTAAGCAAGGAAAGGCGAAGATTGAAACCATTGCCAATAAAAGGCAAACGATGATCGTTTTTTTTATGGAAGTATTGGGTGTTAGCGAAGCTACGGCCAAGACTGATAGCTGCAAAGTAGAACACCTACTGTCTGACGATACGGGGGAAGCCTTGCTAAAGTTCGTGCAGTTCCTACGTTCTGATAGAAAGGTCGTTCTTGATTTTCTCAAGCAATTCCAAAGATTTTACTTGCAATGCGACCCAGAGATAAATTGTGGTCTGTGTGAGAATATTCATAAAATGGAGTCCTCTGATGTTTAGATATATTCTTGCCGCTTTATTGTTTGTTTCTCCTCTTTCTTTCATTAATGCGAAGGGAAATGGCGCCGAATTAGCCGTTCATTTGTTAAGTTATCTTTCTCAAGATTATGGAGAGGCGGTTTTTCAGGGCGAGATTAGTAGTCAGGGAGAATATGATGAGCAAGTAGAGTTTATAAATGAGGTCTCTCGAATTTCAAATCAGGCGAATTTTGATAAAAAATTGGAATCAGATGTAGAAGAACTGAAAAGAATGATTCTTGAAAAAGAATCTGTACAAGAAGTTTCTTTCTTCGCAAACAAGCTTAAGTTTGATGTCATAAAAGCTTTTAATATCGCGACTTTTCCTACCAATGGTCTCGATTTTCAGAAGGCAAAGCAAATATACGCTCAGTCCTGCGTTGGATGCCACGGAGTTTCCGGGGCTGGAGATGGGCCCCTTGGGAAAAACCTTGAGCCTAAACCTACAAACTTTCATGGCCTGGAGCGAATGCAAAACATTTCTCCTTTTCAGGCCTACAATACCATTACTCTTGGAGTAAATGGCACGGGCATGGCCAGTTACTCCTTTCTTTCGGAAAAAGACAGGTGGTCGCTCGCATTCTACGTCTCAGCGTTTCGTTATAAAGGTAACAGTGCCAATGGCAGTTACGAAGTGCCTCTGAAAGATTTAGCTTCAAAGACTGACCTAGAACTCCTTAGCAAGTACAATATTGAAGAGGAAGAAGAAGCTCTTTTTCTCGCCAGCGTACGAGATATAGGGGACTCCTTTCCACCATCGGGAACTCCACTGAAAAAAGGATCGGAATTCCTAGAGACCGCGAGAAGCAAGCTTGGAGAAAGCTTTAAGCTATTTGCCGCAGGAAACTTCCAAGGAGCCAAAGACAAGTCTTTGGAAGCTTATTTGCAGGGAATTGAACCAATAGAGGGGTATTTAACAGTAAACAACCGAGATCTTGTGCTCTCCTTAGAGCAAGAGCTCGCTCGATATAGAGCCTTGTTAACTAAGGATTCATCAAAAGAAGTGGTGGAACAAAAGAGAGAAGAAATTTTGTCCCTTTTGAAAAAAGCCGACGGCGCGATTTCTTCTGAAACTTCTTTTGTGAGTTCGGCGCTTATCTCCTTTGGTATTGTCGTAAGAGAAGCACTGGAAGCGGGCCTTGTTCTTTTGCTCCTGGTTGGGCTTGTGAAGAAATTTGGGTCTGCTAAAACAATGAAATACGTTCACTTCGGATGGGGGAGCGCCATTTTAGGAGGGGCTATTCTCTATTTTTTAGTGGATATGATCATTGGACTAGGAGGATATGCTGTTGAAGCGATTGAAGGGTATGTCGCTCTCTTCGCGTCAATCGTCCTCTTCTATGTCGGGTTTTGGTTTCATCGAAACGGGAACATACAAGAGCTGAAAGCGAACTTAAAGGCTAATGTGAAGAACTCACTTGTGGACAATAAAAAGGGAGCATTGTTCTTTATTTCCTTTTTCGCTGTTTTTAGGGAGATTTTTGAAACTTTGCTTTTTATGAAAATCCTTGCTTTTGACGGTCACTCTTCGGTGGCGATAGGCGCGGGAGCCGCATTCGCTCTTGGTTTGGCCGGAGCTTTAATTCTTTTGGCAGCTAAATTTTCTGTAAAACTAAAGCTGGCTCCATTGTTTAAAGGATCAACGTATCTTATTCTCGGCTTGTCCGTCGTTTTCTTAGGCAAGGCGCTAGGAGCCTTTCAGAAAGTCGGCCTTTTGGATCAAACCCAAATAGATGGATTCACACTCTCAATACTCGGATACAATTCGACCCTTGAAGTATTATTGGGGCAAGTCGCATTCATTTTAGCCGTTGTAGGCATAATGCTGTGGATGAATAAAAAAGATGAAGTTGTAGTTAAGAGAGTGGAAAATTAATGAAAAAAACGATTGTTTACGTAAGGAAGATGGATTGTCCATCTGAAATCAAAATGATTGAAGGTTTGTTTGAGGGCGACGATGGTGTCAAACAAATGAACTTTAACCTCGGCGACCGACAAATCACCTTTTTCCATAAGACTGATGAATCGCATATCTTAGGCAAGCTAAAAGATGTTGGACTTGAGGGCAAACAGCTTGAAACTCGTGAAGTTTCTGAAAATGAAGTTGTTGTCGAAGACTCGCAAATTGAAGCTAAAACTTTAAAGATTCTACTTGGCATCAACTTTACAATGTTTCTAGTCGAAATCGTTATCGGAATTTTTGCGGAGTCCGCCGGACTTTTAGCGGACGGGCTTGATATGTTGGCCGATTCGTTTGTTTATGGAATGAGTCTTTACGCGACTGGGAAAAGTTTATCTATGAAAAACAAGGCCGCGACCTTCAGTGGTGGAACTCAAATTTTTCTTGCCTTGTTTATTCTATTCGAGGCCGTCAGACGCTTCTTTGTGGGGAGCGAGCCTGTTTCAATTTTAATGATGTCCATTTCACTCATGGCGTTGTTTGCCAATGTCTCTTGCTTGGGCTTAATCCATAAACATCGAGAAGGGGGAATCCATATGCAGGCCAGCTGGATTTTTTCTGCCAATGATGTCTTGGCAAACACTGGAGTCATTATCGCTGGAGCGTTTGTTTATTTCACAGGTTCAAATATACCGGATCTTGTTATCGGAATAGTTATCTCCATTATAGTTTTAAGAGGTGGTTTTAGTATTTTAAAATTGGCAAAAGCTAAAGCATAATTCTTTCAATGATTGATCATAGAAAGGAACACCACACTTTGAAAAGCTGTCATGCTTCAATTAAGCCAATCTGTAAAATTTCAAAGGCCGTAAAAGCCGACTTAAAATAACAAAAACCATAATCCCATGATAGCCATAATGGCATTCTCACTAAAACTAACCGCTCCTAAAGGCGCTTTTGAACCTCCACCTATACAAGCGCAATTTAAATCTTTTTTATCTATATAAACCGCCTTGTACACGGAGTAACCACCTGCAGAACCTACTAGCACTGCCAAAATTCCTGCAATGTTTATAAGCACACCTGAGAGAAAAGCAAGCCCGACAAGCAGTTCTATGAAAGGATAGACCTTTCCATAAGCTTGAACTTTCTGGGTGACTAGGTCGTACTTTTTAAATCCTTTTACAAAGGCTGAAATGTCCATAAGCTTTAAGGTTGCTAAAAGGACAAGGGAAAAACCCATAAAGCCCATAACTTCAAATCGGGTGGCAATTGCGAGCAAGGCGGACACCGAAAAAACAGCGATTACAGGAGCATAAGATGTTTCTTCCTCCTCTTCCTTTTCTTCGCCAAACTTGGCGGCTAACTCGCTATAGCCTCCAAGTCTTTCTCCGTTTAAAAAAATTTGGGGAGTGGTCTTAACGTTGTATCGGTTTTTAATCTCTTCGACTTCGGCTTCGCTTTGTAGTAAGTGATCTTGATAAATTACTCCTTGCTTGCGCAAAAGGCTGATCGCTTTGTGACCAAAAGGGCAGTCAGGTTTTCTATATACTGAGTTGGAATCTGAATTCATATTTCTCCCTGTTTTTGTTCGCTGTTAACAAGTGATCTCAGGCCCTTCCCACTCCGGCCTCTTTGAGTTTATCCTCTGTAATTGCCAAGTCTTTGCAACAGTCCAATAGCTTGCCGTCAACAACAACGCTTGGAACTCTCGTAATATTGTATTTATGAGCTTTCTCTTTGCATATATCGCTGTCGCAACCTTTGTTTAGATCATATACAATAACTTCACAACTTGGGCAGGCAGTCTTTTTAACCAATTCAATTGTGGGTTTGCATACTTGACAGCCTGCGCTAAATACTTCGACTTTTCGTTTTTTCATGTATTCCTCCTTGGATACCCATAGTTTACACCCTGTACCTAGATATAGAGTCAACCAAAGATTAGAAATTGACTCTATACCTTGGTGTAGGGATATAATGTTCGCATGAAAGAACTTTTACAAATAGGCGAAGTCGCCAAATTGGCACAGGTGAATATTCAAACAATCAGATACTATGAAAAACGCGGTATTTTAATCCCCAAGAAAAGAAAAGAATCTGGTTATAGAATGTACGACACCGGAACTGTCAAAACTTTGAACTTCATCAAACACGCTAAAACACTTGGATTTACTTTAACTGAGATAAAAGAGCTTTTGTCTTTAAGAGCGACAACCACGTCCCGTTGTGAAAAAGTTAGAAAAAAAGCGAAAAGTAAGCTGACTGATATACATGAAAAATTAATGATGTTGAAGCAAATGGAGAAAAATCTAAAACGCTTGATTGTAAAATGCGAGAATCAGCAAACGGATTCAGATTGTCCGATCATTGAAGGGATGGAGGAGTAATGGAGTTAAAACTTATATATTTCAGTGGCTGTCCAGAGGCAAAGAATGCGAGGGCCGCTCTGCTGAATGCGGGTGCCGAAAAATTTGATGTTGTTGTACAAGACAAATTAAGTGATGATGATCCTTACCGGCTTTATTCTTCACCCTCCATATTAAAGGGAGATGAAATTCTGTATGGACAAAAAATAAAAAAGAACAGCTCGGCTTGCTCATATCAAAAATTGAACTCTGAAAAACTCAGAAAGAAAATTACAGAAGGAGCGGATGGCGGTAAAAAAGGCGTAATGCTTGGAGCGTTTGCCTCCGCGGGATCTGGAGCCATGGCACTCTTTTGTCCCATGTGTTTTCCTGCCGTCGGGGCATTTCTAGCCTCCGCTGGTCTGGGATTTGCCGTACAAGGGCATGTCTTAAGGCTTGTGCTTGTCTTCACCCTCGTTTTAGCGAATCTTGGATTTCTTTGGAGCTACCTAAAAAAACATCACAATATATGGCCGTTTATTTTTGGTAGTATGGCTTCTTTTGCTATGTATATTGGACGTTATGTTTATTTAAGTCCACAGGAGAATAAGATTCTCCTTTATAGCGGAATACCGGCGCTAATTGGCGTATCTTTATGGAACTTGTATCTGTCCAATAGAGTTAAGAGGAGAACAGGCTGTTGCGGTTAATGGCTTGATTTTATAGATCCAATTTCTTTTCTGAGCTTCTTTAGGCTTCTTGAAATTATTTTTCTTGCATTAACTTGTGTGGTTTTAAATTTTTTGGAAAGATCTTCAAAGCTCCATTCTTGAAGATAGCGCAATTGTAGAAACTCTTTTTCTTTTTTTGAAAGTGATCCTACAGTCGCTAAATTAAAAACATAAGACGGAGATGGTTCAGGCACTAAGACACTTTCTTCTCTAAACTCCTCCTCCACTGGTTTTTGCTTTCTCAGGTAGTCAAGCATCTCAGATCTTAAAATAATGAAAAACCAGTTCAAGAAAGAAAGGTTCGGGTTGTATTGGTGACGCTTCCGGTGAAGTTTAATAAATGCATTTTGAAAGACTTCATCAGCCAGAGCTGGATCTTTAAGCCTTTTAACTAAATATCCATAAGCCTTGCCTTTGTGCCGATGGTATAAAGTCTCAAAGGCCACAAGGTCTGTGCCTTGGTACCTTTTCATTAAAACGTCATCTTGTTGACCTGAATAGTCCATAATTCTTCCAATAGAAGGAGACAGAAACAGTGCGCCATTCCAAAAAATGGATATTTTTCTTCCTTGATATAAAGATTGCCACAAAACGATCCAAAGTTAACTGAGATAAATCATATTTTTGCGTGATAAGCGAGCTTTACCGGACTAAATTAGGCCTATATTGCTGGAAGTTTCCAATAAAGGTATTCCGTAGGAAGAGTGGCGGAAATTGCGCGCTTGAAAAAGATAACAAAATTCAGAACAATAAAAGATATTATACATTTAACTGAGAGTTATCTTATGACTAAATTGATTTTTTTGCTGACAGTTTTTTCCTATTCCTTTTTGCATGCCCATGATTATTGCAAACTTCCAAAAGACGAAGTTTTGACGGTTGGCTGCACGACTAATTGCAAATACTTTTATCGCAAAGCGATCTACCGTGCCGCCAATTATTATGGTTATCCTGTGCGAATCGTAAACATGTACAATGAAGAACTCGATATCAACTTTGATGAAGTCGACGCCGTGGTTAATCCTGGCGGAGCTGATATCGATCCCAAATATTATAAAGGCAAGGTTGATGCCGATCTGCGCGAGCAGCTTGATCGTCTGGATTATTTGGTAAACTACAGTTATGAAGGCGAAGTTCGCGACCCGTTTGAATATAAATTTTGGCAAAAATATTTTTCTGATGAGGAAGCTGAAGACCTTCCAGCGCTTGGAATTTGTCGGGGAATGCAAATGATGGCAGTTTCACAAGACATACCTCTTTATATTGATATTAGTGAGGAGATCGGCATTAGAGACAGAAGATATGTCTTGGATAGAGTTTATGTAAATGAAGATGAGGAGTCACGCTTGAAATCAATTTTGGGCTACACTCACTTTTTAGGTTATAAGCAGCACCATCAAGGTATTAGGATCGATTATTTTCATAAAAACCAAAGTCGCTGGCCACACTTAAAAATTAGTTCTTACTCTAATGGGGGAAAAATAGCGGAGTCTCTGGAAGCTTCAAATCGCCTTGCTTTGGGAACGCAATTTCACCCTGAAATGGACTGGTGGACGGAAAGGCTTCGAATTTTCACTTGGTTGTTGGAAAAAGGTTGCGAAAACAAAAACAAAAAACTTGCTAAAAGCAATCAATAATTAATGAGTTAAAGATTTAGGCTTCGCCAATAAAGGCGAAGCTTATTAAAAAAATCTAAAAAATATAAGTTTCACCATTCCCTCTGCCTCATACCCGAAAAAAATAGAAATAAAGAAAAGAAATTGTCACAAATGATGCGTTTGGATCGTATTCACCTCAAGAAAATCCAACAGGGAGAAAATTGTGAAAATGTTTCAAATTGCTTTAATGGTAGCTCTAATGTTTTTGGTAAGTTGTGCTTCTGGGAACAGAGAAACTGCCGCTCATCACCATCATGTAACCGAATGTGGCGGGAATGGCTGTGAAATGCGGGAGAATCGGTGCGGTATGAAAAACTGCTCTATGGAAACTTGCAAGATGTACGAAGGTCAATGCGCTTACTCTGTGGCCCATGGAGATGTTCATGTTAAAGGGAGCAAAGAGCATAAATTGGTCCATGACGGACATGTATATTTCTTTTCTAGCGAGGAAAAAATGAATAAGTTCAAAAAGGATATAGAAGAAAACGCCCAAAAGGCGAATGAAAACTGGGAAGCCTTTAAATGGCAACAATGGAGATAGAAAGGAGAAAATATGAGACTGATAACGCTTTTATTATTAATGGGGGCAACCGCTTTTACCCACGAACTTGAATTTGCAAACTACTTGAAACTGCAAAAAGCTCTGGCAGGAGATGATTACAAAACCGCTTTAAGCGTTCATAAAACCATTTGCAAAAAAGAGTTGGGACATTATACGGACAATTATTCCGATTGTGGCAAAGAATTTGAGAGCATTAAAGATCTGCGAAATTCTTTTAAAAACCTGTCCCAATTGTTTATTGGCAACGGGAAGAACAAAGAGTTGGAACAACTTCAAATCATGAGTTGCTCCATGGCCAAGGCCAAGTGGGTCCAGAAAAAAGGGGATATCGCTAACCCTTACTATGGCAAGAAAATGCTTTCTTGCGGAGAAAAAGTGTGATTTTTTAATTCGACCTCAGGGAGTCGAAATTCATAGACGACTCCCTTCCTTTTAATCTCTTTAACCCAATTAGTGGGGAAGAGTTCTGTCCCCCCATGATCATTAGGTAATATTAAGACCATGTAATCTTTACAAATCGACCAACTGTTGGTGTTGCTATGCGTTATAATTCCTTTAAATCTATCATAAAGGAAATTAAGATGAAGCGTTATATTGCGTTCTTACTGCTATCGGTGTGCCTCCAAGCTTGGGCTGCTGGTGAAAAAAAATACGAATTAAATGTGGAGCAAATTACTGCCAATCTGACTGGGGTCGATGTTCCTCATGCCTTGGCCATCAATGGTTCGATCCCGGCGCCGACATTGCGTTTTGAGGTAGGCGACACGGCATTAATTAAAGTTAACAACTTTACGGGTGAACCTACGACCCTTCACTGGCACGGACTTCTGGTTCCCTGGGATCAAGATGGACCCCAATTTGCCAACACCCGGATTATCGAACCAGGCAAAAGCCACACCTTTCGTTTTCTGATTACTCACGCAGGAACATATTGGTATCACTCCCACACTGAATTACAGGAACAGCGCGGTTTATACGGAGCGATTGTGATTGAGGAGCCCAATGCCCAAGCTCAAGTTGATCATGACTTTGTGATCGTCATGAGTGATTGGACCAACGAACATCCTCAAGACGTGCTGGCGAATTTAAAGATGGAGGGTCATTATTATGCTTATAAAAAAGACTTCTTCCCTTCTGTTTTAGGGGCAATTCGAGCCGGGAAGATATGGGATTATATTAAGAGTGAATGGACCCGTATGGGCCCGATGGATTTAAGCGACGTTGGCTATGACGCTTTTTTGATTAATGGCAGGGAAAAGCAGGATCACAAAGAGATCAAGGCCGGAGATCGCGTTAAGTTACGGCTAATAAATGCCTCAGCTTCCACTTATTTTTACGCAAACTTGGGTAAACTGCGGGAGTTTGAAGTGATCGAAAAAGACGGTGTCAAAGTGCAGCCGGTGAAAGTTAATGAAATTTTGGTGGGTATTGCTGAAACATACGATATCGTCTTCACTATGCCTGAAATGGCCGCGTTGGAGTTTAAGGCAACGGCCCAAGACATCACAGGCTCAGCCAGTATGGTCCTTGGAAGAGGTCATCACGTGGAGAGGGTTCCAATGAAAATGCGTCCAAGTCCCTACGGGATGGACCACGGGGGGATGGATCACGGAGGCGGTCACGGGAGAGATCACGATGGCGGCAATGACGGAGGCCATGGCGACCACGGCCCGGGTATGGACATGAAAGATTCTCAAATATCTGAAGCGGAATTGGAGGCCATGCCCATGACCAATAGGCTGAGCTACGCAATGCTCAAGTCTCCTGAAATGACGATGTTTGATCCTGACCTTCCAAGAAGAGACTATACCCTCGAGCTAGACGGAGACATGGACAGATACACTTGGACTATCAACGGTAAGTCTTTTTCAGAAGAAAAATACCTAATGGTTAGGTATGGAGAGGTCGTTCGCATTACTTTTAAAAACAAGACGATGATGCATCACCCGATGCACTTGCACGGACACTTCTTTCGGGTCCTTAACGGACAGGGACATTTCGCTCCAAAGTTCCATACAGTTGACGTAAAACCCATGGGAGAGGTGGTAATAGAATTTCACGCTAACGAGCCTGGTATATGGTTCCTGCATTGTCATAATCTTTACCACATGAAAATGGGAATGGCGCGTTTGGTGAAGTATGAAGGCTTTGAACGTCCGGACGATTTGATCGCGGACGAGAAAAAATGGTCCGGCTACATGACACATGATGATAGCGCCTTCACTAGTAGTGAAATAACCCTTGGCTCTAATTTTGCTGAGGCGGAGATTAAGATATCAAAAGGCAGACAGCAAGTAGATGTTAGCTTCGAAGTAGACCAGTATGACCCTGAGACTTTTGAAGGGGAGCTTGTATTTAGAAATTATCTCAACCGTTACTTAAACTATTATGGAGGCATGGAGGTTGAGGACGCCCGGGCAATGGCCATTGTGGGAGCGGCTTATACCATTCCTATGAACGTTCAGGTTCAAACGCACTTAAGAAGCGATCAAAAACTGATTGTAACTCTTAGTAAAACCGTGCCCCTTGTTAGCAGACTCTTTCTTGACGTCAAGGCTCGTGGCAAATTCGGCCTGGAAAAATCTTCTGCTTGGGAGTTTGAATCGGGTCTCTACTATCAAGTCGGCGCGAGAACCCAATTTGGAATCAACTACCGTTATAACGAACACACTGGTCCAACTTATGGTGCAGGCATTAAAGTTCATCTAAATAAGTAGGCGAGAGAAAAACGTGGAATCAGATAGGACGGGGTTAAATATTTAGAAAGTTAACGTTTTTCTAGCACTCTCAACTGACAAATTTATTATGTGAACTTAGGTTCATGCTAAGGAGAACGCATGAACCAACTGTCAAAATATCTAACTTTGTCTCCCACTGAGATGAACCGGCGTCGTTTTTTAAAACAGGCCGGATTGGGCGTTTTTGTAACAGGAATAAATGCGAGCTTCCCATTACCCGCCTGGGCCATGGACGGACTAGAGTTCCTATCGACTGACCAGCATGACAGGCTCTTTGAATTGGAGTATCGCTACACACCTATCGAAATAGACGGCAAAAAGGACACAGCTACCGCCATTAACGGTACAGTTCCTGCCCCTCTTTTAAGATGGAAAGAGGGTGATAGAATTCGTTTAAATGTAAAAAATAACATGATGGACACTGACCACACCTCAATTCATTGGCATGGAATATTGCTTCCCTTTAGGATGGATGGAGTCCCAGGAATTAACTTTAATGGTATTAAACCTGGTGAAACGTATGAGTATCACTTTAAAGTCCAACAATATGGAACCTATTGGTACCACAGTCATTCATTTTTTCAGGAGCAGACTGGTGCCTATGGCCCAATTATTATAGATCCAAAAGAAGCAGACCCTATAAAAAGCGACAATGAACATGTTGTAGTGCTTTCAGACTGGACCTTTGAAGATCCACACGACGTTTTTAGAAACCTGCATAAGATTGAAGGCTATTACAACTGGCAGAAAAGGACGATCTTCGACCTCTTTGAAAATATGAAAAAAGAGGGCAATGAAAAAGCATTAAGACAATGGTTCGCATGGGACAAGATGAGGATGAGTCCTGTCGATATACTCGACGTTACGGGTTATGCCTACACGTACCTGATAAATGGGCATTCACCAGATATGAATTGGTTTGGTAGAATCAAACCAGGGCAAACAACAAGGCTTCGGGTTATTAACGCGAGCGCGATGACCAATTTTGATGTCAGAATTCCTGGTTTGGACATGACCGTTGTAATGGCCGATGGAAAGCCTGTAAAACCTGTTAAAGTACACGAATTTCGGATTGGCGTCGCTGAGACATATGACGTTTTAATAAGACCTACTAAAGAAGAGGCCTACACTTTCTTTGCAGAGCCTGAAGACAGAAGCGGATTTGCTAGGGGAACCCTAGCTCCAGATAAAGAGATGAAAGCTAAGATACCTAAAAGAAGAGAACGTCCTGTCCGAGAGCTGAAGGAAATTGGAATGGCGATGATGGCCGACAACTTAGTAGGAAAGATGGACCATCACATGATGAAAAAAATGAGGAAGAAAAGAGACAGTGAGATTAAAAACATCCCAGGCCCAAAAGGTCCAGAACCATTTCTTCCAAAAGACCTGCCAACAGTGGCCATGATTATAAAAAATCCACAAAACCGTCTTCATGATCCGGGACTTGGTCTTGGAAATGATGGATGGAAGGTCTTAAGTTATAAAGATTTAAAAAATGCCGCTCCACAGCCTTATAAGCCAATCGTGGATCGCGAAATGACCGTGAATCTTACCGCCAACATGGAAAGATATATGTTCTCTCTTGATGGTAAGAAATTTTCTCAACAGCCAGGGCCATGGCTATTTAAACATAACGAGCGTTTAAGACTATACTTCGTAAACCACACGATGATGGATCATCCAATGCATTTACATGGAATGTGGATGCAACTTGAAAATGGATCTGAGCATGACGAGATTCCTTTCAAACACACAATACTTGTAAAGCCTGGTGAGAAACTTTCAGTCTTGATCACACCTATTGAAAAAGGCGACTGGGCGTTTCACTGCCATTTTCTGTATCACATGGAAGCCGGGATGTTCCAAGTTGTGAGGGTGAAATGATTAGACTTATTGCTTGGATCTTATTTATTTCTCCATCTGTATTTTCTCAGAGTCCGCACCACCACGTGGAAGATAGACCTGATGAGATTGAACCTTTTGAGAGAGGCTTCCCAAAATATTTTCATCAAAAAAAATCACCAAAAATCATAAAAGGGGTTCAAAAATATGCTTTAGATGAAGACACTGGCGAACCTGGTCCAACTAACTTTGACACCACTCCAGTGGAGGATAATCAAGTATTTGGATTTTTTTACGTTGATCGATTAGAAGAACGTTTTGAGGACAAGAATGATGTTTTACTTTGGGACGCATTTTGGCAAATAGGGCCAGACTATCACAAGTTCTTCTTTGAAACGGAAGGAACCTACAATACGGAACTAGGGCGTGAGGGAAGCTCTCGCAATGAGTTTCTTTATGGATACCTCGTTGACTCTTTTTGGTTCGCTCAAGTTGGCTATAGAAAAGATCTTTTTTATAAAAAAGATGATCGTGAGTTCCTGGTTTTAAGCGCAATGGGGATGGCTCCTTTTCAATTTGAGGTTGATGCTGCCGCCTACATTGGAGATGAGGGAGAGCTATCAACAATTTTAGAGGTTGAGTACGGATTTAGACTATCTCAGAGAAGCATGCTTATCCCAAGGTTTGAAGTGGAAGCTTACACTGAAAAGATAAAAGAATATAATATTGGAAAAGGTATTAATGGATACGAGTTTGGAGTGCGGCTTACCTACCAAATTGTAAGAGAGTTCGCTCCTTATATAGGAGTCAGCTGGGAAGAAAAAGTTTTTGAGACGGCTGATCTTTTGAAGGAGGCAGGTGAAGACACTAATGAAGCTCTCTTCCTAATCGGCGCGAGAATGGCTCTGTAGGAGGCCTAATGTTCATTGCTATTGCTTTAAGCTTCTTTCTCATCGTTGCGGTCATTGGTTGGCATTTTTGGTGCATACAAGGGCTTTATAAAATTATGCCAGACAATAAAGACCACTCTCATTTCTTAAGGAGTGTTGCGGTATTGCTTTTGTTATTTGCAGTTCATATTGTGGAGATCCTTTGGTTTACTGGAGGACTTTATTTTGCTGATGTAAACTTAGGGCTTGGCGGCTTTTCCAGTAAATTTGATAATACTTTCCAAGATTACTTTTATTTCTCAACCGTCTCTTATAGCACTTTAGGATTAAGTTCCTTTAACCCACAAGGACATTTAAAGGTCATGACTGGGCTTGAGTCTTTGACCGGATTTATTATGCTGACTTGGTCAGCGACATTCTTTTACAGTTTAACAGGCAAAAACAAGGAGTAGCATGAGCGGGTACAAAGAAGGTAGTTTATCATTAACTGGAGCTGTCTCCATGGGGACCGGGGTTATGATTGGGGCCGGAATTTTCGCACTCACGGGTGAGGTAGCCTCTTTTGCCGGCAATCTTTTGATGTGGGCCTTTGTAGCCGCAGGGTTCGTCGCAGGTCTGACATCATATACCTATATCAAAATGTCTAACGCGTACCCTTCGGCCGGGGGAATCGGTATGATCCTTAAGAAATGTTATGGCAAAAGTGCGGTAACCGCGTGGGGTGCTTTGTTGATGTACTTTTCCATGATTATAAACGAGAGTCTGGTGGCAAGAACTTTTGGAAACTATGTGATCCAAATTGAAGGTTTGGGGTGGGGAGCCGAGGTCGTGCCTTGGCTGGGATTGGGTCTGGTGATCATATCCTTTCTTGTAAATATCTTAAGTAATAAATGGATTGAAACTTTCTCATTTATTATGGCATTGATTAAGGGGACAGGTCTGCTTTTCCTCGCTTTGGGCGGTCTTTATGCCAGCGGGGTGGATCTACCATCGCTAAGTTTCGAACAGAGCGGAACCTCGCCTTTAAACTTTTTGGGAGCAGTGGCCCTTGGGGTTTTGGCCTTCAAAGGCTTTACCACTATTACTAATAGCGGTTCCGAAATAAAAGAACCTCATAAAAATGTTGGAAGAGCGATCATGATTGCTCTTGGTATTTGTTTAGTCGTTTATATTTTAGTGACACTGGCCGTTGGAAGCAGCTTGAGTTTAGAAGAGATCTTGCAAGCAAAAAATTACTCTTTAGCAGAAGCGGCAAGACCTTCGTATGGCTCACTTGGTGTAAGTGTTATGGTTGGACTCGCTATTGTTGCAACAGTGTCAGGAATTATCGCCAGCATGTTCGCAGTCTCACGGATGCTTGCGATGTTAACGGATATGGAATTAGTGCCCCACCGGCACTTTGGAATGCCTGGGTCTATTCAAAAGCACACGCTTGTCTATACTGCAGTTTTGGCCGGTCTTCTCACTGTGATTTTTGACGTTTCCAGCATAGCAGCTTTGGGTGCCTTCTTTTATATCGCAATGGATTTGCTTATCCATTACGGAGTTCTAAGGCACGCGAATAGAAACGAAGTCAACTTCAGGCCTTGGATATTAAAATTGGCGATCACGGTCGACGTAGTTATTTTAGGCGGACTTCTTTATGTTAAGGCTAAAAGCGACCTTACGATCTTGGCGATCACTGGCTTAACAATGGTTGTTATCTACTTTTACGAGAGACATTTTATAAACGAAAGCGACGATAAATAAACCGCATTAGTTAAAGTCTCTTTTAACTTTGTGTCCATCTTTTTTAAATCTCTTTTGTGTACTAAGAGATTTCCTCAATTTACTGTACAGAGAAACACTGAGGTTGTTAATGAATAAGGCTTAAAACGCTGGCACTATGAAAATGTTCCTTTTTTGGACAGGTTCTATCTGCAGGTGGGCTTTTTTTATTTTATCTAATTAGGTTAATCTAACGGGGTTTCACTTATTGGCTAGATTTTAGTACCCCTAACAATTTAAACCAATTAGATATGTGGAATGTTTTTGAAAAAAAAATCTATTCAAAAAGTTAATAATAAAGCCCCAAATGAGGTTGTTGATCGCTACGAGGCCTGAAAAAGAATTGTTAAAATCTCTGGGCTTCAAGGGTTAAGAAATATTCTTTGGTTTTAGAGATGAAGCATTAAAAGGCGAGTGGAAAGGATATCGTTCATCTCGTTTAGGTATACAGTGGCGAGTGATTTATAAAATAAATGGTGAGGTTTTAGAGGTGTATGTTTTTGAAATAACACCTCATAAATATTAAGGGATTATTATGAGTCAGAAAGATTTTGTTAGAGCAAAAATTAATAAGAAGCTGACACCTGGGCAAATGCTCAAGACTCTTCGAGGGCTGCAAGAGCTTTCTCAGGCAGTGAGCTCACAGCGGGGGCCCGTCCTCCCGAGGTCTGAACTTGCTGAACTTGCAGGGATGAGTCAGAGTAATATTTCCGCACTTGAGAGTGGTGTGCGTCAAATTGGTAGAGAGAGGGCCCTGGCACTTGCTATAGCTTTAAAAGTGCACCCTGCGGTTATTCTCTTTCCTGACTTCGATTTAAAGGATGTTGCTTAAACTTTAGACTGGTTTCAATACAGATCATTGCCTTTGTATTCTCATTGTTGTGGTAGAATGGGGTATGATCTTACAGGTTACAAAGTGCCACAACATAAGCTTCTCAACACTATATAGAATTGAGTTGAGAGACCTTCTCTATAAAATGAAATCCCAGCTTACGGCTGTAGAAAGAGGCATCTCAAGCCTTGGGGTGCGCTTAGTAAAATAGCTAGAAAAGCACGCTTTTCTGGCCATGAATAGAAATACAAAGAGCTTAATAACACGGTTTGGATATAAACCATTGGCTTTTTGACAACCGCAGTTCAATCACTAAATAAGGTACCTATATGAAATCAAAAGCTGCAGTTCTAATCTTAAATTATCAAAATACTGGCACTTATGCGCCCCAGTGGAGTTCTTTACCAAATATTTTGTGGCTAAAGATTCTTAAGGGTTTCATCTATGAGGGATGTGATAGTTTTGGCCTGCGCAATGTTAGCAGTAAAGATGACTTGCGGGACTTTTTCATTTTTCAAATTGGTGGGGATGTAGAGTATCTTTAGTGTGTTGATTATTCTCCTCTCTCAGTACCGGGCAGTGTCACCGACCCAGAAAACTATACCGAAAAAATCGCCCTTTTTGCTTTAGATGATTACACAAAAAAGGCCATATCTTTTCCTTGTTTTGGCGATTGGTATTGTACAAGCGACTATTTACCTAGTGATGAAATTAGTTTCTTTATTGAGGGACAGTGTTTTATGACAGCAGTTCCTTATGAAAATATGGTTTGGTTTTGGAATCTTGATAATGAAATTTATCAAGCTCTGTGTAAAGTTGATAGCTCTATTCCTAGTAATTTAAAGTTAGCGAGTGACTTATCTAAACCCTACCTTTTTGAAGCTGAAGTTAAAAATTAAAACTCCTAGATAGCGAATAAGTCTCTGTTTAGAAATACAGAGACTTCAAACGAACTTCACTTCGATCACGAAGGATCGTCTTTAATATCAAGATTTGATTCACATCTATGGCAAGACAAAGAAATGGAGTGAACCCCGTTGGTTGGACAGATCTTCGGGCACTTTCTGAA
>CERC01018269.1_pt1 | contig 20894 bp, 23 predicted proteins | sample 530921 | NCBI WGS metagenome assembly CERC01 (sample SAMEA2621099, study PRJEB7988) | marine metagenome | isolation source: saline water (ENVO:00002010), including
GTTTTTTTATGCCTGAAAAATACTCGTTGTATAGGATGAGAACCGTCAAAGGTTCGACTCGGAAGGCGAAGCCTGTAGAGAACAGCGGAGCTTGCGACGCTGGCCCGTAGGGCATAGTAATCCTATACGACCCACCACTTAAAGAATCCAGCCCTGAGCTGGTTTTTTATGCCTGAAAAATACTTGTTGTATAGGATGAGAACCGTCTGTTGTTTTATAAGGAGAGGTTCGACTCGGAAGGCGGAGCCCGCAGAACGCTTTTCTCTTCAAATTAGGTCGCTTGCGACGATAACCCGAAGGGCACGCGTAGCGTGATAGTAATCCTATACGACCCACCACTTAAAGAATCCAGCCCTGAGCTGGTTTTTTTATGCCTGAAAAATACTCGTTGTATAGGATGAGAACCGTCTTTTGTTTTTAAGGAGAGGTTCGACTCGGAAGGCGAAGCCCGCAGAACGCTTTTCTTTTCAAATCAGGTAGCTTCTGACGATAACCCGAAGGGCATGCGTAGCGTGATAGTAATCCTATACGCCTTATTTGATCAGCCACTTAAAGAGTCCAGACCTGAGCTGGTTTTTTTGTGCCTGAAATAAGCTACGTATCGTTGCGCAATAGTAATCTTATATGTCTCATTCGATCAGCCACTTAAAGAATCTAGTCTTGAGCTGGTTCTATATCCCTTATATTTACCCTATCAATTATCTTCTTTTGCTTTTCTTTTATTCGATCCAGCCCGTTCTTTTTTTTAAGGCTGAATTAGTTTTTTGTCATTAAGTTTTAGCATTATGTCTTTTTAATCTAATATGCATATTGCCTACTTTTTATATAACTATATATTTTATGGGTATCTATGCGGTTTTATGTTGGTTTAGACAGAACTGTCAGTCAATAAGACAGTCATATAGTTTTAATAGTTTTGGGTGAGGGGTGATCATGATTGATCCCGATCAGTGGGTGTTAGGCAAAGATGAGGGGTTAGTACCTCTCGCTAAATGGCAGAAAACGGTTGATGTGATGGCACGTGTTTTTGGTGCCCCTGCTGGTTTCATTGTTCAGTATAAACCTGAAGGTTACCAAGTTGTTATATCGAGTGATCAGGAATCGAACCCTTACGATCCAGGAGTTATTATTCCCCCTGATACGAATATCTTCTGTAAAAAAGTGGTCGAGCAGCAAGAGGTGCTTTATGTAGATGATGCGCCGACTGAGCGTTGTTGGGATACAAACCCTGAAGTTGCTAATGATGGCTTTCGTTCATATTTAGGTTTGCCTGTTTCTTGGCCCACCGGTGAGCCATTTGGAACTATCTGTGTGATGGATTTTAAATCTACAGATTATAAGCAGGCATATGTTGACCTAGTATCTGAATTGAGGGATTTGATTGAAGCGGATCTAGAAATTCTATCCCAGTATCAAGTGATATCTAATCTAGCAATGACCGATGAACTGACAGGATTGTATAACCGAAGAGGGTTTAATTCGGTGGCTAAACAATGCTTAGCATTGTCAAAACGATCTGATCTATCCTTGGGTCTCTTGTATCTGGATATGAATGGCTTAAAGGGAATTAATGATACACAGGGGCATGCGGCAGGGGATGATGCTCTGAAGCGCTTAGCGGAGGTTCTTGAGGGGATTATTAGGGAGGACGATATAGCTGCCCGTTTGGCTGGTGATGAGTTTGTCGTGCTGGCGGTAGTCCGCAATGTTGAGCAGTTAAATCAAACTTCCCTGCGATTATCTGAAAGGCTAGATGCTCACGATTTAAGTGTGAGCGTAGGCGCCGTATTTATTGATGATAGTCATAAATCTTTAGACTATTGGCTCGAAGAAGCTGATCGACGAATGTACAGTGATAAACAGTCATAATTATAATTGATGTTTCAGTGTAGGTGAGAGTGCTTTAAGAGTGCTTCAGTAGATATATTCAACCGCTGTGATCTCATAATAGCATTCACTGCCATCGGGCTTTTTAAGGCAAACCTCATCCCCTAATTGCTTTTTTAAAATCAATTGAGCAAGGGGGGAATCCATAGAAATATAGTTGGAACCTGCATCGATCTCATCGGGCCCAACAATGCGATGCTTTTTTTCTTGTTCATCTTCATCAAGCAGCGTGACCCATGCGCCAAAGAATACGGTGTCTTGCTTATCAGGAGTGGGTGCTCGATCAACCACGACCATATCTTCTAAGCGCTTAGATAGATAACGGACTCTGCGGTCTATTTCGCGTAGTTGCTTTTTTCCATAAATGTATTCGGCGTTTTCGGAGCGATCACCTTGGGCGGCTGCTTCCTTCACGGATTGGGTGATCTCTGGGCGCTTTATTTTCCAAAGGTACTTAAGCTCTTCGTTTAATCGAGTATAGCCTTCCGCTGTAATGTATTTAGAGCTACGCGGCTGTGGGGGGCGCCATCTTCCCATGAGTATCTATTTCCTTAGTTTTTCATATTTATTTTAAAGAATTCTAACGTTTGGTCGATAAAAACGGGACATCAATTAAATATTTTTTTATTTAAAATTCGAGTCTAATGAGAACTGAGCAAATTCAAACCAGAATTGAGGGCTATACCTCCACTTTGAGCCATGCGGTTCAGAGCGGTAGTGGTGCGCAGTTCTCAATGTTGCTGAGTTTGATTCACTCGAATCAGGCACTCATTAAACCTGAAGCTGTGGCTGAGGTTAGTGCTGGTGAATTTAAGCTTCCTGAAGCAAAGGGAGGCTACCCTGACGTTAATGAACTACATGATGGGGTTGTCACTGAACGTTTAAATACGGCTGTTCATGAGGGCTTGGTAGGCGACTTTGCCTATGTGAACGGATACCTCTATACCCATAGCAATACACCGCGCCAGCAAGGTTTACCGTCGGATGAATATGCTAAGGTTGCACTGATGTCGACCGGACAGCTATTGATTGATGAGATTGAAGAGTCGAAGCAGCAGATACGGGTAGCTGCATAGTCTGCTGTTAGTTTTCTAAGCTGCCGTGATAAGCAAATGGTTACTTCTTTTTAGCTGGCTTGGGTTAAGTCTGCCACTGTATCTTTTCTTCAGCGTTATCTTCTACTTTCCAGTACTCATCCGGATCATCACCGTCATTCCAGCCAGAGGCGATGCAGCGTATTTGAGTCTCTAGCTCTTTAGATGCTGCGTGGGCACACTCCAGATCCGTTGCCCAAGGGCTTGTATCAGATTTTAGCCAGACACTTGTCCAAGCTTTACCCGCTACTCGTTCATGGATCAGCGTTTCAACGTTATTGTCTTGAAAGGTCAGCGTGAATTCGTGAATGTTGTTTTTGGACGAAGTGCACTCTAACTGGTCTGCATGTGACTGAAGCCACTCCTGAATCGCTTCTAAGGAGCGATTTTTAACGTATATCTCGATATCAGGGTGTCGGGTATTAGTCATGTTTGTCGTCGCTTATAAAACGGATGATGCGTAAAACGCTGAGGCTAAGATAGCCAATAGCTGCCAGTATGATGCCGACACTTAATATGATCAAGCCAATAAGGCCAAGAATCTCTTGTGATACTGAGCTTTTGAATGCGAATTCCGCGGCTCCTAGTATCAATAAGCCGATAAAGAAAGTGACGAAGCCAATACCAAGGATGACCAGGTTTTGCCTAGGGTTATCGGCTCTGCGGTACAGCCATTGTTTTAGTTTATTCATCGGCGTGTAAACACACCTAAGTTAACGTCCAGCGTCAGTGTCAGCTTTTCTTGTTGGCAGATGCTGGATTTAGCTTCTGCTGGAAGGCGTTGACTGTGTGGGGTCATGGCTAGCAGTGTGCTGATTTGATCGCTTGAATCAAGCTCAAAGGTGTAGCTGACAGTTTCGATCTTAGATAGCTCAAAAAATTCATCGAGTGTTGCAACCGGATCAAAATGACTGGTTTTAATCTCTTTGTAGATGAGTTTGCGTAGCTCAATTAGATGTCGTTCTCCCGGCCAAGCGACCAGCAAAGTGCTACCCGGTTTCATCGGTTTTGAGAAGGCTTCAGGCATGAGTCTACTAAACAGAACCAGCTGTAGATCTAAGCTTTGTTCTGGGAGTGGGATATCAGCGCCTGAAGCGACTAGCCATGTGGTTGTCTTGCTTTGTTTGCATGCGGCTTTGACGGCATGTTTGGAGATGTCTAAGCCTGTAATAGATGCCGAGGTACCCATATTTTCTTTAAGCGCTTCGGCAAGGCGTGCAGTGTAATAACCTTCACCGCAGCCCATATCCAAGATGTGGGGTTCAGATATATCTTTGACTGATTCTAGCGCTAATGAATTGATGCGCTCAGATAGTGTCTGATAATAGTCTTGCTCTAAAAACTCACGACGAGCTTGTACCATCTCTGGATTATCGCCTGGATCTTTTGAGCGCTTTTTATGCGCTAACAAAAGATTCCAATAGCCCTGTTTAGCGGCATCAAAACTGTGATTGTTTTCACAGCGAAGGTTTTTAGCCTGCTGGGTAAGTTCTGATTTACAAACAGGGCAGGTGAGTTGCATCTAAGGATGGTTCCTTATCTTAAGTTTTAGTATGAGTTATCAAGATTTAGCCAGTAAGCGGGCTAGAATGTTTTCATACACGTCAGATAGGGTATCCAGGTCTTTACAGCTTACGCGCTCATCTAACTTGTGAATCGTTGCGTTGATAGGACCTAACTCGACAACCTGTGCACCGGTAGGAGCAATGAAGCGTCCATCGGATGTTCCACCGGAAGTGGATAGCTCGGTCTCTGTACCTGTGATCGCCTTAATCGAGTGCTGGCATGCTTCAACTAGGTCGCCTTCAGCGGTTAAGAATGGATTGCCTGAAAGCACCCAATCAATATCCCATTCTAAGCCATGCTTATCTAAAATATCGCGTACACGAACCTTAAGTTCATCGGCTGTAACTTCAGTAGAAAAGCGGAAGTTGAACATGATATCGACATGTCCAGGTACAACGTTGGTAACGCCTGTGCCGCCATTGATGTTTGAGATCTGAAAGCTTGTTGGCGGGAAGAAGTCATTACCCTCATCCCATACTTCAGCTGCTAGTTCTGCTAAAGCTGGCGCTGCCATATGGATTGGGTTTACCGCTAAATGTGGATAAGCTACATGACCTTGTACGCCGCGTACTGTCAGGGTCGCACCTAGAGAACCACGACGACCGTTCTTGATTACATCACCTACATGCGTAGTGCTGGACGGTTCGCCAACGATACACCATTTAATTTTTTCATTGCGTGCTTCAAGGTGGTCAATTACACGTGTTGTGCCGTTCACCCAGGGGCCTTCTTCATCACTTGTGATAAGAAGTGCGATGGAGCCTTCATGGTCTGGGTGATGTTCAATAAAGCGTTCTAAGGCGGTCATGAAAGAGGCAATGCTGCCTTTCATATCAGCTGCGCCGCGTCCACATAACATGCCTTGATCTATCGTGGCTTCGAAAGGTGGAAACTCCCAGCGCTCTTCCGGGCCGGATGGGACTACATCTGTATGGCCCGCAAAACAAAATACAGGGCCAGAATCACCGCGGCGTGCCCAGAAGTTTGTTACTTCTTCAAAAGGCAGGCGCTCAATCTTAAAGCCCAAAGCTTCTAAGCGCTCAATCATCATCTCTTGGCAGCCGGCGTCTTCAGGAGTGACGGAGCGACGACTGATAAGGTCTTTTGCAAGTTCGATTGTTGCTGAGTGTTTCTGGGTCATAGGGGTATCCGTTTGGAAGGGCGTGATATGAAGAAAGGCTAAAGCTGGAGGCTAAGCGTTATGAACGATACTTAAGCAATACGGAGCTTAGTAAGGATGCCGAGTTTACTGAAGTAAATGAGCATTCCGAACTAAGCCCCAACGCTGAATAAGCAAGGTAATAGCTTAGAGCCAGTTTTTAGTTGTGCTTGTGAAGCTCTTCGTTAAGCTCAATTGCAGACTTGTTCGTTTTAACTTCGATACGACCATTCTGAGAGTTGCGACGGAACAATAGATCAGGTTTACCTGCAAGTTCAGCGGCTTTAACTGTGCTGACTTCATTGTTCTGATCATCAAGGATAGTCACTTTAGAACCCGCTGTTACATAAAGGCCAGCTTCTAAAGTACAACGGTCGCCCATAGGAAGACCAAGACCTGCGTTAGCGCCTAATAGGCAGTTTTCACCAACAGAGATTACAACGTTGTTACCACCAGAAAGCGTGCCCATTGTTGAGCAGCCGCCACCAAGGTCTGAACCGTTGCCGACAACAACACCAGCAGAGATGCGGCCTTCGATCATGCTAACGCCCATTGTGCCTGCATTGAAGTTTACAAAGCCTTCATGCATTACAGTCGTGCCTTCACCTACGTGAGCACCTAAGCGAACGCGAATAGCATCACCGATACGAATACCTGTTGGTACAACGTAGTCAGTCATTTTAGGGAATTTATCAACAGAGCTAACGCTTAGAATACGACCTTGAGCGCGTGCTGCAAGCTGACGTTTTGGAAGGTCATCTAAAGATACAGCGCCTTCATTAGTCCAAGCTACGTTAGGAAGTAGGCCGAAGATGCCAGTCAGGTTAATGCCGTGAGGCTGAACTGAACGCTGTGAAAGTAGCGTTAGTTTTAGGTAAGCTTCTGCCGTTGTTGTAGGTGCTTCGTCTGTTTCAAGGATACATACCACCAATGCTTGGCTTGTACCTTTTAGGATCTCAACAATTTCAGCTTGCTCTTCTGCATCGACAGACAAAAAGGCAGCTTCAAGATCTTTTAACTGAGGCTCCTTGATTTCGATTGCCGCGTTACCGCCTTCGTAACCAATTTTTCCTGCAACTGCATTTACAATCGCATCATCAGCATTAAGGATCGGTGCATTGTAATAGACTTCTAATAGTTCGCCCGTTGAGGATTTTGTACCTACACCTAAGCCGAATGCAAAATTAGCCATGTTGATCTCCAGATTTCAAATTTTATAATTCGTTTTGCTATGTTAGAGAATTAACCCAACAGAGCGGAATATTCTGTATCTTTAAAGCCTACCTTGCGAACAGAACCGGTATCTAATAGCGGTCGTTTAATCATGGCAGGGTGCTGAAGCATGAGCTCAATAGCCGATGCTTCATTTATTGATTCTTTTACTTCGTCAGACTGCTGGCGCCAGGTTGTTCCACGTTTATTGAGTAGTGTTTCCCAGCCTAATTCTGATGCCCAGCTTTTAAGCTGATCCGCATCTAAACCATCTTTTCTGTAATCGTGGAAGCGGTATTCTATCTGATTCGCTTCAAGCCACTTCTTAGCTTTCTTGATGGTATCGCAGTTAGGTATTCCATACATAGTAATCATCAGTGTTGGATCCTATTAAAGTGCTTCAATGTATTCACGAATGCGTTTAGCTGCTTCTACGCATTCATCAACAGTAGCGACTAAGGCCATGCGGACATAACCAGCACCCGGTAGCGTGTTGTCAGTATCACGAGATAAGTAACGACCAGGTAATACGGTCACATTCTGAGAAGCAAATAGACCTTGTGCAAATTTATCATCAGCGATAGGCGTTTTTGCCCATAAGTAGAAACTCGCTTCCGGTTTCTTCACATCCATAACAGGCGCTAGTATTTCAATGACTGCATCAAACTTGCGGCGGTACTGATCACGGTTTTCTAGAACGTGTTCTTCATCTCCCCAAGCTTCAATAGACGCAAGCTGGTGTTGAATAGGCATAGATGAACCGTGGTAGGTGCGGTAGGCAAGGAACGGTTTTAATAAAGCCGCATCGCCCGCAATAAAACCTGAACGTAGGCCCGGCAGATTTGAACGTTTAGAAAGACTGTGCATAACGATACAGTTTTTATAATCGTCACGACCTAATTCAGCACAAGCCTGTAAAAGCCCAACGGGTGCTTGTGCTTCGTCCAGATAGATTTCTGAGTAACATTCATCCGATGCGATAATAAAATCGTATTTGTCAGAAAGAGCGATCAGTTTCTTTAAGGTCTCAAGATTGGTGACTGCACCTGTAGGGTTGCTTGGTGAGCACAAGAATAGCAGTTGGCAGCGCTGCCAAATATCTGCAGAAACGGCGTCATAATCAGGAATAAACCCATTCTCTTCTAAGCAGTTTAAATAGTATGGTTCAGCACCAGAAAGATAAGCTGCACCCTCATATATTTGATAAAAAGGGTTTGGAGATAAAACAAGCGCATCAGGTTTACGTTCAATTGCTGCTTGAGTAAAGGCGAAGATCGCTTCACGCGTACCATTAACTGGTAGCACATGGTTATCTGCCGTCAGGGTGCTTTCGCTTAGCTTGAAACGGTTGGTACACCAGCCTGCAATAGCTTGGCGTAGCTCTGGTAACCCTTTGGTTGTTGGGTAGTTTTCAAGCTTGGCCATATTTTTAATCAGGCACTCGTGCACAAAAGAGGGCGACGGGTGTTTTGGCTCACCAATAGAGAGTGCAATATGATCAAGATCAGCCGGTGGAGTTACTTCAGCCTTTAAAGCTGTCAGTTTTTCGAAAGGATAGGGCTGTAGCAGACTTAGATCGCGATTCATACTGGTCCTTGAATTCCCATATTAGGGATGTTTGCGAAAACAAAATGCAGAAAATTAGGGGCAAAATTATATCTGAATTCTTATCATTCTGCGAATAAGCCTGTAGAGCCTATCTATTGCACTATATCTTGCTTGAAACGCCCATAATCACTGGAAAAGTAGGGCTTTTTGTCTCTCCTGCAATGCGTCTGTGGGAATTGGACTATGCTAAACATAAGATCTGCATGAAGGGTTGGTTTAGTTTTATTCTGAAGGAGTGCGTGGGAGGTACTGTTTACGCTGGCTAGGAGGCCATGGATACTTAATTAAATCCTAGTTTTAAACGCTCTCTAAATTAATAAAAGGCACTTTTTATGAATTCAGAAAGACGTATCTATCCAAGGGTGAATACGAGCCTAGTGGCTGAATTAGAATCTTATGATGGGAACTGTATTGATGTAACTCTGCTCAACCTGAGTGTCAGCGGCATGCTGATCGAGGGAGGCAATGAAATTGCATCTTTAAAGCCGCCTGTTGAGGGTACGCCATTGGAGGTGCATCTTCATTTTGGGCTTGATGATCAAGCTGTGCATTGCCATTGTCTGGCTGTGTATATGCGTAGACAATCTCAGGAACATACACAGCTGGGCTTATCAGTCTTGAGTGTTGATCGCCAAGCGCTAAAAGCTATACAGCAGTATATAACTGATAAGTTGATGTAGTTTGCTTGTACTAAAACCTCGTAGCTTACGCCTTGCTAGTACAGCCTTGTAAACTACAATTATATACCTTTTAGAATGTAGGGTTTCTCCGCCATTACAATTCACAGTCCTTCTTTTCTAGTAATACAAGTTTTAGTAATAAAAGTTCTTAGGAATTAGCCTCTTTAGTTTGAGGTGTTAGCGTTTCTGATATTTCTAATTTCCCACGCCCGATTTTTGCACGGGCAGACTCAATTACCGTTAATGTGGCCGGTACAAATAACAGTATTAATACAGTTCCGTAAGCTAAACCAAAGACAATTGAAACAGCCATAGGGATTAGGAACTGGGCTTGTAGTGATGTTTCAAAAAGAATGGGGGTAAGGCCCGCGATAGTGGTAAGTGAGGTTAAAAGTACTGCACGTAAACGTTGGCAGGCGGCTTCAACGATGGCGGCCTCAACAGCGATCCCTTTTCTTCGTAACTCTTTGTAAAATGTCACAAGGACGATTGAATCATTGATGACGATGCCAGAGAGTCCAAAGCAGCCAAATAGGGATAGAATCGTCATGCTTAGTCCCATGACTCCGTGCCCAATAATTGCACCGGTAAGTCCTAGAGGGATGGCTAGCATCACAGCGATTGGCCAACTATAGGAGGCAAAAACCCAGGCGAGAATGATGAAAATAAGGGTTAAAGCGAGCATTAAGCCCAGTTTCATATCATCTAGGGTTTCACGCTGACTTTTGTTTTTGCCCTCAAAGCTAGCGGATACACCATATTGCCCAAGTATCTGCTCAAGTTTTCCTGCTTTTAGATCGGAAATTATTTCATCAGCGTTGGCTGCGGCTTCATCTAAATCCGCCGTTACTTTGATCGATAGCTGTCCATCAACTCGGGTTAACGTATCTAGCCCCTGTTTGGCTCGGAAGTGCACTACATTGCTTAGGGGGGTTGTTCCGCCATTTGGCAGCACGATAGGAAGCTGTTCAATAACGCTTAAGCGATCTCGCTCCTCTTTAGGTAAAAGAATGCGCACTTCAACTTCGTCTCTATTTTGATAGAAGTTTTGCACTTTCAAACCATCAAACGCTGCGCGAAGTTGTCGGCCCACGGCATCGAGTGTTAAACCAGCGGTTTTACCTGCAGGCGTTAGCTCATAAATCAGTTGGGATTTACCAAAGGGAAGATCGTCATCGATATTGGTGAGTCCAACATAGCCTTTTAGCAGCTCTTGAATGCTTAAAGAAGCTTGTTTTATGTTGTGAATATCTGTGCCGGATAGCTTAACTTCAATAGGTTTTCCGGGTGGCCCACTTTTGGCGATATCGATCGAGAACTTCTCAATCCCAGCAGGAAGCACAATGCGTTTTCGCCATTCTGTATTAAATTCACTGGTACTAATTTCACGGTCATCGCCGGGTTGAAGCTCGACTAAAAGCGCGCCAAATTCATCACCTTGATTGCCAGACACTGAGGTCCGAGAAAAAGAGGCGCTTCGTAAACGTTGTAATGAGACTTTGACATTGCTACCGCCTAAGGCTTGGTCGGTTTCAATGAGTGTTTGATCTAAATGGCCAATAAATGCACTGACTTGGTCAGCAGGACTGCCCGCACTGAATTGAACATTAGCAGTCATCGTGTCACGCTCAACCGCAGGGAAGAATGTGAACTTTATACGTCCCCCAGCAAGTAAAGCGATGGCGATGATAAAAATACCAAATGCAGAAGCGATTGTTGCCCAGCGATAATCGACGGCTTTAGTGACTAAGCGCCTAAAAGGCCCCTCTTTAAAGCGGGTAAAACCATTTTCTAAACGAATGCGAAGTTTTGATGGGTGCAGGTCTTCAACGTTTCTAATGCTGTGATGAAGGTGTCCTGGCAAAATCAGAAAACACTCTACTAATGAGGCAAGAATTACGCAGATAACAACGGTAGGGATATCTATCAGAATATTGCCAATTGTGCCGCCAATCAGTAGTAGAGGAAGGAAGGCTGCGATGGTTGTCATGGACGATGCCATAACGGGTGCAAGCATTCGATGAGCGCCGCCTATTGCTGCATCTAAACCGCTTTCGCCCATCTGAACGTGGGTCAGAGTGTCCTCACCCACAACGATTGCATCATCAACAATGATACCGAGTGCCATGATCAGACCAAAAAGGCTGATCATGTTGATACTGCCACCGATCGCATATAGTACAGCCAGCGTTGCCATGAAGGAGACTGGGATACCAACCGTGACCCAGAATGCGACCCTCGCATTTAGAAAGAGAAAAAGGATCAAAATAACAAGAACAAGACCGCCTAAACCATTTTTTAACAGTAGGTTTATACGCTGCTGTACAGGCTGCCAGCGTTCATCATAAGTCACCATCTGAATATCAGCAGGTAGTGTCGGTCGTGTTTCGTCTAACCAGTTGTTCAGTATCTTTGCAGAGGCTAGTGTGTCTTGGCTTTCTGTGCGACGTAGCCGCAGCATAATAGCAGGATCATTTTGATATTTGAGTAGGACCTGACGGTCCTTGATGGTTAAAGAGACATCGGCGATATCACCAAGGCGAATAAGCCGTCCCTCACTATCGGTAATAACAGGAAGCTGCCTAAAACCTTCTACATCCCTCTGTTGACTTAAACTACGAATTTGGCGGGCACCATCCGCCTTAGCTGCGGTGCCTGCTGGAAGGTCTAAGCTTCTTAAACGCACGCTATTAGCAACTTGAGCCATTGTCATATCAAGTTCGTGCAGCTGTGCAGCGGGGAGCTCAATACTTATCTGTTTATCGGGTAAACCGGTGAAATCTACTTTATTAATACCGAGATCAAGTAGTTCATTCTCAAATTTATAAGCGTAAGCCCTTAACTCGTCTAAGCTGCCGTTTTTGCTGCTAATAATCAGACTAGCGATCTGTTCATAGCGGATGATACGTTGGACTAGGGGCTCTTCTACATCGCTGGGTAGTTCATTTCTTACACTGTCTATTTTCTGTTTTACTTCATCTAGAAGATAGTCAACATCAGTATCTTCAGTCACTTCTAGTCGGATAGACGCTGAGCCTTGCTGAGCTGTCGAGTAGAGGGTATCTATACCTGTGAGTGACTTTAGCTCCTCCTCAATAGGCAATATAACTGAATTGGCGACATCCTCTGCAGCTGCACCACTCCATACCACTTGGACGGTAATGACATCTAATTCAAATGAGGGAAAAAACTGGGTGTTTAATTTCTTTAACCCCCAAACACCCGCAAGAATCATTAAAAGCATAAACAGATTTGATGCCACTCGATGACTAGTGAAGGTGGTAATTAAATTCTGTAATGGCCCTTGGTAATTACTCATCAATAGTGCCTTCTTCCACTATTGCTTTTGAAATGTCGTTGACCCTCAATCCGGTAATGGCATTAGGTAACTGAGTAATTACAAGGGTATCGGAACTGGTAATGTTTGGGCTCGATATAAGTACGATAGGCTTGCCGTTTTGATCAATACTGTCACCAATACGTGTGACCTGTACTGCTTCCAAGCGACTATCTATGATTCGGTAGACTCTATCTAAACCATATAGGGCTGTAGGCGGCACAGGGATCACCTGTGCTATCTCGGGTAGATCTACGCTGATCTCTATTGAACGCCCTGTTTCAGGTAGATCATCGGTGTTATTAATTTTAAAGAGTGCATCCACCCCGGCGCGACCGTTACTCACTTCGGCTGCAATTCGATCCAGTTCTAACTCAATGACTTCTCCATTGATCAATCCCCGGGCCGTAATAGGTTTTTCTGACTTTCGGTCTCGTAACAACGGCAGAATTCGATTTGGAATTTGCGCCCTTACTTCTAAGCGATCCAGACTATAAAGCTCTAAAAGTGGATCGCCTGCTCTTACACGATCACCGGGGGCGACACTTAGGCCAGCAACACGACCGATGAAAGGGGCTTTTATTTGTGTGCGCGAAAGGTCAAGTTTAGCGGCATCCAGTAGGCTGGTGGCGCGTAATCGTTGTGACTCTAATTGCTGTAAGCGGTTTGGGTGGTCGGCAATGGCTTGTTCTCGTTGTGTAAGTGACAGCGCTTGTTGTTGGTAGTCTCTGCGCGCCGCATCTAACTTTTCCTGACTTGTTAGTTTTCTTTTGATGAGGTTTTCGTACCGTTTTACGGTTTTGTAGCTTAGTTGCTGCAGGTTTTTCTCAATTTTTAGTGCTTTTAAATCAGTGTTGTAGCGAATTTTTTCTGTTTCTATTTGAGCCAATAGATTATCTACATCTGCTTGTCTTTGCTGGACTGTGAGCAGCACATCACTATCATCGAGTTGAATAAGTAAATCATTAGGGGTGATTTTGCGCCCTTCATCGGTATAAACCTCTCGAACAAAGGCTGTTACCGCCGCAGTCACATTGCTCATCCTAGGCGATTCTACTTTTCCATATAAGCTTAAAGAGGGCTGGTGTAAGCCAGGGGCGGCTGTAATGGTAGTGACGCTCCATACCTTTTCAGCGACGACCTGGGAAGCTGCTTTGGGTTTGTTCATTTTAAGGAGAGCAAATGTAGCAATAGCTACAATGATAATCACAATAGGAAGAATCCATTTGAGATGTGATGGCTGTTTTGTTGATGCTTTGCTCATGCTTTGTTTGTAACCCTATTATCTATAACGAGGAAATTAGGATGCTAACTATATTAGCTGAATAATATATTTCAGTTCACCTAACGTTTCATATCTTTACACTTTAGATTGCCATATTTTTAAAAGTAGAACGGAGGCAGTCTAGTTTTTTAGTCAGGTAAAATAATGTCTTTGCTTCTTCATTGAGTCAGTATTGAAACAGTTTGATTGTTCGCAGTATAGCTCTTTCATATGCTAACTTATTACTCTTGGAAAACCTTAAGGGAAAAAGGTCGGATGCATACAGATAGTGTACGTTGTTTAAACGCAACTGGATTTCATAACATGGTGTACCATGAATGGGGCAGTCGTGATAATGAACGGGTTATCATCTGTGTACATGGCTTGGCTCGTAATAGCCGTGATTTTGATGAACTAGCGCTTGCGCTGTCTCGAGATTACCGAGTTGTTTGTCCTGATATTGTAGGTCGTGGAGAAAGTGATTGGTTGCCACCTGGACAGGTTTACGGAATCCCCCAGTATTTAAATGATATAAACACATTGATTGCTAAATTGAATGTCGATCAGGTGGATTGGGTGGGCACTTCGATGGGCGGGATTATAGGCATGTGTTTAGCGGCTCTTCCTGACTCTCCCATTAAACATTTGGTATTGAACGATATTGGCGCCTTTGTTCCTGCTGAATCTTTACAGCGGATCTCGGCTTATTTAGGTGACAAACGATTTGATTCTCTGCTTGATGTTGAGTCTTACCTACGTGAAACCTATGAGTCTTTCAAAAAATTAACAGACTCTCAGTGGCAGCATCTAGCTAAACATGGCGTTAGATTGTTGGATGATGGCTACGCATTGCATTATGATCCCGCTATTGCTCAAGCGACTATTGATAGCAGTGCCGATGATATCGATTTATGGCCCGTATGGTCAGCGGTTGCTATTCCGCAGCTCCTCATTTGGGGTGAGAGCTCTGATGTATTGCAAGCGGATACAGTGCGAACAATGCAAGAAAATAAAAACTTAGATCTATTCTCGATTCCAGATTTGGTGCATGCCCCTTCTTTAATGGAAGTAGATCAAATGGGTAAGATCCAAGCTTGGCTACGAGAAAACAGAGCTCGCTAAATTTGGATCATTTTAAGTAGCGATAATAATAGAACGATCAAATAACCTTTTTAGGAACTTGAATGAGTGTATTGACGCGTTGGCCACAAGATCAGCTTTGTTTAAGTTATCGAGAGCGGGAAGATGCTGTCGCTGCTGTTGAGAAAGCGTTTGCTTCAACGCTTGAATCATTGAAGGTCGATATCGGTTTAGTCGATATGTTTGAAGCGATCTATGTGCCGTTAGGTGCGTGGTTAACCTGTAAAAAACGGCAGAGAAATGGCCCCTTGGTTGTTGGTATTAATGGTGCTCAGGGCGCAGGAAAGTCGACTCTTTTTAATTTAATAGAAGTGATATTAACGGAAGGGTTTAACCTGAAAGTTGTGGGTTTTTCCATTGATGATCTCTATAAAACGCATGATGAACGTGTTCAGCTTTCGGAGGCTATTCACCCTTTATTGAGAACGCGGGGAGTTCCCGGTACGCATGATGTTGATTTGGGGATCGAAATTTTGAACTCTTTAAAACAGAGTGATGAAAGTACGATTACCAAAATTCCTGTTTTTGATAAATCTACCGATGATCGTTGTCAGGCATCTGTGTGGCAGGAATGGTTTGGTCCTGCGGATGTTATTGTTTTAGAAGGTTGGTGTGTAGGTGCTGACCCGCAACTACCTGAGCTCTTAATGGAGCCGATTAATGAGCTGGAGCGGGATAAAGATCCAAGCGGTTTGTGGCGAGAGTATGTCAATGCTCAGCTTTCAGGCGCATATCAAGAGTTATTCTCTATGATTGAAGTGCTGATTATGTTGAAGGTTCCGAGTATGGATGCGGTATTCGAATGGCGCTCACTGCAGGAGAAAAAGTTGGCGGAGCGTGTGAAATATATTTACGACACTCAGCAACCGACTGAGCACCTGCGTATTATGAATAAAGAGCAAATAAAGCGCTTTATTCAGCATTATGAAAGGCTCACCCGACATATGTTAGATGAGATGCCTGACCGCGCTGATGTTACTTTATGTTTGAATGATAATCACAAAATATCCGAAATACGGATAAACAGCCCTTTGGAGAGTTGTGGGTAATATGAATTTCTTAGCTCGGTTTGCTTTTGTTTCTTTTCTTTGTGTCACGCTCACTGCTTGTCAAAGCGCTTATTACTCAGCGATGGAACAGGTCGGTGTTCATAAACGAGATATTTTAGTTGATCGTGTTGAGGATACTAGGGAATCTCAGGAGGATGCCCAAGAGCAATTTAAAGATGCCTTAGAGCAGTTTAAATCAGTTGTGAGCTTTGACGGTGGGAAACTAGATGATCTCTATAATCGTCTGCAAAATGAATATGATGACAGCGTCAGTGCAGCTGAGGAAGTGAGTAATCATATAGATGAAGTTGAACAGGTTTCCGAAGATCTATTTGAGGAGTGGGAGGAGGAGCTGACTAAATACAGTAATGCTAGCCTGCGTGCGCAAAGTGCTTCGAAATTACGAGAAACTAAAGCTCGTTATGCCGACTTGTTACGGTCTTTAAAGAAAGCAGAAAAACGTATGCCTCCTGTACTGAGTGCTCTACAGGACAATGTTTTATTCCTAAAACATAATCTGAATGCCCGTGCTATAGGCTCTTTGAAGAGTGAATATCAGGGTATTAAAAGTAATATTGATCTTTTGATTGTTGATATGGAAAAAGCAATTACAGAATCAAATCGATTTATAAAACAGATGGAACAGGGCTAATTTCTTTAAAAGAAATGTCCTAGTAAGACGTATTAGAATAGCCTTAAAGGCTACTCTAATACGCTGTAATGAAGATTAAATGATGTGATTTAGATCGGTAAGAACGTCATTGAGGCAGCGCCTTGAACTACGCGGTTAATAGTGCGATTTGTCTTATCTGAGATGATTCTAGCCATAAGATCTTGTATGCCGATTAACTTACCTAGAATACGCTCGTAGCTGTAATTAGTGATGCCTTCTTCCGATATACCATTGCTCAATAGATAAAGCTGACCCTGAGGGTCTTTTCGATTGTTGAGATGCCAAGCGGCAGATTCTAAATTTCGTGCGGAGTTATAGAGCTTTTGCTGGTTCAAATCATCTAGAAAGAATATCTCTTTTTTTCCATCATAAGCCGCATTTAGCATCCCAGTAATACCTGCCATATAAGCGAATACTCTATCGCCTTCGAACTCTTCGGAAAAGGCGAGTGTGACCGCAAGGCTGCCATCGGTATTGTTTAGTTCAGGGAAGCCGTTAGGAAGCCTTTCAATAGGAAAGAGTTGGTCTAAGCGCTGATTTACCGTCATCCCCGCTACTTTTTGAAGCTCTTTGGGGTTTCGTTTATAGAGTTTGATGGTTAACTCACGCGTTAATTTACGCCATTCAGTAAGATTAACGTCCGCGACCATATCAATATCGGATTTGGCAAGGTTCTTCATATCAAATGGCTTGGCATTTTTGTCCATGCAGCCTGATATGAAGCTGAAAACCACAAGTAAATAAATAAAGCGCATAAGATCCCTAAACGTCTAACAAAAAAGCTTTCTAAGCAAACTATATAGATATTATTTAATAAGGTTAAGTAATAGATATATATAGGAAATTTCTCTGGGGTTTTAATGATAAGTTCATCTTTGTATATGTAAGCTTATTCGTCGGTTAACGAAATGCTATAGTGCGCCTTAGATTCAAATCATACAGTCGCTTTATCCTTATTAAAGAGAGTTTTATGAAAGTTAAAGGTGATCTCACCACGACACGCAGAGAGTATATCGCTGAGCCTCTATTGGAAGAGGGGCTGATAACAGATCCGATTGCTCTATTTTCAGACTGGATGGATGCAGCAATAGCTAATACTCCTGATGACGCCACATCTATGACTTTGGCCACCGCAAATTCGTCTGGAATGCCATCTGCTCGTATTGTTTTGTTAAAGCATTTTGATGATACAGGTTTTGCTTGGTATACCGATTACCGAAGCCAGAAAGGTGCAGATTTAGCTGATAACCCACAAGCTGAATTGATGTTTTATTGGAAGGGCTTAGAAAGGCAGGTGCGTATCCAAGGTACTGTGCAAAAATTGGATCAAGCACAAGGCGCTAAATACTTTAATGAGCGGCCTCTAGGTAGTCGTTTAAGTGCAGCGGCTTCATGTCAGAGTCAGCCTATAGAGAGTCGAGAGGCTCTTGAACGAGCGGTTGAGGCTCTAGAGGCACAATATAGCAATGGCGAAATACCGCACCCTAAAGAGTGGGGTGGTTACGCTTTGAAACCTACACGTTTTGAATTTTGGCAAGGCCGTGAGAACCGTTTGCATGACCGTTTTCAGTTTAACCTTGTTGATTCGCAATGGCAGATACAGAGGTTACAACCATGAGTTGTGAGACTGAAAATACAATGGTACGTGTAGAGCCAGAAGCTACACCACAAGCCTGCGTGATCTGGTTGCATGGTTTAGGGGCCGATGGGTATGACTTTAAACCAATTATTCCTTACCTGAAATTATCGGAAGAGATGGCGGTAAGGTTTTTGTTTCCTCATGCTGAAACAATGCCTGTGACCGTTAATGGTGGCATGCCGATGCGTGCTTGGTACGATATTTTAGAGATGAACATCGGGCGCAAGGTTGATAAAACCGCACTGATGGCCTCAAGTGATCGTATCAAAAGGCTGATAGATGAACAGGTTCAAGAAGGGATACCCGCAGATAAAATAATATTGGCGGGTTTTTCTCAGGGGGGCGCTGTCGCCTATCATACCGCTCTTACGTACCCTGTAGCTCTTGCAGGGTTAGTCACGCTGTCCACTTATATGGCGACCTCGGAAGAAATTTCAGAGCAACGTACTGACGCGAATGCAGATATCCCCATTTGGGTGGCTCATGGCATACAGGATGACGTTGTGCCCATCACACTGGGCCAGCAAGCTATGGCTGATTTAGAAACGATGAATTACAGTGCCGATTGGGTGACATACCCAATGGGTCATGAAGTCGTATTGGAAGAAATAGATGCGCTAGGTGGCTGGTTAAAACAGCAGCTAGCTGGTTGATGCTGGAGATAAAGATGAAGATTACAAATGATAAGGTGGTGGCGTTTCACTATGCGCTTGTGAATAGTGAGGGTGAAGTTCTAGATGGTTCTCGTGATCGAGAGCCTCTTCCTTATTTGCATGGCCATAAAAATATAGTGCCAGGCCTTGAAGCGGCTATGACTGATCATGTCGTAGGTGATCGTTTTGAGGTGAAAGTCTCGCCTGAGCAGGGTTATGGCGCCCGCGATGAAGAGAAAGTATCTCTTGTTGATCGTGCGTCATTTGCTGAATTTTCTGAGCTGTCAGAAGGCATGGTTTGCCAGATGGAAGATGAACAGGGTGAGAGTCAGTTTGTTGCAATTACTAAGATAGACAAAGATGAAATAACGGTTGATGCAAATCATCCGTTTGCGGGTCTTGAATTAAATTTTGACGTTGAAATTATGGAAGTGCGGGATGCGACAGTAGAGGAGCTGTCTAATGGGCGAGTGGATCTTTAGATCACTCTGTGCCGTTTAGCTAAAAGGTCATTAGACCCATATCCCGCAAAAACTTGGAGACAAAAATGCGCTTGTTGCTTGCTATTTTAATACCTTGGTTACAGTTTTTTACAATTGGTCGTCCTATTGCCGGCATTATTTGTTTGGTGCTTCAGATTACTTTGGTTGGTTGGATCCCAGCAGCAATCTGGTCGGTATACGCTTTAAGTCAGTATAAAACAGACCAAAAAATAAAGGATGCATTAGATAAGTAGTACTCACTACCTTTCTTAAATGCTCACATCAAAGCCGCTTTCTAGCGGTTTTTTTATGCCTGTCATTTAACCTTTTCTTGCCACTCTAGATCACCAATTTGTACTTTCAGCCATTCAAAGCCAATACGCTTTGCGACGGCAGCTGCGCCATCAAGGCTTTTAAATTCACGTTCTGCTTTAGAGCGTTGAAGTTCCAAAGTAAAAACTTCTTCCTGCTTAGTCACAAATTTAAGTGTCCATCCTCGTGCCATAGAGATAGGAATTGCTTGGCATGAATCAAAAACACCCGCTTTGAATAATAGTCTCACTTCTTTCTCTTGCATCTTCATTTCCTCTCAAATGAATATTCTTTAAATTATATTGATAAGTCTATATTAAATAGTGAATAATCGCAAGTAGATTTCGTTATTTTTATGCATGTAAGTCGTTGAAAAATAAGAAGAAAATAAATAAATTCGGGAGTTGGTTTTGCTATTGAATCTTTCTTTTTAAGTTATTGATATATAAGTACTTTTTTGCGTCTTGGGTGTGGTCGTTTTTGCAGTAAAAATGATGATTTGAAATGTTTTTTATTCATTTTGGTTTATCAATACTTGAATTTGATTTGTCTTTGCTGGATTTGTAAGATTTCGCATTAATTAGGATGCTTTTAGCTAAATGTTTAGTGCTGGATAGATCGATACCTGATGCTTTTGGTAAAGCTCATTTGCATAAAGCCCATTTGTGTAAAGTGCATTGGGAAGGGGAGTGTGAGAAAAACAGATGAGGGTTCTGTTATTCAGAAAGTTACTTAATCAGAAAGTTGCTTCAGATCAATAAAAATATTTGTAGGGTTCCAGGCAGGGCGATTTCTTGAGCTGTATCAATATTTACTAATGTGCAACGGGGTAATCTTCAATTAATGATTTTGAGTGATGAAATAAATTTTTTGAGGGCTTCGTAATGTTTGATGTATACAGTATGGAAACTTTAATTCCTAGTTTAGCGATGATTGCTGTTATGACTGTTGCAATGGTTTGGGGCGGTTTCAAGATTAAAGACCTAATGGAAAACGACCCTAAGAAGTAAATCGAATAAATCGCTGTTGAGGTTGTTGTCACCTTCCCCTATCTGTCAGCGGTCATCTTGCTTACTAAAAGGACCACAATTGTCACTGCTGTCCCATAGTTTTTAATCATAAAGCGATCCTCATTTGAG
>CERC01018308.1_pt1 | contig 20641 bp, 13 predicted proteins | sample 530921 | NCBI WGS metagenome assembly CERC01 (sample SAMEA2621099, study PRJEB7988) | marine metagenome | isolation source: saline water (ENVO:00002010), including
AATAAATCAATATCAAATATCATCACACTAAAAGAGCCGCCATATCTATCTGCTCGTGCTATCTCTGATTTAATTACTTCATCTGTTTTAAGGCGGTTATAAAGACCTGTTAGGTGGTCGGTCTGACTTAAGCGCTCTAACTGAACATTCTTCTCACTGAGTATTTCATTAAACCGACGCACACTTCGAAGGCGCATAAAGAAAGCAAATAGACTCACGGCGAAAAAAGCCAGAATTAACCAGAGCAACGTAAAATCAATTTTGTTTTCGACCGTTACGCTATACCAGCGCTGTAACATTTCATTGGCACGGGCGGCGGGTAATTCATCTACAGCTTTAGAAAAAATGCTTAATAAGACGGGATCATCATTACGGATACCGACACGTAAAATACTTTTATACTCAGTAAATCCTGCTACTTTTACGTTTTGCGTAGCTAACAGTTGGATGTCCCGAAGCAAGGTTATTTGCGTACCAATAGAAGCATAAGCGCGCCCCGTTGAAACCAGCTTGATCGATTCTTGCTGGTTAGATGTGTAGATAACATGAATGCCGGGATAGTCTCTTTTAATCAGTTCCTCATAGATATAGCTTTTTGGCATCGCTAAGGTTTTACCTTCCAAAGCAGCCAATCCATCTATAAACAACACATCACTACGACTAATTAATGCAACCGCAGCAGTAACATAAGGCTTGGTAAAGTTGAGGTACTTTGAACGTTCAGGGCTAGAATTGAGCATCGCTACGATATCGCATTCACGCGCTTGCGCCTTAAGAAGAGATTCACTCCAAGTCGATGTTTTTACCAACTCTATTTTTACACCAATCATCTTTGAATATTCAGCCATGTAGTCAGCTGAAAGCCCAACATGCTGGCCACTTTCATCTATCGCTTCAAAAGGCATCCAATCGGGATCAATGCACATCGATATAGATGACTTGTTCGCAAGGTAAGCCTGCTCCTCTTCAGTAAAAGAAATGGCCTGCACCGAGGAGGTTATCCCTACAAATAAGACAAGGATTAGGTAATTAAACCCAACACCGGTGAAAAAACGCATTCCTTCTCCTTACTTCAATACAGGCGTTGACGGACGCGACCAGATATATGTCATTGCGCATAGGATAGTCACTACGACCATCGCTTTTAAACCTAAATGAAAAGTTTTAAAAAACAAAGGATAACTTACCATTAACAACATCATACTTGTCGCAAGTATTTTTGCCTTCAAAGGTATAATACCGTCTGTTTCCCAGTCTCTAATGAGCTGACCAAAGAGCTGATTATTTAACAACGCTTGATGTAAACGTTCAGAACTACGTGAGAAGCAGAATGCAGCCACCAACAAAAAAGGCGTGGTAGGCAAAAGAGGGAGTACGACACCAACAAGTCCAAGCAATACACATAATATGCCTGAAATAAGATAAAGCGTGCGTACAACGGTAGACTTCAAACATGACTCCTAAAGCAGAAAACAGTCACTGATTTGTACAAATAAATATGATTTTATTCAATACCCTACCTATAAGATAGCAGGAAAAAAAAAGGCATCTAGTGATGCCATCAATTTTCTCTACTCTGGAAAGCTCTACATTAAATGCAATGGCTTTTCTCTGGTTTTTAATTCTGCTTAATTTTTTCTGTTCGCAATCAATCCATTCAGTTCAGGAATACATGAACCACAATTGGTTCCACACTTTAACTTTTCACCTAAAGCATCGACTGAACAACAGCCTTCATCAATTGCATCATTAATGGCATTGCTCCCCACTTGATAGCAACTACACACAATCGCACCCGGGTCTTCAATTTCACACCCAGTTACACTTAATAAAAAGCGGCGCTGATCTGGTGAAAGCTCTTGTTCAGCGAACATCTCTTCCAACCAACGGGTTGATGGTATTTGCCCATAAGGCATCACAAAGAAAGCCCAACGTAACTGCTCGCCGTCTAAACCAGCAGCTCTAAAACTTTGTGTGCCTTTATCCTCTAACCAAATATCAACATCGCCTAAATGCTCTTTACACCACTCTAAAGCATTATCTAAACGCGCTGTATCTGCAAGGTGATAGAAATTCACACCCTCTTTCGGTACTTTTGACCAGTACTCAACGGGTAGATTAACTTCCGCACCCGTTTGACACATCAACCAGCCTTCCCACTGAGGCTCAAGGGCTGCGATGCTAACTCGCCCATGTTTCGATTCTGGCTGTCCAGATATAGGGTCTGTGACCGATTCTAATAGCGCTCCCATTTTTCCTTTTGAGCTAAATGCATTATTCCAATGCATCGGTACAAAAAGCTCTCCCGAACGTTGTTCAATATCAACAACTCGGGCACGCCCTATAAACTCACCTTGAGGGTGGCTAAGTTTAACTAATTCTCCATCAACAATATCTTCTTCATTAGCATCAGCCTGACACAGCTCAACAAAAGGTTCATCTCGATGCTGGAATAAACGTGCTGCACGCCCACTGACCGCCATAGTATGCCACTGATCACGAATTCGGCCGGTATTTAACTTGTACGGGTAATCAGATGTCGGCTGTTGTACAGGGACTGTAACCTTGATCGGGATGAATCTGGCCCGCCCCGATGGAGTATAAAAGCGCCCATCGGTAAACATTCTTGCGGTGCCATAAGGAGCGCCTTCAGTCACCGGCCACTGTACCGGTTTTAATTCATCATAAGTGGAGATATCGATATCTTTATACAAGCTAATATCAAAATCACGGCTACCGTTATTTTCATAACCGGAAAGAGCAGCATGCTCTGCAAAGATTTCCGCAGGATGCTGATAATTGAATTGGTCACCGAAGCCCATTCGTTTTGCCACTTCAGATACAATCCACCAATCGTGTTTTGCCTCGCCTGTCGGGGGCAATAATCCCCTTTGACGTGAAATTCTGCGCTCCGCATTGGTTACAGTGCCGTTTTTCTCACTCCAGCCAGTTGCGGGTAAGCCTACATCAGCAAACTGAAGTGTTTCTGTAGTAGACATACAATCGGAAACAACAACAAAGGGACATTTTTCCAGTGCTCTAGCAACCTGATTTGTATTAGGCAAACTCACAGCAGGGTTTGTACCCATAACCCACAATGCTTTTATCTTGCCCTCTTCTATAGCATTAAATAGATCAATGGCTTTTAAGCCATCCGCTGTTGCAATACGAGTCGCATTCCAAAAGCGTGCGACACGATCAATTGATTCTTGGGAAGAGAAGTCCATATGCGCAGCAAGTTGGTTAGCTAACCCACCCACCTCACGACCACCCATAGCATTTGGCTGCCCGGTAATTGAGAAAGGCCCTGCCCCTTCAATACCGATTCGACCGGTTGCTAAATGACAGTTAATAATGGCATTAGAGTTATCTGTACCACTGAAGGACTGGTTGACTCCTTGAGAGTAAAAAGTAACGACCTTTTCAGTTTCAGAAAACAACTTATAGAACTGCTCCAACTTAGACTTATCCACATCACAATGCGTAGCAATCGCCTCAAGGCTTTCAAACTGCTGCAATGCTGAGACTAAAGCTTCATCAAAGCCTTCAGTAAACTGATCAATGTAAGTCTTATTTAGATGTTCCTCTTTAGCCAAATAGCTCAATAAACCAGAAAAAAGTTCACTATCGGTCCCTGGCTTTAACGCTAAATGAAGGTCGGCAAGGTCACAAGTCGCTGTCCGTCTTGGATCAATCACAATGACTTTAAGATCAGGATTTTTCTTTTTAGCAGCCTGCATTCTTTGATAAAGAATAGGATGGTTCCAAGCTGTATTACTGCCGACCAAAACCAAGAGATCTGACTTTTCTAAGTCTTCATAGGAACAAGGCACAGTATCACTGCCAAATGCACGCTTGTATCCAGCTACGGCAGAGGACATACATAATCTAGAGTTTGTATCTACGTTCGCACTGCCGATAAATCCCTTCATCAGTTTATTAGCAACATAGTAATCTTCTGTGAGTAACTGACCTGAAAGATAGAAGGCGACAGAATCAGGACCATGCTCTAAAATAGTGCGTGAAAATTCTTCAGAGACCCTTTCTAGTGCAGAACCCCAATCAGAAGGGTAACCATCAACGACTGGAGAAAGTAACCTTCCATCACTACCAAGCACTTCGCTTAGCGCTGAGCCTTTAACGCATAAACGGCCAAAGTTAGATGGGTGAGACTGATCACCTTTAACGCCAACGACACAATCGTCCTGTATCTCTGCTTTCACTCCACAGCCCACGCCACAGTAGGGACAAGTTGTCATTTTATGCATCAGATTCTCCAAAACTATTCTGCGCAACAGCTGAGGCATACTTACTTAGGGGCTTAGAAATAAAAGGCGCATACCCCCTATTAGCTAATTAGCCAAAGTAAGTACGCGCCATTGCGTCTCTGCTTATGTAAACAAACTCAAAATTCTATATGTTGTATCAATATAGATAGCCTGATGGAGCAAGCAGTGTGCCAGCTTGGGTCATGGGGTGAAAATTTATATCGAGCACCTACTTTCCCCCAAATTAAATGAATCATCTAAGATCCGAAGATAGATACAAATAAGCACTACACTTTATGGAACAGTAATTGCTTTTACTTACCATCCAAAGCCGGAAATGGATTCATGAGTAATTTGAAACGTCTAAATGTACTACTGATCGATGATGAGCCTGAAAGAGTTGCTGCATTGAAAGATGCACTTCATTCGATCGGGCATCATGTTGTCTGTCAACTCCCTAATACCTCTGACCTTAATGACCATGTGAAGGAGAAGCATCCTGATATTGTCATTATCGATATGGACTCTCCTAATCGTGACACATTAGAAAGCATGGCAACGATGAGTAAAAACAACCCGCGCCCCATTGTATTTTTTGCAGAGCAACAGAACGATCGCAAAACTATGTCTGATGCAATTAATGCAGGCGTAAGTGCATACATTGCAGATGGCCTTCAACCCGATAGGGTGAAAGCTATTATGGATACGGCCATCGCCCATTTCGATGCCCATAGCTCTTTGCGAGCTGAATTAGAAAAAACCAAAACTCAGTTAGCTGACCGCAAAGTAATTGAAAAAGCGAAAGGCATGCTTATGAAACATCAGGGCTGTGACGAAAAACAAGCATTTGAAACACTTCGCAAACTAGCAATGGACCGCGGTCAGAAGCTCCCTAACGTTGCACAGAATGTCATTGAAGTTTTGGAATTATCAAACGGTTTAAGTAAGTAAGAGAGAATTAGTTATGTCGGCGACATCTTTACCAGAGAAAACAGAGCTCAAACTAGGATTTGTTGCACTACTAGACTGCGCACCTCTCGTCATTGCTAGAGAGAAAGGTTTTTTTCAAGAACAAGGGTTAAATGTTATTTTATGCAAAGAATCATCATGGGCATCTATCCGCGATAAAGTTAGCTTCGGCCTTTATGATGGTGCTCACATGCTGGCTCCTATGCCTTTAGCCTCCACACTAGGTTTAAATGGTAACAAAACCCCCATGCTAACCGCTTTGGCTCTTAGCCAGAATGGTACAGCCATCACACTGTCTCAAGAGCTTTATTCACAATTATCGCCACAGATTGCAAACTGGTCTAATGACACTGAGATTGGAGGAGTATTCAAGCAGCTTATTCAAGAGAGAGAAGACCCAGCAGTCATTGCAACGGTTTATCCCTACTCGAACCACCATTACCAGCTACGCTACTGGCTCGATAAACACGATATCGATACTGAAAAAGATATTCAATTAGTTGCTGTCCCTCCGACCAAGATGCTCAACAATCTATCGAACGGGAGTATTGATGGATATTGTGTAGGCGAGCCTTGGAATAGCCTCGCAATGATAGATGAAACTGGTCACCTACTCACTACAGGGCATCAAATATGGGGCGCTCATATGGAAAAAGTACTCGGCGTCACACAAGCTTGGGCTGAACAAAACCCAAACACTCATAAAGCACTTGTCACTGCACTCTATGGTGCTTGCCAATGGGCAGAAGACCCTGAAAATGAAACCGAGCTAAACCAACTGCTTTCACTCCCTCCCTATCTAGATCAAGCCGCAGAAAAGCTTGCTCACTACCAAGCGCCAGTAAAGATTGAACAGCACTTTCATGGTGATAACGTAAATACCCCAGACCCTCAACATGGAACCTTTATACTTGAACAGATGGATAAATGCGGTCAGCTACCTGAACAAGCTCTGGATTACGACTCTATAAGCCAAGCAGTATATCGAAATGATCTTTTCAAAGAATGGATTGAAACAGCGTAAGTGGCTTACATTGTTCGATAATCAGTAATTTGAAACCTAGAAGCCTCTGTGAACCAATTGCAGAGGCTTCTAAGCTCATCAGTCTTTATTCTGTGTAACGTCTAATTATTTGATCATAAGTCCCATCTAATTTCATAGCTTCCATCGCCTGATTAACTTTAGACACCAGTTGCGGAGAGACTCTTTTTTTAGAAAAAAGGATATAAGTCGTCCAGTAAAGTACTTCTAACTTAGCGCTATCATAAAGCACCATATCTATTTGATCTTCTAGGCCCTGCTCTTTGATGTAATACAAAACAGGTAATTGATCTCCAATAAACATATCAATACGCTTATTCAAAAGCTGCTTAACACTTTAAGCGGTTGAATCAGAGTGCATTACCGCCAAAAAACGGCCATCATCAATAGTCTGACGAAAAAAGCCATCACCATATAAATAACCACTTCGAATAGAGATCACTTTATCCTGTGTGTCACTGTAATCTGGCGAGACACTAAACGAATGATTTTTTCGTTTGAATAAAACATGGCTCTGTTCAATAAGGACACTATTTACATAACGCCCCCATTGATGTCGTGCCCTATTTTTTCCGGCATTAAAAATTCAGATCACTCTGGCTATGCTCTGTAAGATGCACCGCTCTTTTCCAAGGATAGAACTTAAAATCAACTTGATAAGGCCCTGTACGTGTTAATGCCTCTTTAATCATATCGGCAGCAATACCTTTGAGCCGTTCATTCTCTATGTATTGATAAGGGGGATAATTCAGTGTGCTTGCTTGTAAAACTCGATCAGGCTCCGCTAGCGCCTTTGTAAAAAAGAGCTAAACAAAATAAGAGCGGCTGACCACATTTTCATCATAAGAAATGGAAATCTCTACACTAGGTATTTAAATAGGCATTAATGTAGCTACTACAATGGCTACTGCAATGGCTACTACAGAAAATAGTATCAGTAGCAAAAGTAAACCTGTCAATTAAAGAGCACGCTTTACATGATCTAGCCCCGATTTTTTTTATTGTGCCCGACATATTAGATTTAATTTACGTCTAACTATTCCTTCTATCCTTTGCTCTCCTATTCCCCCCTATCTTATGCCCTCCCATTCAGCCTTAACGTCCTTAAGAAAAATCGACTTTATAGCGTTTATAAATCATTCAAATTTGCCCCTAAAGTGATCACTGCTGCACTATTGTGCAGCGCAACACGACTTAAACACAAACAGAAAACAAACCACAAAAAACACTAAAACACTGATTTTAAAGAAAAAATAAAACATGGCACAGCTAATGCTTTATAATTATCACAACAGAGTAACTCAACGATGAGGCACTCTAAAGATTTTAAAAGGCTGAAGTTGGCCTTACATTTTATTTTATGGCAAAGGCGCCTCAACGGATCACACTACAGTGGTTACGTGGGCGCTTTTTTGTTTTTTAAGATTGGGGGAACGATCCATGCTTAAGAAAAAAACGGCTCTACTCAGCAAAATTATTAGTAGCACAGTTTTAGCTGCATCACTTATTACCGTCCCTGCTTGGGCCGCAATAGGAGAGCCTGAAAAAGAAGACCTGAAGTTTGGTTTTATCAAACTAACTGACATGGCGCCTCTAGCCGTTGCTTATGAAAAAGGTTTCTTTGAAGATGAAGGCCTCTATGTAACATTAGAAGCACAAGCAAACTGGAAAGTTCTTTTAGACCGCGTTATCGATGGGCAGCTTGATGGTGCTCACATGCTTGCGGGTCAGCCTCTAGGTGCGACAATCGGCTTCGGTACTCAATCACATATCGTTACAGCGTTCAGCATGGACCTTAACGGTAACGCGATTACGGTATCTAACGACATTTGGGATCAAATGAAGCAATACGTTCCTAATGGTCCAGATGGCAAGCCGGTACATCCAATCAAAGCCGACGCATTAAAACCTATCGTTGAAAAATATAAAGATGAAGGTAAACCTTTCAACATGGGCATGGTATTCCCAGTCTCTACTCATAACTATGAGTTAAGATACTGGCTTGCTGCAGGTGGCATTAACCCAGGTTATTACGCACCACATAAAGGCGACACGTCCGGAACGATTGATGCTGATGCATTACTCTCTGTAACACCTCCTCCACAGATGCCAGCCACACTAGAAGCGGGAACTATCTACGGCTACTGCGTAGGTGAACCTTGGAACCAACAGGCCGTCTTTAAAGGTATCGGTGTTCCAGTCGTTACCGATTACGAAATATGGAAAAACAACCCAGAGAAAGTATTTGGCGTATCTAAAGGTTGGGCAGACGAAAACCCAAATACCCATTTACGTGTTGTTAAAGCGATGATTCGCGCCGCTAAATGGCTCGATGATAATAACAATGGCAACCGCCCAGAAGCGGTAGAGATCCTATCACGCTCTGAATATGTCGGTGCCGATTACGATGTTATTGCGAACTCCATGACAGGTACATTTGAATATGAAAAAGGAGACAAACGTGAAGTCCCTGATTTCAACGTATTCTTCCGTCATAACGCAACTTACCCATACTACTCGGATGCTATCTGGTATCTAACGCAGATGCGCCGCTGGGGTCAGATTGCCGAACCTAAATCTGATGAATGGTTCATGGATATTGCGAAAAAAGTATACCGTCCTGATATCTATGCGACTGCTGCTAAAGAGCTAATTGAAGAAGGAAAAATGTCTGCTGATATGTTCCCAGACTTTTCTACTGAAGATGGCTTCAAAGCTCCGCAGACACACTTCATTGATAACATTACATATGATGGTAAACAGCCTAACGAATACCTTAAAAAATTCTCAATTGGTCTAAAGCCTGAACAGAAAATTTGATTCTAGCCAAGTCAAAACTCCCCTCTTTACGGAGGGGAGCCTGATCAACAAGAGAGTATATTATTATGAGCAATTTAATCGCAACGCTAGGCCTAAGTGCCTATTTTGAAAGCCCTAAAAGCAGCTTTACTGCGCTAGCAAAATCAGTACTTGTACCTCTTATTGGTCTATTGCTTTTCCTTGCTATTTGGGAAATCGGCGCTAAAAGTATCCATACATCACTCGGTGTTTTCCCAGGCCCAGTAGCCGTGTATGAACAAAGTGTTAACTTAATTAAAGATCACAATGCCGAGCGTCTAAAAGAGGTCGCATTTTACGAACGTCAAGACGTACGTAATGCCAAAAAACTAGAAAAAGATCCAAACGCCACAATCAAGGTACGCCCTTATACAGGTAAACCTACCTTTTTTGATCAGATTTTAACGAGTTTAATCACTGTATTAACTGGCTTTATCATAGCCTCAATGATTGCTATTCCTGCGGGTATTGTAATCGGGCTAAACAGTACGCTGTATTCAGCATTCAACCCACTTATCCAATTATTTAAACCGGTCTCTCCCCTCGCATGGCTTCCTCTTGTAACCATGGTCGTGAGTGCTGTTTATGTCAGCAAAGACCCGATGTTTGCTAAATCCTTTATTACATCACTGATTACCGTATCACTATGTAGCTTATGGCCAACACTGTTAAATACCGCAGTAGGTGTCTCTTCAATTAGCAAGGACCTACAAAACGTTTCGCAGGTATTACGTTTAAATTGGCTGACACACGTCATCAAGATCGTTTTGCCATCCGCTATTCCTATGATGTTTACAGGGCTTCGCTTATCGCTAGGTATCGCATGGATGGTACTGATTGCCGCAGAGATGCTAGCGCAAAACCCCGGATTAGGTAAATTCGTTTGGGACGAGTTTCAGAATGGTAGTTCAAGCTCCCTTGGCAGAATCATGGTGGCTGTATTAGTTATCGGCCTTATCGGCTTCCTACTTGATCGCTGCATGCTATTTTTGCAACGCAAAGTATCTTGGGACAAATCAGTAGTACTTCGTTAATCAATCGATCTGAGAAACAAGGAGAATTATCATGACACAACCTCCAAAGCATTTAGAGCTAACACAGGTCGATATCGACTTCCCTACACCCAACGGCCCGTTTAAAGCCTTACAGGATGTCAATCTAACCATCAATAAAGGTGAGTTTGTTTCCCTGATTGGCCACTCAGGCTGCGGTAAGTCCACCGTTCTTAACATTGTTGCGGGCCTTTACCAAGCAACAAAAGGCGGCTGCTTACTAGACGGCAAAGAGGTTAATGCCCCTGGACCTGAGCGTGCAGTTGTATTCCAGAACCATTCCCTTTTACCTTGGTTAACCGCTTATGAAAATGTCGAATTAGCGGTAAAACAGGTTTTCGGAAAAACCAAAAGCAAAAGTGAAATGCGTGAATGGATAGAACATAACCTATCTTTAGTTCATATGGACCACGCAATGGATAAACGCCCTGATGAAATATCAGGGGGTATGAAACAGCGTGTAGGTATTGCACGTGCACTCGCCATGGAACCAACGGTAATGTTAATGGATGAGCCTTTTGGTGCACTCGATGCTTTAACACGTGCCCACTTGCAAGATTCCTTAATGGAGATCCAAAAAGATCTTAACAACACCGTTATTATGATTACCCATGATGTAGATGAAGCGGTACTCCTATCAGACCGAATCGTTATGATGACCAATGGTCCTGCAGCTTCCGTCGGTGAAATATTGAATATTGATCTGCCACGCCCCCGCGACCGTTTAGCATTGGCCGACGACCCAACTTATAACCACTATCGACATGAAGTGCTTAAATTCCTTTACGAAAAGCAACGCACTCCCGACAGTCCAAAAACTGAAGATAAAGAAAAAAATGAAGATGTGGCACAAGACGTGCAAGTTATAAAATCAAAGAGCGAAGAAAAAGCGGCGTAGAGCCTGAATTCCCTACAATCAATGGCGATTAAAAAGAATTCAGAACTCCATTAAGGTGCAAAACTAAGACTAACGACTTAGAAAACGCACCAAAAAAGCGCATTAACTTTGCTACAAATTGAACAAAGGCGTTCATACTCTTATTCATTACGATGAGAGTTGAACGCCTTTTTTATTTTTTAGAATTTATAACTTTTATTATGAGGCCACAATTATGAGTGACAGTGGAAAAATAAATCTTTTTTCTTTTACCGGAAAAATGAAAATCTTGCACTTGAGCTGGATGGCATTTTTCATTACTTTCTTTGTATGGTTTAACCATGCTCCCCTACTCGGTGCAATCGCTGAATCCTTAGGGTTAACCAAAGCAGAGATTAAAACACTCTTAATTCTTAACGTGGCACTTACAATTCCAGCCCGAATAATTATTGGCATGTTGACTGATAAATATGGGCCACGTATTACTTATGCTGCCCTTCTATTTTTTGCCAGCATTCCTTGCTTTATGTTTGCCCTATCAACTGATTTTGCCGAAGCAGCGATCTCTCGCTTTCTTTTAGGCTTTATCGGCGCTGGTTTTGTTGTCGGTATCCGGATGGTAAGTGAATGGTTCCCTGCCAATGAACTAGGTACTGCTGAAGGTATTTACGGCGGCTGGGGCAACTTTGGTTCTGCAGCAGCGGCCATGTTACTGCCAACATTAGTTGTCATTTTTGGCGGCGATGATGGCTGGCGTTATGCGGTAGGTCTAACCGGTGTAATGAGCTTGTTATTCAGCTTTGTATGGTACAAAAATGTTACCGATACACCTAAAGGATCAACTTATTTTAAGCCGAAAAAAATAGGTGGTATGGAAGTTACTTCTACAGCTGACTTCTATCTATTGCTTATCATGAAGCTACCTATGTACGCAGCGCTGTCTCTGCTGACATGGAAACTTTCACCCGCTGGTGTGTCTATCCTGTCTGATACTGCAGCGCTAGCTATCTATATTATTTTAGGCGTTATCTTTGTTTACGATTGCTACAGTGCATACGACATCAACAGAGAAATTTTCAACACTCCCGTTCCTGAAATAGAGCAGTACAAATTCAAGCAAGTCGCTGTACTTAATGTACTTTACTTTGCAACCTTCGGTTCAGAGTTAGCTGTTGTCTCTATGCTGCCACTGTTCTTTGCTGACGTATTTGAGTTGGACATGGTATATGCAGGCTTACTTGCCTCCGCTTATGCATTTATGAACTTAATGTCTCGCCCTGGTGGTGGTTGGATTAGTGACCGATTTGGCCGTAAGAAAACCCTCCTTATTCTAACAGCAGGCTTAGCTGCTGGTTACGCAACGATGTCGCTTATCGATAGTAGCTGGCCACTATTCTTAGCCGTTGGCGCAGCCATGGCTTGTTCTTTCTTTGTACAAGCGGGTGAAGGCGCTGTTTTTGCTGTTGTACCACTGATTAAAAGACGTCTAACTGGACAGATTGCAGGTATGACTGGCGCGTATGGTAATGTGGGTGCTGTATTCTATCTAACAGTTCTATCGATGGTGGATTACTCAACTTTCTTTACCGTTATTGCGGTAACAGCAGTACTTGGCTTTATAACTCTTCTATTCTTAGAAGAACCAAAAGGCCATATGGCTGAAGTAAATGAAGACGGCACAGTCGAACTGATCAAAGTGAACTAATCACAGCAACAAGTGGAGATACGGAGCGATTAATCAATTAATAGCTCCGTAAAAAATAGATGACACACAAACCTCTCGCTCTTCGCTTCGGCGGCAAATCCAGCCAAGGACTTAAAAGCATCAACCAAGATGCTTTTGCCGCTCATCTACCTGAGAAAGCAGACTTAGAGTTTAAGGGAGGCGCAGCCGTTATCGCCGATGGCGTTAGCAGCTGTGAAGATTCACATATTGCCAGTCAAACAAGTGTGACTAGCTTTATGCAAGACTATTTTAGTACTCCGCATAGCTGGAGTGTCAGAAATTCAGTGTCCCGTGTGATGACAGCCCTAAATAGCTGGCTTCATAAAGAGAATGCTCGCAGTAGCCGAGAAAAAGATAGTTTACTATGCACCTTTTCAGCGCTGGTTGTTAAATCCAACACCGTTCACTGGTTTCATGTGGGCGACTCTCGGATTTATCTTCTTCAAAACGGACAACTAGAACAACTGACACAAGATCATGTGCGTAAATCAGGTGGAAAAAACTACCTTTCTCGCGCCCTTGGAGGCGACGGGCATTTAGAAGTTGATTACGCGACTCGTCTTATCGAAGAAGGCGATATGTTATTAATGACCACCGATGGTGTTCATGAGTTTCTCACCCACCGTGAAATAATAGCTACGTTAACAGCGGGCTATGATAACCCCGAAGAAGCAGCGAAATCACTTATACAACAAGCGCTAGAAAACGGAAGTGATGACAACCTGACAGCGCTTATTGTTTGCGTTGATGATCTACCTAATGAAACACTCGATGAAAGCCATAACCGTCTAGTTCAGCTACCCATCCCTCCCGTCATGGAGGTTGGTAACAAGATTGATGGCTATGAAGTACTCGATGTCATTTTCAGCGGTACACGCAGTCATATGTATCTAGTCAAAGATACGGAGAGTCAAAAGCAGTTTGTCCTAAAAGCACCCTCTACCAATTTCTCAGAAGACACTCTCTATTTAGATGGTTTCATTCGTGAAGAGTGGGTTGGGCAGCGTATCGATCACCCTAATGTCATGAAGACCTATCCTAGTCTGCGTGACAAAAATTTCCTGTATTACTTGGGCGAACACATTCAAGGCATGAATTTACGCCAATGGATGAATGATAACCCTACCCCTTGTCTCGATGACGTCCGTCAACTCACGAAACAGATTGTACAGGGCCTTCGCGCCTTCCAACGTGCCGATATGGTGCATCAGGATCTGAAACCTGAAAACATCATGATTAACCAAGATGGGCGTGTAAAAATTCTCGACTTCGGCACAGTGAAAATCGCAGGAATAGAGGAGATGACCTCCCCCCTTGATAAATCAATACCCCAAGGGTCGGTTAACTATGTTGCGCCAGAATATTTACTAGGGGAACCCGGTAATTTTAAATCAGATCTTTTTTCACTCGGTGTAATCGTCTACGAAATGATCACAGGAAAACTCCCCTATGACGAAATGTCCACTAACGACATAAAACTGAGTAGTTATGGAGAGATGAACTACACCCCAGCACTTCACCACCGGAAAGACCTTCCTCTCTGGGTCGAAGGCTGCCTGAAAAAAACCTTACAACCTAACCCAAGGTTTCGCTACGAGGCTTTATCTGAGTTTCAACAGGACCTTCTACATCCAAATCGTAATCTTGAATCTAAAATTCAGCACCAACCCATGATGGAAAAAAATCCGCTGCTGGGATGGAAGATCATAGCCGCCATCATGCTTGCATTAAATATACTCCAGCTAGTTATTAATACTTAAAAGCAGTTTTAGACACTACTTCTATCTACGCTGCCACCTACCAGCCCCAAACAATCCTCCATAAGAGTGCACCACATTCGACCAAAGTCAGTGTGCAGTGCATCAAAAAACAGCCTTTCACCGCCAAAAACGGGCATCTACAATCAACACAAAAACAACAACTAATTGATATATATTGCTTTTTCAAATTCTGGCACAGCTTATGCTTTATTAGACCACATAACTGAATTGATTAAGCTTCATCAGTGACTACTGCTAACTATTAGAACAAAGGCGTTCTACATCAACATGTTTATTCATGTTGCATGTAAGCGCCTTTTTTTTATTTTTTTGTTTAGGATCGTTATGAAAAAACGTTTGGTAATTATTGGAAACGGAATGGCTACAGGCCGGTTATTGCAGCGTTTATCAGAACGTGCTGCAAACCAGTTTGATATTACCGTTTTTGGTGAAGAACCAGGCGGTAGTTATAACCGTGTACTGCTATCAAACTTACTGAGTGGTGAACTCAGTATGGATAAGGTCATCACCCTCTCAACACAGTGGTATGCAGAACAGGGAATTAAATTACACAGCCAAGACCCTGTAGAAACAATTGACCGCTCACAAAAGCTGATCATTAGCGAAAAAGGTATACGCGTAAATTACGACTACCTTGTTATAGCGACAGGTTCTTATCCTACTGTTCTACCTATTCCGGGTGCAGAGCTTGATGGCGTTATGAGCTTTAGAACACTTAAAGATGTCGCGCTGATGCAAGATATTGCTACCAAGAAGAAACACGCCGTTGTTATCGGCGGTGGTTTCCTTGGTTTAGAGGCCGCTGAAGGCCTTCGCGTTCAAGGTATGGATGTAACCCTATTACATAGAGGGAACTTTCTTCTAGACAATCAGCTAGATGAAACAGCTGGAAAAATGCTGCTCAATTCTCTTGAAGAACGCGGTATCAAATTTCGATTAGCAGCCAATACTCAGGAACTAGAAGGTAGCGATTCAGTTGAATCCGTACTACTTGCTACAGGCGAAAGACTTCCTGCAGACCTTGTTGTCACAGCAATCGGCGTAACACCTAACAAAGCCCTAGCCGTCGACACTGAGCTTAACTGCCAACGCGGCATTCTAGTTAATGCTCAAATGCAAACGAGCGACCAAAACATCTTCTCACTTGGCGAATGCTGCCAATTTGAATCATTTACATATGGGCTTGTTGCTCCTATTTGGCAGCAAGCCGACATTCTGGTTTCAAGTCTTCTTAATGAAGCAGGGGAATATAAAGAGCAAGCAGTTGCTACCCAGTTAAAGATTAGCGGCATTGAGCTTTTCTCCTGCGGATCTCTAATCGATACACCAGACACTGAAACTCTGGTTTACCACGATGTAAAACACAACGAATACAGAAAACTTTGGCTGAAAGATAACCGACTAGTGGGGGCCGTTTTATATGGCGATACCCGTGAAGGGCAGTGGTATTTCGATCAGTTAAAACAAAACAACGATTTGAGTGCGAACAGACAACAGTTGCTCTTCGGCAGCCCGTTCTGCTCTCAAGACACTCAAACACAAGAAATGGGTATATCTTCTATGGCTACTACAAATAGCAGCAGTAACAAAAAGCAGTTAGTCGTTATTGGTAACGGCATGGTGGGCCACCACTTCATAGAAAACTTTGTTGAAAATGAAGTGGCTGGCGAGTATGAAATCCATATTTTAGCAGAGGAATCACGTGCAGCTTATGATCGTGTTCACCTTTCGGAATATTTCGGCGACTCCACCTATGAAGACCTCTGTCTCGTAGAAGATAATTTCTATAACACTCATGGCGTGCAGCTTCACTTAAGTGAAGGTGCTACGCAGATCGATCGCGATGCAAAGCAGGTTATCACGGAGCAAGCTACGTACCCCTACGATACACTCGTACTTGCGACTGGTTCATACCCTTTTGTACCCCCAATTCCGGGTAATGATGGTGATGCCTGCTTTGTTTATCGCACCTTAGAAGATCTTGATAAAATCCAAGCCTGCGCAAGCAACGCTTCAACCGGTGTTGTCGTTGGTGGTGGTTTACTTGGTTTAGAAGCAGCAAACGCCCTTAAAGCACTTGGCCTTAAAGCTCACGTTGTAGAGTTTGCCCCACGCCTGATGCCAGTTCAGCTTGATGAAGATGGCGGCGAGCTTCTTAAGAAGAAGATCGAAGCGTTAGATGTAGATGTACATTGCAACAAAGCCACCACTGAAATCATTCCTGGTGAAAGCCATACTTACCGTATGAACTTTAGTGATGGCTCATTCCTTGAAACCGACCTAATATTATTCTCCGCTGGTATTCGCCCTCAGGATGCACTCGCACGGAGCAGTGAACTTGAAATTGGGGAGCGCGGCGGGATTCTCGTCAATGACCAATGCCTAACTTCAGACCCAAGCATCTATGCAATTGGTGAGTGTGCTCTTTGGAATAACCAAATCTTTGGTTTAGTCGCGCCAGGCTACACGATGGCTAAAACAGCTGTTGCCAATATTTCAGGTGATGAAGCTGCCTTTACCGGGGCAGATATGAGCACCAAGTTGAAACTTTTAGGTGTCGATGTAGGCTCAATTGGAGATGCCCACGGTAAGACACCTGGCAGTATCAGCTATCGCTATTTAGATGAAGATGAACAGGTTTATTACCGTATTGTGGTTTCTGAAGACCGTACCAAGCTGCTCGGTTCAGTACTGGTAGGTGATAACAGCAAATACGATACTCTTTTACAGTACGCCCTTAACGGTATTGATCTTCCAGAGAAGCCGCAGGCCCTTATTCTTCCATCAATGGACGGATCCGCAGCACCGGCTCTAGGCCCTGATGCACTACCCGATGAGGCCACTATCTGTTCTTGCCTTAACGTAACTAAAGGCCAGATCTGCTGCTCTATTGATGAAGGCGCCACATCTGTTGCAGATGTAAAAGATGTAACAAAAGCAGCGTCAGGCTGTGGTGGTTGTGCCGCCATGCTGAAAAGCGTTGTTGACTGCGAACTTGAAAAGCGTGGTGTTGAAGTATGTACAGACCTATGTGAACACTTCGCATACACACGTGAAGAGCTTTACCACATCATTCGTGTTGAAGGCATTCGCAGCTACTCAGAACTATTAGAGAAGCACGGTAAAGGCTTAGGTTGTGAAATCTGTAAACCTACAGCCGGTTCGATTCTAGCATCATGCTGGAATGAGCATATCATGGATGAACCGCACGTTTCCTTGCAGGATACGAATGATACGTTCATGGCCAATATGCAAAAGAACGGTACCTATTCGATCGTTCCACGTATCGCAGGCGGTGAGATCACACCTGATAAGCTAATCGTGTTAGGACAAGTTGCTAAAAAATACAGTCTGTATACAAAAATCACCGGCGGACAGCGCGTTGACCTTTTTGGTGCCCAACTTCATGAGCTTCCACTTATCTGGAAAGAACTTGTTGATGCCGGTTTTGAGACAGGTCACGCCTACGGTAAGTCATTACGTACCGTTAAATCTTGTGTTGGTAGCACATGGTGCCGTTTCGGTGTTAATGACAGTGCAGGCATGGCGATCAAACTAGAAAATCGCTACAAAGGCCTTCGTTCACCTCACAAAATCAAGTTTGCCGTTTCAGGTTGTACACGTGAGTGCGCAGAAGCTCAGAGTAAAGACATCGGAGTCATTGCAACAGAGAACGGCTGGAACTTATATGTTTGCGGTAACGGCGGTATGAAACCTCGTCATGCTGACCTATTTGCTACGGACTTAGATGATGAAACCCTCATTAAGTATATCGACCGTGTATTAATGTTCTACGTTAAAACCGGTGACCGTTTACAAAGAACATCCGTTTGGATGGACAATATGGAAGGCGGGTTAGATTACTTAAAAGATGTTGTCATTGAGGACAAGCTAAATATAGCTGAGGAATTAGAGTCACAAATGTCCCACGTTGTGGACACTTACCAATGTGAATGGAAATCTACATTAGAAGACGAAGACAAGCTAAAACGCTTCCGCAGTGTTGTGAACAGTGATCAACAAGCTGACCCACAGATTGTTCACATTATGGAACGAGATCAGGTCCGTCCAGCCTAAAACTGTAGAAACGAATTGAAGGAGATGAGTAATGACAACTAGCCCAAACGCAGACTGGATCAAACTTTGTGATAAGAACGATTTGATCAAACACTCGGGAATTGCCGCTGTTTATGAAGGACAGCAGATCGCTCTATTTTATATCCCTGATTACAAAAATGAAATTTTTGCGATAAGCAATCATGACCCTTTTAGTGGTGCAAATGTACTTGCGAGAGGACTCATCGGCGATCTTAAAGGTGAACCGATGGTGGCTTCGCCTCTATACAAACAACACTTCTCACTCAACACAGGTGCCTGCTTTGAAGATGAAGAGGTACAGGTGCCTGTTTGGCCTGCTCGTTTGCAAGGAGATAGCGTTGAGATAATGCCATCTTAATATCCTCCCTTAGAGGACTAACTTGCTCATGGATGAGTAAGACTGCTCTAAATGACTCCTACCCATGCATTCTAGAGCAATGCCTTAATGCTCCTGCATCTTAAGGTATTTTTTGTCGCAGGCTTCTGGCCTGCGGCCTTTTTTATTCATAGACCTCCCTGAATAAAAATGACTTATTAACTTAAACTAATTCAGCAGCCCCAAAGTAAACTCCAGTCCTTGGCTCTTAATTACTAAGGTTTGCCCTGATGAACTCTGCCTCTCCTCTGCCATATTTACTAATTCATAAAATACATTACGATGAATCAGCCCTTTCATGCCGAATCGAACGTCCAAATAGGGAGAGGGTTCCTCCGTCTCTTCAGAATATTCAACCCATAATTTATGACCTTTACCCAACACAACGGTATCGTCGGTCATCGTTTTAAAGCAAAGCTCCTCACCAAACTTCCCTTGCTGTCGTTCAACTGAAGTAATAACAAAAGGAGCATCCTCCACTTGAATACCAATTTTCTCCACAGGTGTTTTTAAATAATACTGCCCCTTCTCTTCCCATAACACAGTTGAAAAGAGCTTAACCATTGCCGGCCGCGTAATCGGTGTCCCCATATAAAACCACTCACCGTTACGCGCAATGCGCATATCAATATCGCCACAAAAATCGGGATTCCACTCATCTAGAGGCGGTATACCCTTCCCCGCTCTCTTAATCTCTTGAGTCGTTTTAGCTAAATCAAACTTGGCATTACTCACACACCTACCCACCTTTTTATTCTTGCTTATTAAATTTACTCAACAAAGTTATAAAAAATTTCATCTTATATCCTAACTACATGAAAAAAATTAATTGTTAGAATAGGCACAACTTAAAGCTTAGATAAAAAGTAAAATTATCATGAAACAGGATCTCAGAACCAAGTTTGCCGACAAACGCCGTGGAGTTTATCTTTTTGGCACAACACCACCAAAGGCAACAACGACAGAAGAAGCTACGGCTGAAATCGCAGACAAGCTGCTTGATCGTCTGCAGTTTGTAGATTACGACGGACTAATTGTTTACGACATTCAGGATGAGAGTAGCCGTATACATATGCCACGCCCGTTCCCATTTATGCGCACCTTAGATCCACGCGCATACTCTAAGCTTTTACGGGAAAAGTCTGAGAAATCTATTATTACTTATAAGAGTGTATCTCAAAGAGATCAAGCATCTTTCATTGAGTGGTTAGATGAAGCTTGGAACACCTTTGGTATACGCGATACTGTACTTGTCGGTAGCCCGTCCTCTGAAGGTGAAATTAAACTTAGCCTTAACGATGCTTATTCGGCGATCGCTGATCACCCTGCAAACTTCCAACTAGGTGGAGTCACGATTGCTGAACGTCATGCGTCCAAAGGAAACGAGCATGAACGTTTAATAAGCAAATCCTCACAAGGCTGTGAATTTTTTGTCTCTCAAGCGGTCTACAACGCTCAAGCTACTATCGATATGCTAAGTAGCTACGCGAGAAAGTGTAAAGAAAACGGGACTCAACCACAGCGCGTGATTTTAACCTTTACACCTTGTGGCAGCACCAAAACACTGGAGTTTATGGAATGGTTAGGTATCTCTGTACCTGAAGCCACTAAATT
>CERC01134327.1_pt1 | contig 20605 bp, 18 predicted proteins | sample 530921 | NCBI WGS metagenome assembly CERC01 (sample SAMEA2621099, study PRJEB7988) | marine metagenome | isolation source: saline water (ENVO:00002010), including
TCATTGCGCTCGTTGTTGCGCTTGCGCTTAGTTGGTTTACTGCTTTTTTCCTTTTCAGCAGGCTCTTCTTTCTTTGGTTCTTCAGTAGAGCCGAAAATCCCTTTTAGCATGCCCATAAAACGTTCGCCAAGGCTATCAGAAGAGCTAGCTGTTGGTGCGCTTGTTTTAGTAGATTGCTTTTCTTTGGTAGCAGTTTGGCTTGAGCTATCTGCTGAAGTTGCGTCTGGTGCAGGTGTTGAGGGTGGCACACTGCGAACAGCGGCTTTCTCTCGCGGTACAACCGTTTGTGTAGTTGCTGAAGCTTCTATTGGCGCTGCATCTTCAGGTTCCGGCTGCATTGTGTAGCTAGCGTCGTTCGTTGTCGCAACTGTGTGATCATCGCGCAAACGTACAACCTCATAGTGAGGTGTTTCCATATTTGGATTAGGCACAATGACAACACGAATATTTTGTCTTAATTCAATGTCATGTACAGCGTGACGCTTCTCATTAAGCAGGTAAGTCGCAACAGTTACAGGAAGGATTGCCCTGATTTGCGAGGTTCTATCTTTGCCTGATTCTTCTTCGATTAGGCGAAGAATGGAAAGAGCTAGAGATTCAGTATCACGAATTGTGCCTTGGCCACTACAGCGGGGGCAAACAACGCCGCGAGTTTCTGCAAGAGAAGGGCGAAGGCGTTGGCGCGACATCTCAAGCAGACCGAAGCGTGAAATTCTACCCATCTGAACGCGTGCGCGGTCAAGTTTGAGTGCATCGCGTAAGCGGTTTTCTACTTCGCGTTGGTTTTTAATCGGAGTCATATCGATGAAATCGATAACGACTAACCCGCCAATATCGCGAAGACGAAGTTGCCTAGCGATCTCATCTGCAGCTTCAAGATTTGTATGAACAGCTGTTTCTTCAATATCGCCGCCGCGAGTAGCTCTGGCAGAGTTAATGTCGATAGAAACTAGTGCTTCCGTTGGGTCAATTACGATTGATCCGCCTGAAGGTAAAGTTACTTCTCTCTGGAAGGCTGTTTCAATCTGAGTTTCGATCTGGAAGCGATTGAATAATGGCGTCTGTTCTGAATAAAGACGGATTTTGTTCTCATAAGTAGGCATGACCTGCTTAACAAAATTTCGTGCATCTTCAAATACCTGTGGGTCATCAATCAGTACTTCGCCAATATCAGCGCGTAGATAGTCTCGTACTGCGCGGATGACAACGTTGCTTTCTTGGTAGATAAGAAACGGCGCAGGCTTTTCTGATGATGCCTGAGTAATCGCTGTCCAAAGGGTTTTTAGGTATTCAAAGTCCCATTGCAACTCTTCGCTACTACGGCCAACGCCAGCAGTGCGGACAATAATGCCCATCTGCTTTGGAATGTTTACACCAGCAAGTGCTTCTTTTAATTGAGTGCGCTCTTCGCCTTCGATGCGGCGAGATATACCGCCTGCTCTTGGGTTGTTTGGCATAAGTACCAAATAGCGACCGGCCAAACTGATGAACGTAGTGAGTGCTGCGCCTTTGTTTCCGCGCTCCTCTTTATCCACCTGTACAATGACCTCGGTACCTTCTTTAAGTACTTCTTTTATATTAGGTCGAGAGCCGCGGGTAGGAGGCTGGGTGAAATACTCTCTAGAAATCTCTTTTAGTGGAAGAAAGCCGTGGCGTTCTGAGCCATAATCTACAAATGCAGCTTCAAGGCTGGGCTCTATGCGGGTAATTTTACCTTTATAGATGTTAGCTTTCTTCTGTTCACGAGATCCAGATTCAATATCTAGGTCGTACAAGCGCTGGCCATCAACCAGGGCAACGCGCAACTCTTCAGGTTGAGTTGCGTTAATTAGCATTCTTTTCATAGCGTTCTCTATACGGAACGCCTTTCACGCAGCAGGTAACCCAATTAAAGGGGCCTGTCTTTTGGACTCTGTTTTCATTGCTGATCAATTTAGCTTTAGGGCTAAAACTGATTTTAATAAGGGCTGTCCATTGCTCAAACAATTATATTGGAGCTGAGGTGCTTCTTATATCAATGTGTTGCATTACAACGCAAGCGGCGAAGTAAATGTCCTCGGTAGAGGAAGTGTCAGCCTATTTTTCATCGTTCTAATTGTTACTACTTTTATTAAAAGCAGGTTCCTGGCTAACGCGCATCTCTACCTCCAACCGGTTATTCCGACTGGGTGAAAAGCTGTTCTCAATTTATATTCATGATAAATAGCCGCTTATATCAACAGAATTTACAATATTTTGTAATTCTTTGGCTCTGTATTACGGCATTTGAAAAAAGATAAAGCCAACAGAGCACGGCAGCGCTAGAATATAGCAGCTATCAACTACCGCATCAATTCGCTAATTGGTTTTCATAATAAATATGTCAGAAGAAAACAGCTCGCAACCTACTAAAGTCCGTTTTGTCGAAATTACTGAAGGTAATGAGGGGCAACGGGTTGATAATTATTTGATTACAGCGCTTAAAGGAGCTCCTAAAAGCCTGATATATAGGATTGTTCGAAAAGGTGAGGTAAGAGTTAACAAAAAACGAGTTAAACCTGAGTATAAATTGCGTATAAATGACGTCGTTAGAATTCCTCCTGTGCGTTTATCTGACAAGCAGCAACCTGCAAAAATAGGAAGCAAGCTGACTGAAAAGCTTGAGGCGGCAATACTTTATGAAGACGATGACTTAATCGTAGTGAATAAACCTTCTGGTATTGCAGTGCACGGTGGAAGCGGTATTAGTCTGGGATTGATTGAAAGTTTTAGACAGATGAGACCGCAAGCAAGTTTTCTTGAGTTAGTTCATCGATTGGATCGTGATACTTCTGGTTGTATTTTGTTAGCCAAGAAAAGAAGTGCTTTGAAATTGATGCATGACTCATTGAAGAAAAGTACGATAACCAAAATCTACCATGCAATGGTCATAGGTTCTTGGAATGAGCGAAAGCGCAAGATTGATGCGCCTTTAAGGAAAAATGAGTTGAAGTCTGGTGAGCGCGTTGTGAAAGTTGCGCCTGATGGAAAGGCTTCGCTAACAGAATTTAAAGTGTTAGAACGTTTCGGTCGTCAAGCAACGCTTGTTGAAGCAAGGCCAATTACAGGTAGAACGCATCAAATTCGTGTTCACTGTCAATTTGCAGGCCATGCAATAGTGGGTGATCAGAAGTACAACACTGATGAAATGAATGAAAAGATGAAGCAGCATGGTTTCGATAGGTTGTTTTTACATGCGGCTGAATTGCGTTTCCCTTTACCGTCCGGTGGCCGAAAAGTTGTTAAGGCACCTCTGGATATTGGGCTTCAAAAAGCGATGAATCGTTTTAAGAGTAAGAATAGTTAATGGATTATAGTTTTTATGAGCAGTTTAGATTTACAAGATAAGATATATACCGAAGCAGATCGTTTGTTGTTGGCAGGCCGTCAGCCAACAGCTGAGTTAATTATTGAATCGTTAAGTTGTGAGCTCCAAGATGCCGAGCGTAGTTTAATCAATTGGTGGGCACTTGTGCCTCAGCGATTAACTCAAACGGATGCGAAGCTTGTACTACCTGATGTGCCTGAAGCTTTGAGTCAGGCTTTTGCTAGAGTTTGGCAACAAGCAGTGCAGGAAGCGAATAGTCAATTTGTTATTGATAAGCACAGTCAGGATGTCGGTCTTGATGTTGTAAGGCGTGAGGCTGATGAGTCACTTAAGGAGTCTAAGGGACGTCTTTTAGAGTTAGAAGAAAGATTAAAAGAAGAGATAAGCAAAAAAGAAGATATCCTGACTCAAGTAAAAGGGCTTGAAGCTGAAATTGGTGTTTTAGAGGTAAACCTTGCAGCTGAGACCTCACAGAAAAAGCAGGAAGAGCAAAACCGTTTAAATGTTGAGCAGGAGCTGAATCACCTTCGTAAGACCTATGATGATAGTAAGCGGACTTTTGATCAGCGGATAAAAGAGGAGCAGAGGCATACCTTAGATGCTGTTAGTAAGGCTGATGCTGATGTGCGTTACTATCGTGGGGCATTAGAGAAGCTTCGAGATGATATTGGTAAAAAGGAATCTGCACTCACAAAGAATCTTCATGACATGCAGGCTGAGTTAGCGCGTAAAGAAGTTAAAAATGATACACAGAAAACCCAAATCAAAAGTCTCGAAGATGAGTTGAAGCGTATTAAGGCTGATACAACTACGCAAACGAGGGATCTTTCTAAAGTTAATACGTCTCTTCTTTCTGAGAGCAATAAAAACAAGAGGTTAGAGGATAAGGTTAAAGCTCTTGATGAGGAGCTGAGGAAGGCCAGGCAGAAGCAAGTTAACTTAACCACGGAACAGTCTAGGCGTGAGGGAGCTATTAGGGCTCAGTTAAAAGAGAAGGATGATGAGCTTGTCTATGCATTAGCTAAAACAACGAGTCTTGAGAAGAAAATTATTGCACAGGATGAAGAGGTTCGTCGTTTAAATGCCAGATTGTAGGCTGCTGAGTAGTTGATTTATATCGAATTTATACTTATCTGTTATAATGTATAAATTACAAAAGTGACATAAGTGAGCGGTCTTCTAAGGTTGATGTTTTTTTGGAGTAGTTAATGAAGTTGCAGCAATTGCGTTATATCTGGGAAGTGGCTCGCCATGATTTGAATGTGTCTGCTACTGCTCAAAGCTTATATACATCGCAGCCAGGTATTAGTAAGCAGATTCGCCTTCTAGAGGATGAGCTGGGTGTAGAGGTTTTCGCTCGTAGCGGGAAGCATTTAACAAGAGTAACACCTGCAGGTCAGGCTATATTGTCTGTTGCTGGCGAAATTTTACAAAAAGTAGAAAGCATAAAGCAGGTTGCTCAGGAGTTTAGTGATGAGCGTAAAGGGAGTTTAGATGTTGCCACAACACATACTCAGGCTCGCTATGCGCTACCACCAACAATTACCGGTTTCATGAAAGAGTACCCTGAAGTATCCCTTCATATGCATCAAGGTACGCCTATGCAAATCTCTGAGATGGCCGCCGACGGAACGGTTGACTTTGCAATCGCAACAGAAGCAATGGCACATTTTAGTGATTTGATTATGATGCCTTGTTATCGCTGGAATCGTTCAGTTGTTGTCCCTAAAGGACACCCTTTAACTCAGCTTGATGAACTGACATTGGCTGATTTAGCTGAGCATTCGATTGTGACTTATGTATTTGGTTTTACAGGTCGTTCTAAACTTGATGAAGCATTCATTAATGAAGGTTTAGAACCGAAGGTTGTTTTTACTGCGGTTGATTCTGATGTGATCAAAACCTATGTTCGTCTAGGCTTAGGTGTTGGTATTGTGGCATCAATGGCTTTCGATGAACAGCAAGATAGCGATCTTGTGCGATTGGATGCCAGTCATCTCTTTGAGCCGAGTGTTACTAGAATCGGCTTCCGTAAGGGGACATTCCTTCGAGGCTACATGTATGACTTCATACAGCGATTCGCTCCTCACTTAACACCTGAACTGATTCGCCAAGTTCAGCAATGTAGTAACCGAAGTGAGATAGATGAATTGTTTTCTGGATTCGAATTGCCTGATCATTAGTTTTTCTTTTCTTTGTTTCATTAATCCCCTGGTATGAAAATGCCGGGTTTTTTTGTGCCTTTTTTCCGTAATTACGCAAGGTTTTACTGAGTCTTTTGCATAGTATGTTTCTGGGTAGGGGCTGGCTGATGAAGAGGCATTGATAGGCGACAGTTCTTATAAAGGTAAGTTTAGTAACGTGTTTTATGAATTTACTAGATGATTGGGGGGTGGCCTTCATAGCGACGTTAGAAATGTATGACCGAACTTTGAGTTAGATTCACCTTACATATACTCGTCAATTTGAGGTTGTTGATTCTGTGAGCACTAATACTTTCTAATGAAGCCTAAAGGATGTTGAATTGATGGACTATACTTAACAAGTTGAATTATTGAGTATTTGTTTAGGCTTAAATGTATGTTATTAATTAAACCGCAATCGCAGGAAATTACTTAATAATTACATGTTTAGGCCGATATTATTTGTAATCTGAACTTTGTCAGGATATAAATCTAACAAGCGTTTAGAAATATCTAATGCATATTAAAATAATAAAGCTAGGAGGCTGCTGTGAATTCTCCAATTTGGGATGCTCTTGCTGATTGGGAGCTGAATTCTGATTTTGATAGCTCTAACACAGGTCGCATCCAGGCCGCATTTGATGCTCAGCACCCTAGGTATCTAATTTATAAAGGCCATCAGGGGAAAAGGATCCTCTATCACTTTACCCGAATGGTCGCAGCCGAACCTGATAAATTACGTCTTCATACTAAACGTATTTACTTATCTATTGCTTGCTATGATAGCGATGCTTTAGAGGGGGCTTTCGCTGATTTTTTGTTGGTATTAGGTGAGAAAGGTTTGACGCTTCGTAAGAGGTTGTTTGATCAGGCCAAGTCTGTAATGAAGCCGGATGTGCGCAATATTATACAGTGTGCAATAGATGAGAATGATTTGACTGGACTGTCAAAGCTATCTAGTAAGTATTCTGTATTAATTGATGGTCGCTTCCAGCCTGCTAGCTTACATGGATGATTAAAGGGTAGCGGTAAAAATGAGTTCAAGAAAACGCAATCAGTTAGAAAATATTCGGAAAATTGCTTTGATAGGTTTTACAGGACCTAATCAAGCTATGCTCGAATATTGTTTCTCGTCTGCTGTCGATTGCGAGCTTGTTACGGCAAGTAGTGCTGCTATTGTGATCATCAATGGTGATCAGGCACATAAAGATGAAGAGGTTCAGCAGCTTATAAATGAAAAATATCCAGTTGCTCATAAATTAGTTATTAGTATTCGAGATTTGGCATGGGATGGTTTTACGGTACTTAAAAAACCTCATACCTCTCAAGACCTCCTTCAATCTATCCGTAAATTTGATATTTCATCACTCGATGCTCATTCTTCTCCAATCTCCAATGCTGAAAAGCGGGCAGGTCAACAAGTAAGTTCTGAAGATGTAGATGTGTTTCGCGGCGGCGAATATTCAAAAAAACGTCAAGGAGAAGCGCTTAAGCAGAAGCTAATGCGTGGTAACTTGACTGTAAGTGCATCAGATAGGCTTGTTAAGCAGATAGAAATTGATATCAAAGAGCAAGAAGCTGAGCTTCATGCTAATTTAGAGGCTGAAAAGCGTGAATATAAGAAAGCGCTTTTAGCTAAGAAGAAAGCACTTAAAATAAAAGAGTTAAAGCATAAAAAACTAGAGCTCAAGAAAAAACAGTTACTTGCTGAAAAAGCAAAAAAGAAGAAAGCTAAGCTTGAAGTCGAGGCTACTCCTGTTGCTACGCCAATAAATGCTACGCCAATCAATACTAAGGCTTCGGAGCATGCTATAAGTTCAGTCGATGAATTGCAGCGCTGTGGTAACGCCGGTGATGTCAATTTAAATCGGTCAGATGAGCGTCGATCGATCTTCCTTAATGCTGAAGATTCTTTGCTTGTTAAAATGCGAGAGGCTGTTGACCTAGCTTTAAAACAGGAACACCCTGTAGAGATCGAAGGCTTGCCAGGGAAAATGTATTTTTTCCCAGCTGATAATGTTTTTTATTCTACTTTTAGTGATGACTTTTTAAATCAATTGGCACTAACCCGCTTTGGTTATAAAGAGTTATCACTACAAACGATAGAAGATTTTGAATTAGAAGATAAAGGAAAGCATCTTGCTGAAGATGCTGAAACGCTGATCTGGAAAGTGGCAATCTGGACAGCAAGAGGGCGTTTATTCAATGGAATGGACCCTGAAAAGCAGTTACAACTATCTATAAAACCTGATTTTAATCGTTTTTTAACATTGCCAAATTGTGAAGCGATTAGTGATGTATGGGTTGGGCATAAAGTGTCCGCGCTGGATGTTGTAAAAATACTGGATGTTCCTCAGCGTGTGGTTTTTTCATTCATGTCGGGAGCATATTCACTTGGATGGTTTCAGGAATGAAGCTGAGTAAGACGACAGGTTTCGGAGTTAATTTGTGACAAGTGCTACTATCCAAAATCAGTTCATACAAATCTGCCCAGCAGGTGCTTTTTATGCAACAGTTGGGTCAGAGCCCGATGATGCACGCGCATTATTGCTGCAATTGTTAAGCACCGATGTTTCTCTACCTTTCAGCCATGAGCTTATTATGGAGTTGACTGATCTGGAAGAGGACGAGGCTAAAGAGCTGTTTGATAAGTTAATAGACAAGAATTTTGTTCAATTGAGTAAGACGCCTGTGCGTGTAATGGACGATTCCATTGAAAAAATCCTACCTGGATTGCTCAAGGATCTTTCTAATACGTCTAAAGTGGCGTTAGCTGATGATCATGGTTTTTGTTTAGGTTCAACTGGTTATGATGCGGATCATGCTGAGGCACTGTGTGCATTGGCTGCTGATGTAAGTTCGCTGCATGAGAGGCATCGACTATTATTAAATCGCGATCTCTCTTTCATGGGGGAGTCTTGGGGAATGCTTGATCCAGTAGGCTTGAGTCAGGTCGGTTTTTGGGTTATTCACCTTGGGCATCAGCGTTTTGTATTGGTCATAGATCAAATGCCTAGGTTGAACCATAATAGTTATGTTGATTTATTAAGCGTCCTTGCACGACGTTATTTGGATTATTGATTAGGGTCAATAAACTTTTTTTTCAATCCTGTATTTTAATGCCTTATATAAAAGGAGTATGTATATGCGCTCAGAAATGTTGACCTCTATACTGAGTGACTTAAATGGAACTTCCGCTGAGATTGAAGCTTCCGCAGTCATTTCAACAGATGGTCTGATGATCGCAGCTCTTCTTCCGGCAGGTCTGGACGAGGATCGAGTTGGCGCCATGAGTGCGGCTATGCTTTCCTTAGGCGAGCGAACGGCAACGGAACTTGCGAGAGGGGATCTTGAGCAGGTGCTTGTTAAAGGTGACGATGGTTACATCCTGATGACTCATGCTAATGATGAATCTGTATTAACTGTTGTAGCTAAACCTAATGCTCGTCTGGGTTTAATCTTTTTAGATGTAAAACGTGCTGCAGAGGCAATCGGTAAGATCCTCTAAAAAGCACGTTTCAACACATGAGTAGGTTTCTTGATGTCTGAGCATGATACAAATGATGTTCGTGATGTAGTCATCAAATATAATGATGGGACTTCTCGTACCACTACAGTGGTTGATCGAGAGGTTCCTTATCCTGAGGGGAAACTTATTGTTTCTCGTACAGATACCAAGGGGAATATCACGCATGCGAACCAGGCATTTGTTGAAATGTCTGGTTATATGCATGAAGAACTCATTGGTCAAAATCACTACATCCTACGTCACCCTGATATGCCTGCTGTTGCATTTTCGGGGCTTTGGGAGACTATACAGTCCGGTAAAAAGTGGCATGGCTACGTCAAAAATTTGCGTAAAGATGGTGCTTATTATTGGGTTAAAGCCACGGTTATTCCAAATATTCGAAAGGGTGTTGTTGTTGGGTATACCTCGGTCAGGCGTAAGCCATCTCGTAGTAAAATTTCTGAAAGCGAAGCTTTATACAAAACCCTTCTGTAGGTTCTAAATACTTAAGATGCCGTTAAATTTAACTGTTAGTCCTGATTTTGCACCAAGTCATATTTCAGGTTGGTTCATATTCAATACATGGATGCAGCGTCAGTTAGGTGAGGGCATACATCTAGAGTTATATGATTCTTTTGATGCTCAGAGAGAAGATATAAAAGCCGGTAAGTATGATCTGGTTTATGCTAATCCCTTCGATGCTTCAATGCTGGTACGTGATCTCGGTTTTAAGGCTCTTGTAAGGCCGCTCGCTAAAGCTGATGAAACAATTATCGCTACAAATGCAGACTCTTCTATTCGTTCTGTAGAAGATCTAGATCCGGGCTGTCAACTTTATACAACCGACGACCCAGATGTTAATCGCATCGCTATGATTATGCTTGAGGCTGCGGACTTAGATGAAAGTAATACACAAAGCCATACCGTTGATAGTTACGTTATCGTCGCCCGTAATATACTAAAGGGTTCAGCTGACGCCGGTTTTTTCCTTAAAGACGCTTACGATGAGCTGTCTGATTTGATTCGAAGTCAAATGAGAGTGCTTATTACAAGTGAGATCAGTGTTGTTCATCATACATTTCTAGTGGGCCCCAAGCTTCAAGAGCGTGCTGAAGAGATTCAAAAATTTCTTATCGCTATGTCTAATGACGCTAAAGGGAAGAGTGTGCTCGACAGTATGGGACTTCAGGGTTTTGAGGAAATGACTGAGGAAGAAACTGAATTTATGATTGATCTGATTGATACGCTTATAGATTAATCATAGTTATTCTATGAATTCTTCAATAAACTGATCTGCCGGAACGGGCTTTGAAATGTAGTAGCCTTGCGCTTCATGGCAACCCAGCTGGCCTAAAAGCTCCAGCTGTGCTTTATCTTCAACACCTTCGGCTATAACAGTTTTCTTCAAAATGTTCCCTAGATGAATAATTGATTCGATGATCGCTTTGGCCTGATCAGAGTGCTCAATGTCGTTCACAAAGCTCCGGTCAATTTTAATCCGGTCGATTGGGAGTGATGCCAAATATGATAGGGACGAATAGCCCGTACCAAAATCATCCATCGCTAAGGATATCCCTAGTGCCCGCATCGCTCTGAGCTGTGATTCTGCAAATTCAGGATCTGCCATCGCAGCCGTTTCTGTAATTTCTAATTCTAAAAAGTCTTTGTCAATTTTATAGTTTTCGACGAGTTTCTTTATATCGGGAATTAAGTTCACGTCTTTTAACTGTACAGGCGATAAGTTCACTGCAATTTTAGGGATGTTGAAGCCGCGTTCCTGCCACGAGTTTAAAAGGTAGAGCGCTCTTTTTAGTACCCACTCACCCAGTTCAATAATCAATCCACTTTGTTCTGCGATTGGGATGAACTCGCTAGGGGAGACCGGTCCCAATTCGTTGCTGTTCCATCTTAACAAAGCCTCAGCGCCGACGACTTTGTTATTTGAAATATTTATTTTCGGTTGGAATAGTAGAGTTAATTCATTATCTGAGATAGCGGTATGTAAGTGGACCTCGATCTTTCTTTTACGCTGTATGCTGAGCTGCAGTTCTTGGTCGAAAAATTTATATTGACTGCCTGAGTTATCTTTTGCTGAATACATGGCAATATCGGAGTTACTTAGCAAGGCGCTCGTTGTGTTACCGTCATCAGGAATCAATGTAATGCCAATGCTGATTCCAATGTGAAGTAGGTGCTCTTCCACTTTGAATGGGGAAGTGACCGCTTTAATAATTTTTTCTGCTAGTTCACCCGGTTCACTGGTGGATTCAATATTTCTTTGGATGATGGCAAACTCATCACCTCCTAAACGTGCAATAAGGTCATTCTCGCTAATGCAGTGTTTTAGACGCAGTGCCACTAACTTTAAAAGCTGGTCGCCGCTCAAATGGCCTAGCGTATCATTTACATCTTTGAAATTATCAAGGTCCATGAACAGTACTGCTGAGCATACGTTTTCTGTTCTTGATTTTTGTATAGCAATTTCTAATTGTTTTAATAAAACAGGGCGGTTGGGAAGATTGGTAAGTAGGTCATTTTCTGCTTGATAGCGTAGCTGTTTTTCAGCATCTTTCTGTTTACTAATGTCGGATTTGAGTGAAAGGTAATGACTAATGTTTCCTTCAGTATCTAAAATGGGAGTGATAGACATTGATTGCCAAAATTCTTCTCCATTCTTCTTCCTGTTTATAATTTCGCCTTTCCATCTTTTGGATTGTTTAATAGTTTCCCATAGGTTTTGATAGAAAGAGATAGGCATCTCGCCAGATTGAACAAGATTACTGTTCTGGCCGATAGCTTCTTCAGCGGTGTATCCTGTATTTTCGGTAAACATAGGGTTTACGTAAACAATTGTCCCTTGCGTATCAGTGATGATCACCTCGCTTGAACTTTGTTCTACAGTTGTTGAAAGTAGACGAATATGCTCTTCGTTTTTTCGGCTTTGAGTAATGTCACGAGTGGTGATTACAAAGCCGTTTTTTGGCATAGGTGAGGATTCGCATTCAACAAGCTTCCCACTATTTTGAACTTGTAACCATTGGTGTTTACTCTCTTTGATGACCTCTATTTGTGGCTGCTCTTCCGAATGGAGAATATGATAGTTATTTAAAAATAAATTTTCATAACGTTGTTTATGGAATATTTCCTCATGAGCCATTGATGATATTTCAATGAATGGTTGATTCCATAACTGTAGGTTGCCATCAGTTGAGAACATCGCAACGCCTTGGCCTAAAGTCTCAAGCGTTCCTTTTAATTGGCTTAGGTGCTCCTCTAGGTCCTGAGCTCTTTTTTGTTGTTCTTTGGCTTTAATAACAGAAATATCGGTCCCTGTTAAAATGAGCCCTTCCTCTTTACCAAATTGAGAATACAGAAGGGTTCCTTTTAATAGGAATATTTTTTGGCTAATCTTTTTATGTCTTCCTAAAGGATCTTGGAATATGACCTCTTTTTGGAAGTGACTTTCAGTATAAACGGCACGATATAGATAGGGGCGATGATCCCAGGAGCTAGCAGGGAAGCTATCAATGATTTCAGCTAATGTAGCATCCTGTAACAAATAATCAGGTGAGCTACCAATAATTTCATGTGCTTTACACTGCAATATATTTTCAGCATAGCGATTAAGTCTGGTGATTCTACCCTGATTGTCTGTTACGACTAGAAACTCGTCTATAGAGTTTGTAATACCATCAATCAGTTCATTCGCGCTACTAAGATTAAAGTTTTTCTCCTCTAATTCAGCTTTTTTGTGCTCAACTTGGCTAAGCATAAGATCCATAGACTCAAGGTTGGTTAGTACCTTTCTCTGTAATGCTGAATTAACGGTTTTAAGGCTTTCTATTTCAGAAGAGGTATTGTCATCAATATCATCTGGCTCAATTGATGCTGTCGGGATCCGTTTGCGATCAAGGTTATCGACTATGAATACGCCGTCATCTAGAATAACTTTAAATGATGACGAGCTATGGACAAGGCTTGAGGCCAAACCATGCTTAGGACAGATGATCTCTCCCTTGGTATTAAGTTTGGCATGCAGCAAGGAGGCGTGCGCATGAGGGCAATAAAGAGGGGTAGCATAATGGGTGTCGTTATAGTTAATGATTAATAGAGGGTTTCGATCATTATGAAAAAAACCGACCCAGCGGGTTGCCCCGTGAATCTCAACGCGTTGCTCTATAATTATCTTGTTAGTATCCGGTTGAGCAGTATTCATAACATGCTCTCCTTTGCTTGGATCTGTTTGATAATCATGTCAACAGCAAGTGGAATTGATGCTTTAACTGAATTTGATAGGCCTTTATGAAAGGCGGTAATCGAGTCGATATAGACAAAAAGAATCTCTAACGTTGGGAGCTTTTGGCCTTGTGATAGGATCTCTCTATGACGAATCAGTTCTTCAAGGCCACCATCGTGAAGGTTTCTCTGTTGTGTTTTAGAGAACATCTCAGGGTTTGACCAATGAAGGGAACCTGGAAGGTCATCAGTTTCTTCGCGTTGGCAAGCATCAACCAGAATGACATAAGAGGAATTTATGACCTCTTTCCAGGCTAATAGGCTATTGGTCCCGCTAAAAATGACATTCACATAATCGGGGAGTGGGGTGGTTTTAAGCTTTTTGTAAATCTCCATCCCAAAACCATCATCACCGTGCCATTCGTTACCAAAGCAGAGAACCGTTATCATTAAATCACCCCGTAGCGATGCTTCTTTTTGCTCCCAAGAACATGCACGGTGCAAACTAGACAGGGATCGTGTGAACGCACAACATGGCCTATCTCTACCGGATCGTCTTCATCTGTGATTTTTAATCCGATCAGGCTTTGCTCTATATGGCCTCGCTGATTGGCTGCATCTCTAGGTGATGCATTCCAAGCAGTTGGTGTAATAATTTGATAGCCTGTGATTTTACTATCTTCCACGCGTAACCAATGCCCAAGGCTGCCGCGTGCGGCTTCAATCATGCCAATTCCTTCACCATCAATAAGGGGTTTATGAGCCATGGTTGGTTGTTCTATATTGCTCAAAAGGCTTTCTAGTTGTTCTTTTAGTAGCAGTAAAGACTTAGCTTGGCGGTGTATGCGTGAAAACTGCCTTAACCAGCTGCTGCAGCCTTTTTCACGTAAATTGCTGAGGATCAAAGGATCACGATCGATTGCTAACTGAGCCATAGGACCTGTTTGTACTACATCCCCTTTGTAACGTGGAGCCTTGGCCCAGCTGTAACGTTGATCGTCGGAAGAAAATTTTGGCTGAGTTAGGCCTTCATGGGGGTGTCTTGGCTTTGATGATTCATCGTAATACCAGCTGTAGCTAATATCTTCAGTAATAAGGTGCTGTTCTAGTTCAGAATGGCTGTCAGAGCCTATGTTGTATATGCCAGAGCGTCTAAGTCGATGCTTTGGTTCATCAGTGTCGATCACAGAGCCGTAACTCATCAAAAGATCACTGCCGCTGCCCAGATCATCTAAACCAATTTCAGTGCAAAAGCGGTGCATTAGACTGGCTGCGGCTTTGTTGCTTTTGAACTCTTTCTCAAGAGAAGCTCTATCTTTTAATGTAAGCCAATATTCTATAGAGCAGCCTAATATTTGTTCTTCAAACCACTGTATATAGTTTTGAGTGACTGAAAGGCTACTCAATACTTTTGCTATATCAGGTAGCGAGGTGACGCCGCCAGGAACCATATATGAGGAGTGCGGCCATTGACCTCCGAAAATCGCTACAATTTCGATAATGTGGCGGCTTTGAATCACCGCATTTTTATATACGTTACCACTCATATCCATAAACTGTTCACTGAGTTCAGGATAGAGAGAGTGATTCTTATAAGTAGGATGACAGAGGTCAGGGCTGAACATCAAAAAGGTCTGACGGCAATCAGATTGAATTTCTTCGGCCAATAGGCATATATTGCGTACACGAATAGCATTAGCTGGTGGTGTAATATATGACATCGATTCGATTGCTAACGTGCTAGCGAATAGGTGGGCTGTACTACAGATGCCGCAGACACGGGGTGTAATTGCCAGTGCATCCATAGGGGCTCTGCCGAGAAGAATCTGCTCAAAACCTCGATACATTGTGCCGATGCACCACGCATCGGTCACCACTCCATTATTTACATCTAGCTCAAGCTCTAGATCGCCTTCTACACGATTTAGTTGTACTTTAATTCGTCTACTCATAATGAAATGCAGCTCAAGGTTTCATTTTACGTTCAATAATACGTATGGGTGCAGCATCTTTGGCTAAGCCTTTGTAAGCCATATATCTTGGTCGACTCACACCTAAAGGGAGTGCAACAGGTATGTCGCCAACTTTTTCGGTTGTAAACAACGGGGCGTTTCGCGGAAAATCTGGGGATACACAGCCAAGGCATGGCACGCCTTCGCGAGTTTTACTGCTACGATTGTTCCACAGTTCAGTGTTACAAGTAGCCGTTGTATAGGGCCCTTGGCAGCCTAAATTGTAGAAAAGGCATCCAGCCTCGCCAAACTTATCCTCTTCAATATCATATTCATGATACTCATTTCGAGAACATCCTTGATGAACCAGTGTGCTGTAATGAGCTTTAGGTTGCTGCATATCATTTAGAGGCAGTGGATAGCCTTGGGTCAGCGCAATGATTGTCTGCATGATTGTATTTGGGTGCGTAGGACAGCCTGAAATATTAATCACTGGCAGACCCTTATTACTTCGCCAATCCATAGGTAGGAGGCCATCATCGCTGCCCTGAAATGATTGCATGCCTGTACATTCAGTAGGATTGGGGGGGGCTGCAGGAATGCCTCCAAAAGCGGCGCAGGTTCCTACTGCAACCACGTAATCTGCTTTTTGAGCTAATTCTTTAACTATGAAGGCTTTAGGCTTGCTATCTAAGGTATCAAACATGCCTGTATTATTAGGGCCAAGCGCTAGACTGCCTTCGATACACAAAATATTGAGTTCTAACTGATCGGATAAAATAAGATCGATATCAGTAAGTAGCTCGTTGAATGAACGAGTTGACAGAGAGGGCTGCCACAATACATTGATATTGTGTTGAGCCACAAGTTCGGGCCATGATGGCTTGTCAGCACAAAGCAGTGACATAGTGTCACCGCTACATGATCCTGCTTGTATCCATAATAGGTTTGTTTTTATTATACCCATGGGCACTCAATTCATGTTTGTTTGTAAGTTTAGTCTATATTTTGCTACTCGCTAAGTCTCTACTTATATATGCTGTTTTCTAAAAATAATCGTAATATTAAAGAGTTACGACTAAATAATAGAGTAGTTAACTTATAAATCAACTGGCTAAATTGATCTACTTTAGTTTTTATGAATATAAATAAATTACGATTTCATACTTAAGGCAATTCGTTTACGTTTTGGATCGATTTCAGTCACTTTTACACTCACAATCTGCCCCGGCTTAACTATGTCATGCGGATCTTTAACAAATTTGTTAGCGAGCTGTGATATATGTACTAGTCCATCTTGATGCACACCAACATCCACAAATGCACCAAAATTAGTGACGTTCGTAACAGTCCCTTCCAGCTGCATACCGACTTCTAAGTCAGACAAAGATTCCACACCGTCTAATAGAGTCGCGGTCTTGAATTCTGGTCTTGGATCTCGGCCTGGTTTTTCAAGTTCTCTTAAAATATCCCTAACTGTATAAAGGCCTGTAGACTGATCAACGAAGGCCTTAGGGTCAAGCTCATGAAGTATAGGTTGATTGCCTATCAGTTCTTTAATGGATGTATTCTGGTTTTTAGCAATTGATTCAACCAGTTTGTAAGATTCTGGGTGAACACTTGAGTTGTCTAAAATATGTTTACCATTTCTAATACGCAAAAAGGCGGCGGCTTGCTCAAATGCTTTTGGTCCCAAGCGAGGTACTTTTAGTAGTTCTTGTCTTGTGGTGAAGGGGCCTTTCTCATTACGGTATGTCGTAATGTTCTGGGCTAAAGCCGTGTTTAAACCTGCGACACGGGTAAGGAGTGCTTCAGACGCACTATTTAGATCAACACCGACCGCATTTACACAATCCTCAACCACATGTTCTAGTTGCTCAGAAAGTTGCTGTTGATTGACATCATGTTGATATTGGCCAACTCCGATTGCTTTAGGTTCGATCTTCACCAGCTCGGATAAAGGATCTTGCAGACGCCTGGCAATGGAAACAGCCCCTCTGATCGTTACATCAATATCTGGGAACTCTTTACTGGCCAGCTCCGAAGCAGAATACACCGAGGCGCCAGCTTCACTGGTAATCAGCTTTTGCGCATTGATATCAGCGTGTTTCTTTAGCATTTCTGCCACTAGCTTCTCTGTTTCCCTCGAGCCAGTACCATTGCCAATACTAATAAGCTCAACTTTAAATTTTGCGCAGAGCTTATAAAGTTGGTCTATAGAATCATCCCATTGATTCTTGGGAGGGTGAGGGTAGATAGTTGTGTAGGAAAGCAGCTGCCCTGTGGTGCTCATTACAACCACTTTCACACCCGTACGTAGTCCGGGATCAAGACCCAAAGTCACTTTAGGGCCGGCAGGTGCCGCTAACAGCAGGTCTTTAAGGTTACGGCTGAATACTTGGATCGCTTCGTTTTCGGCTTGTTGTTTGTATTGCTGAATCAGCTCTTTTTGTAGTTTAGGCCTTAATCGGCTCTTCCAACATTGTTGAGTCTGAGCTTGTAACCACTCTCCACCAAGGCCTTTACGAGGCAACTGTAGGTATCTGGATGATAGCTGTTGGCAATATTCTTCGTCTGGGATCTCTAGTTTGACCTTTAGAATGCCCTCATTAACACCACGCAGTTGAGCTAACAAACGGTGGGAAGGGATACGTTTTAACCGTTCAGTGTAATCAAAGTAATCACGAAACTTTTGCCCCTCATCCGTTTTTCCTTTGGTAACGCTCGACTTCAGGCTAGCACTGTCCATCAGCTGACTACGTAAACGTTGCAGTAGGTCAGGCATTTCAGTAATACGGTCACTCAGAATCGTGCTAGCGCCTTCAAGCGTTGTATCTATATCAGCGAAATCTTTGTCTTTATTGATGAACTGCGCAGCGAGTTGCTTGGGGTTGCTACTAGGTTTACTAATAATTCGATCGAGTAAAGTCTCAAGTCCAGCTTCTTTAGCTAGTTGGGCTTTAGTACGGCGTTTACTCTTATAAGGTAGGTATAGATCTTCAAGCAGCGTTTTATTTTCTGCATTTAAAATAGATGTTTTAAGTGAAGCGTTGAGTGCGCCTTGTTCTTGTATATTCTTCAGAATAGTCGCTTTACGCGCATCCAGTTCACGCAAGTAATTTAGGCGTTGAGCAAGAGTCCTTAATTGTTGATCATCTAGAGCCCCGGTTACTTCTTTACGGTAACGCGCAATGAAGGGCACCGTGTCACCGTTATCAAGAAGCGTAATGGCGGCATCGACCTGCTTTTCATTAACGTTAAGCTCTTTTGCAATGGTTTGGGAGATCATTTTTTAATTTAACCCTTCTGCAACGTTTGCAGGATCCACTGCTTTAACTGGTGCTCTTGTAGAGCGCCAGCTACACGGTCTATCTCTTTGCCATTTTGAAACATTATCAGGGTTGGAATACTGCGAATGTTCATATTCGCGCTAACCTTTTGTGCAGCTTCAGTATCAACTTTGGCAAAGAGTAATATTTCAGATTCAGCGGCGATTTTTTCAAAGATCGGTTTCATCATTTTGCATGGACCACACCAGCTTGCCCAAAAATCGACAATCACAGGCAGCTCATTCTCACTGACATACTTTTCAAAAGAGCTATCGGTTAAGTCAGCGGGGGCGTGAGTATGTAGAGGTTGTTTGCATTTGCCACACTTACCCTGAACATGTGATTTATCTTCAGGAATACGGTTAGAGGTAAAACAAGAAGGGCAAACAATTAACATAATGATAACTCAGCTAAAATGATAAAGGAGCCTATCATAGCGCTGATTCAAATAGGGCTGTAGTGCATTACATATCAAATAGTGAAGGATTGTTAAAAGTGCACATAGACTTAAGTTATAGAAAAGTGATAAATCCGCTTTTCTTCAAGGGCGCTTATCCTCTATCCTTGCACTGAAAACTTTATTTTGTATGGGTTTATTATGTTAGATAAGAATGAACAAGCTGAAACGCAAGGTCGCTTAACCACAAGAACGATAGCGATGCCTGCTGATACAAACCCATCAGGTGATATTTTTGGTGGTTGGGTACTGTCACAGATGGATATTGCCGCAGGTATCTGTGCTGGCCAAAGAGCTCAAGCACGTGTAGTGACTGCATCACTTGATAGCATGAGTTTTATACGTCCCGTCAAGGTAGGTGATATCTTAGGTGTCTACACCGATGTTGTCCGTGTAGGCCGTAGCTCTATGGATATCCATGTAGAAGCGTGGGTACGTCGCGGGCGTATAGGACGCCGTGAAAAAGTAACCGAAGCTACCTTTAAGTTTGTAGCAATAGATGAACAAGGTAATCCTACACCTGTACCTGCTGAAGCTGATCTCCCTGATTATGTGATGGATATTTAAGTGACACAATTTATCTCTGTTACTCATATTGGATCAAATCAGCTCCCTCCGATGGAAGATGATTCCGGCAGTGATATTGCCTATTTCATTATGCAGAATGAGTCGGAACAGACGTTACATCTCGCCTACTCAGTTAAACGGGATTTCTTATCCGTTCCCTTAACATACAATATTGTTAAGTTTTCCTGCGCTTCATGTTTAGAGATCCATCAAATGCCAATTGAAGAGTACTTAGATGGCTTTGAAGAGGATGTATCTATACCTCAACCAGGATTTTATCAGTTTCAGGCGCACGATGATGGGAGTGAAGATCAAGATGAGGATGAAACCGATATTGTCGTTATTGTTGATCGGGAAAAGGTGATGGAACTGACCTTTGAAAAGATCGAGCGGCTCTCTGATATCTATCACAGTGCAGATGCTAGAACAGCGTTGATGAGTGCACTCTCTACGTTATAAATTTAACTGACTCATAGCATGCTTAGACTCACTGCTGACCTAATTTACTTTACCGATATATGGATGTTTGAAAGTTTATGATTCGTGTTTTACATACCTCTGATTGGCATTTAGGTCAGCACTTTATTGGTAAGAGTCGATTGGCTGAGCATCAGAAGTTCGTTCAGTGGTTGGTTGCTAAAGTTAAAGAATATCAAATAGATGCAGTAGTAATTGCAGGTGATATATACGATACAGGTTCTCCCCCAAGTTATGCCCGTGAACTGTATAATGAGCTGGTGGTTCAGATCAATCGGCAGGGTTGCCAGCTGATAGTCCTTGGCGGTAATCATGATTCAGTATCTACCTTAAATGAATCTAAAGGCTTGCTTAAACACTTAAGTGCTGAGGTCATTGCAAGCGTTGATGCAGAGGCAAAAAACCAGGTCATTACGCTTAAAGAAAGTACCGGTAAACCGGGTGCAATCTTATGTGCGATTCCCTATCTGCGCCCTAGAGATTTGATGCAAAGTAAGGCAGACCAATCCGCCAAAGACAAGGCGCAAGCGTTAGGCAGTGCGATTGCCGA
>CERC01012003.1_pt1 | contig 20535 bp, 18 predicted proteins | sample 530921 | NCBI WGS metagenome assembly CERC01 (sample SAMEA2621099, study PRJEB7988) | marine metagenome | isolation source: saline water (ENVO:00002010), including
GGTCGCAACAGATACATTAAGGCTACTAACCTCGCCTGCCATGGGTATTTTTACCAACTGATCACAGTGTTCACGGGTTAAGCGACGCATCCCTTGCCCTTCTGCTCCCATAATCAGCGCCATAGGCCCTGTTAGGTTAGCATTATAGACATCTAAGTCAGTTTCACCCGCTGTTCCGGTAGTCCAGATACCACGCTTTTGTAAACTCTTTAAAGTACGCGCTAAGTTAGTCACTAACACGTAAGGTATTGCTTCAGCTGCACCACACGCGACTTTAGATGCTGTTGCATTAAGTGGTGCAGACTTATCTTTAGGCGCGATCACCGCGTGTACACCCGCTGCATCCGCTGTACGTAAACACGCTCCAAGGTTGTGCGGGTCCGTTACGCCGTCTAACACTAACAAGAAAGGCGGCTCATCTAGATTATCCAGTAATTCTTCTAGATACTTATCAGTACGCGTAGGGATAGGCTTACAAAAGGCAACAACACCTTGGTGAACACCACCCTCTACTAGCTCTTCAAGTTCACGTTTGTTTACTTGTTCAACCTGAATCTTATGGCTCATCGCCGTTTCAAACAGGCTATGCATACGCTCGTCTTTACGACCTTTTAAGATCAAAATCCGCTGTATACGTTTTGGATCACGCTTTAAAACAGTATTGATCGCATGGATACCAAATAGATGTTCATACTGCATGTTTAACGCTCTCCAACCCAATCACCTGCTTGCTCTTTTACTAAAGCAGCCAAAAGGTCAATAAAACTGGCCTGCGCATTTAATGCAGGAATATAATCGTAACTATCACCACCTGCTTCCAGAAACACCTCGCGATTTTCTATCGCTATCTCTTCCAGTGTCTCTAGACAATCAGCTGAAAATGCTGGGCAGACAATATGAATATTTTTAACACCCTTTGCAGGCAACGCCTCAAGTGTTTTATCTGTATAGGGTTCCATCCATTGAGCAGGCCCAAAGCGAGATTGAAACGTTGTCATCCACTCAGTATCGGCCATCCCCATCTTTCCAGCCAATAATACTGAGGTTTGGTGGCACTGTTCCGGATAGGGGTCACCTTTATCTGCATACTCTTTGGGTATACCGTGATAAGACAGTATGAGTTTATCCGCTTTGCCCTGTTCATCTCTGAATTCTTGAATCTGACCTGCTAAAGCCGCGATATAAGCAGGATGATCGTAATAAGAGTTTACAATACGAATATCAAGGACACTGCGCTGCTTAAGCTGATAACGAGCTACCAAATCATAAATAGGTGCTGTTGTTGTTGCTGAATACTGAGGGTACATAGGAACCAGCAAAATCTTCTGATAGCCGCTTGAGGATAACTTTTCTAAACGCTGAGATAACCCTGGTTTACCGTAGGTCATTGCTGAAAAAACATCCGGCGCATGATCACCGTATTGTTGCTGCAATAATAGATGTAATTCAGCAACCTGCTTGTCTAAGATCTTACGCATCGGGGAATCATCTTCCCAGATACTCGCGTAAGCCTTAGCTACTTTTTTCGGTCGAATATTTAAAACAATGCCATTCAAAACAGAAAGCCAAAGCAAACGACGCAGGCCTTTACCTTCAACTACACGCTGATCCGATAAAAACTCTTTCAAAAAACGGCGTACAGCACCGGGCTCAGCTTTATCTGGCGTGCCAAGGTTGACTAAAACGACGGCGGCTTTTCCGGATTGACTCATTCAGTAATATTCCTTCTAAGTAAGCCCGTGATTATCCCGAAACTCCAAGCAAAAGCCTATAGCCATGTCAGGCTATGAGAACAAAAAGCGACCTATATATAAAAAAAGAGCGCTGAAAGCACCCCGTAGTGAAGTTCTAGGCATAAAAAAACCGTACTCATAAGAGTACGGTTTTTAAATGTAACCAGATCAGAAGATTAAGCGTTGCTTAGACCTTCAAAAACTTGATCACGAATATCTTCAACTGAACCTACGCCTGGTACGTAAACGTATGCAGGAGCACTTGCAGCGTCTTTTTCGCCCCAAGCTTTGTAGTAGCTGATAAGTGGAGCTGTCTGATCATGGTATACGTTCAAACGATCACGAACTGTATCTTCAGCATCATCAGCACGCTGAATTAGGTCTTCACCAGTAACGTCATCTTTACCTTCCACTTTTGGCTGGTTAAAAATAACGTGGTAAGTACGACCAGAACCAGGGTGTACACGACGGCCTGCCATACGCTTAACAATTTCAGCATCTTCTACATCGATTTCAACAACCGCATCAATTTTCACGCCTGCATCTTTTAATGCATCAGCCTGAGGAATTGTACGAGGGAAGCCATCGAACAAGAAACCTTTTTCGCAATCAGCTTCAGTAATACGCTCCTTAACTAGACCGATGATAATCTCATCAGATACAAGCTGGCCTGCGTCCATTACTTCTTTGGCTTTAACACCTAGAGGGGTACCCGCTTTAACGGCAGCACGTAGCATATCACCCGTAGAGATCTGAGGGATGCCATATTTTTCTGTAATGTACTGTGCCTGAGTACCTTTACCTGCGCCTGGTGCGCCCAGAAGGATCATACGCATACAGGAAACTCCTAACTTATAAGTTTAAAAATGAAAAAGTGATAGTTTCCGACCTCTTATGAGCTATCGAAAACGTAAAATTCTTTTAGCTAAAAAATGCTTATGCCGGACAATACCACGCATTAGATGTCGAACAATTCGACATTAGCACTACCAACCCAGAACTAAAGTTTCGTTAACACGACAGTAAAACATTTTTGAAACATAAAATGCAACACACTAACCTTTAAAAAACAAAGGGATAGATTACCAATTAGCTTAACGCGCAACAGTAATTATCCCCTATTAGAATCAACCTGTATTACGCATTCCTGCTGAAATACCCGCCATAGTAACCATTAATGCTTGTTCTAGACGCTGATCCGGCCTATTTCGGTCACGATTTAGCAACTCGGCTTGCAAAAAATGTAGCGGATCAATATAGGGATTACGTACATCAATGGACTGCCTAATTACCGGATTGCCCTGCAATAGAGAATCCTGACCTTTAATACCATTAATGATCGATACAATGTTGAGTAAGCGCCCTCTTAAACTCGAACCTAAAGTGATCAGTTCCTCAGAGACTAAACGCTCATCATAGTAAGCCGCTATATTGGTATCGCTTTTAGCTAATACCATCTCTAACATATCAATTGTTGAACCAAAGAAAGGCCACTGTTGATACATCTGCTTAACTAGCTCAGCACTACTGCCACTCATGGCTTCATCTAATGCTTTATCGCTTCCAAGCCATGCAGGCAACATGAGTCGTATCTGAGTCCACGCAAAGATCCAAGGGATCGCACGCAAACTCTCAACACCACCATCCTGTTTACGCTTAGCCGGTCTTGATCCTAACGGTAATTTAGCGAGTTCTTGTTCAGGTGTTGCTGCACGGAAATACGGTACAAACATTGAATCTTCACGAACAATGGCTCGATACTCCGTCAAACCTCGCTTCGACATAATTTCCATCTGCTCACGCCAAGCTTGCTCTGGACCTGGGGCTGGATTTAAAGTCGCTTCTAATACAGCCCCTGTGCATAACTCAAGGTTACGCACAGCCAAATCGGGCATGCCATATTTAAAACGAATCATTTCCCCTTGCTCGGTCAAACGTAGACTATGATCTACAGACCCTGGTGGTTGAGCCAAGATAGCAGTATGACTTGGGCCGCCACCTCGACCAACTGTGCCGCCTCGGCCATGAAATAAGGTGAGATGTACGCCGTGATCTTTACATAACTGAGTTAAAGCTTCTTGTGCTTTGAATTGCCCCCAAGCGGCCGCTAACTGCCCCGCATCTTTCGAGGAATCAGAATAGCCTATCATGACCTCTTGATGACCTTCTGTGTAAGCTTTATACCAATCCACATTCAGTAAAGCATCAATACAATCACGCGCATTATCTAAGTCGGATAAAGTCTCAAATAATGGCACCACACGCATATTGTGGCTTATACCCATTTCACGTAGAAGCAGAATCACCGCTAATACATCAGAGGGTTGGCTCGCCATAGAGATGACATACGAGCCTAAAGCACTTTTTTCTGCAGTTGCAACTTCTTGGCAAGTATCAAGTACTTCTTGCACCTCAGATGAGGGGGTCCAATTATTAGGTAACAATGGTCGGCGGCTTTGTAGCTCTTTTAAAAGAAAAGATTGGCGCCCCTCTTCACTCCAGCCATTATATGAACCTAAGCCATAAAACTGCGAGAGTTCCTCAAATACCTGAGCATGTCGATCTGAACTCTGTCGAATATCCAGTTTTACCAGCGTTAAACCAAAACAAGCGATTCGGCGAATAATATCTTCTAAGGCACTTTCAGCAATAATCCCCATACCGCACTCTTGTAGAGAGCGATAACACATCATGAGCGGATCAAGTAGCTCTTGGTCAAGAAGATAAATATCGGCTTCTTTTTCTGTTTTTCCTTTAAGCTGACGAGCAACCCAGTTCTTAGTTGAAACAAGCTTTTCTCGAACTTCACCTAATAGTTTACGGTAAGGTTCTGAACAATCCCCTACCCTATCACGTAGCTCTTTACTCGCCTGAGACATCGACAGTTCAGCACGCAGATCATCAATATCATTAAGATAAAGGTCTGCCGCCATCCAACGTGACAAAAGAAGCACCTCAGCGGTAACAGTTGCTGTGACGTTAGGGTTACCATCTCTATCTCCCCCCATCCAAGAAGCAAAACGAATAGGAGAACAATCTAAAGGTAGATTTTCGCCCAAGGTTTCATGTAACTGGGCATCCAGACGGCGTAAAAATTTTGGGACTGCAGACCAAAGCGAGTTTTCAATCACTGCAAAACCCCACTTAGCTTCATCTACTGGAGTAGGTCGTTGCTGCCGAATCTCATCGGTATGCCAAATCTGGCGAATAAGTTCATCTAAGCGGTGCTGAGCGTTTTCTTCGCCTCGATCAAGTCGACATAGGCATTCCGCAATATCATCATATTTTTGAATCAGTGTACGGCGGTTAACTTCCGTAGGGTGAGCGGTTAAAACGAGATCTATCTGCATTTTACTGAATGCATCAGCCACCTGCTTTGGAGAGAAGCCTTTCTGGCGAAGCTGAGCAAACAAAGTGCAAAGGGAATCGGGTGTACATACATCTGTTACTTCTAAATGACGGCGTACCCTGTGATGCTCTTCAGCAATATTGGCAAGATTCAAAAATTGGGTAAATGCTCGAGCTAGCGGAAGGACATCGTTTTCACTCAGATCATGTAAAGCTTGTAACAGCTCCTCATGCTCGGGCTGAGCTTCATTGCGACCCTCTTTGGCTAGCAACCTTACCTTTTCAATTTTTCTAAATATATCATCGCCTAGATGAGATTTTATCGTCTCTCCTAGGCTAGAGCCTAGCATTCGTACGTCATCGCGTAGAGCTTCATGCAGATCGGTCATATACCTCTCCTAACGCTGAAAAATAGCAAATCCTTCTTTCGATGCTACCCCATAAGAAATAATAAAAATACATGAATTTCAGACTATTAGTTCTATTAAAGGAGCAGAATCAAACCATGATTTAGCATCACAGTTTATTAATAATGACTTTACTCTAATGTAGCAAAAGGGTGAAACCTGCGAATTCAGTACTACATTCGCAGGCTTAGAGTGAAATAAAGGGCCTTATTTCACAGATATGAGCACAAGGTAAATTACAGAAGCCTTGTTATAAATAAGACTGCAGTGTCTTTAATCGGTCTTGAGCAATCCACTCACTCTCATAACGAATCCGCGCAACAGGCTCACTTTGATTCGCTAAGTAAATAGCTACACGATAGTTACTATTTACTTGAGCTTTTTTATCATCAAGCAATTCCGCTTTTGCGATATCAGACAACTTAAAAACATCAAAAGATTCAGACTTTACCACAGCTAAGGATTTGTCCTGTTCATCCAATAAAAGCTGAGGTGCCCCATTGAGATCCACATTGACAGTAAAGCCGCTGCCCTTTAATTCATTAATCTGTTTATTGCCACGTTTCCAATGCCATAGGCCAAAAATAACAATGCCGACAAAAGCGATAAGAACCCAATAATTAGGTAACATCTATAAACCTTTCTCTTTAGCTTGATCCCAAAAATGGTCAAGCTCATCTAATGTAAAATCGGCCCAGCTTCTACCTGAAGCAACGACTTGATCCTCTACAAAGCCAAAACGGCGTTCAAACTTTTGGTTTGTTCCACGCAATGCATCTTCTGGGTTGACGCTCAGGTGACGCGCAAGATTCACCTGAGCAAAGATCATATCGCCCATTTCATCTGCAACCGCCGCCTTATCACCCGACTGAATCGCTTCACGCAACTCAGCTAACTCCTCTTCAATTTTATCCAGCACTAACTCAGCATCATTCCAATCAAAGCCGACTTGAGAGGCTCTTTTTTGCAACTTAGCTGCGCGTGTTAAACCTGGTAGAGCATTGGGGATATCATCCAACACACGACTGCTTTTTTGAGTTTCTTTACCCGAGCGCTCCTCTTGCTTAATCCGCTCCCAGTTCTGTTTAATCTCAGCGTCTGTTAACGCTTTTTCAGCAGGAGGTGAATGTAAAGTACCATCCGGAAAGACATGAGGGTGCCGTCTTACCAACTTAGTCACTAAGTTAGAGACAATGGTTGAAAAATCGAAATACTGCTCTTCTTTACCTAACTGAGCATAGAAAATAACTTGAAAAAGCAGATCACCCAACTCATCATTCAGATGAGTCCAATCTTGTCGCTCTATCGCATCTACAACTTCGTAAGCTTCTTCCAATGTATGTGGAACAATCGACCTAAAATCCTGTTTAAGATCCCAAGGACAACCACCCTTCGGATCCCGTAAACGAGACATTAAGTAGAGCAGATCATCGACTGAATATTCTTTTATCACTTCTTTTGACATACTCATATTCCAAAACCGAGCATGCTAGGCATTCGGCCCACTACGCTGACGATAGACCTGCATAACATTTGAAATCTGATTCACCTTATCCATAACTCTACCTAAAAGGTCTAGACTTGAAATTTCAACCGTTAAGATCAAGCGCGCCATATTTTCACGCTTATCTGAGAGTGTATTTGCTGCAATAATATTTACATCTTCAGCAGCCATAATCAGCATCACATCGCGCAATAGCCCGGAACGGTCAAACGCCTCGATAAAGATATCTACAGGATAAGTTGTTTGATCAGATTCACCCCAATCTACATCAATAATTCTCTCAGGCTCTTTCTCCTGAAGTTGAATAAGATTAGTGCAATCTTCACGGTGTACAGATACACCCCTGCCTTGTGTTATATAACCAGAAATAGGATCACCTAGCACCGGTTTACAACAACTTGCCATGGTAGATAGGAGATTACCAACACCTCTGATACTTAACCCTTGAGCGTCTGAATCATGTTCAATAGTTTGAGGTAACGCAAGGTCCAGCTGCTCCTCTGCTTCATCTTCCAATATTTGTTTCTGAGCAGAATTAATAATTTGCGATAACCGTAAATCACCTGCACCTAACGCTGCATACATATCCTCGATATTCTTGTAGTTAACTTCATCACAAATTCTGGATAAATCTAACTCTTCGAAATCGATAGCCAAACGCTTGAACTCTTTCGTTACAATCGTGCGTCCAGCATCAGCATTTTGCTCTTTAGCCTGGAATTTGAACCAATGCGCTACTTTTGCTCGCGCACGGGGTGTCGTTACAAACCCTAAGTTCATATTCAACCAATCACGTCGTGGGCGTTCTTCACTACCCGTCATGATCTCAACTTGATCACCCGTCTGTAAGCGCCTATTAAGTGGCACAATACGCCCATTGATTTTTGCACCACGACAACGATGTCCAATTTCGGTATGAACACGGTAAGCGAAATCTACCGGGGTAGCACCTTTTGGCATATCAATAACATGACCATCAGGTGTGAAAATATACAAGCGATCTTGCACCACATCGCCGCGGAGCATTTCACCAAAACCTTCACTTTCTCCTAAGTCATCATGCCACTCAAGTACCTGTCGTAACCAAGCGATCTTATCTTCATACGCGTCACTGTTACGCTTAGAGTCATCCGTTCCTTTGTATAAATGATGTGCACAAACTCCAAGTTCGGCCTCTTCATGCATATCATAGGTACGTATTTGGATCTCTAGCACTTTGCCATCAGGGCCAAAAACAGCCGTATGCAATGAGCGATAGCCATTCTGCTTTGGCGAGGCTATATAATCATCAAACTCATGGGGGATATTGCGCCAAAGACTATGTACGATCCCGAGTACCGCATAGCAATCACGACTTTTCGGCACCAATATTCTGACCGCTCTAACATCATAAACTTGGCTAAATTCAATATTTTTGCGCTGCATTTTGCGCCAAATACTGTAGATATGCTTAGCGCGCCCGTTTACTTCACCATCGATGTTAACGCTTTCTAATTCACTTTCTAAACGCACTACAACTTGATCAATATAATCCTGACGATCGAGTCGCTTTTCATCTAGCAATTGCGCAATATCTTTATAATCATTAGGTTTGAGGTAGCGAAACGATAAATCCTCAAGTTCCCATTTTATATGCCCAATGCCTAAACGGTGAGCAAGTGGCGCATAGATATCAAAGACTTCACGTGCAACAAGATAGCGTTTACGCCTAGAGCCATCTTTAACACCTCGAATGGCGCATGTACGCTCTGCAATTTTAATTAATGCAACCCGCACATCGTCAATCATTGCCACCAGCATTTTACGGATATTATCCATCTGGGCAGTATCACTACCCAAAACACTTTCATCAATGCGAGGGTTTTTGCGGCTACCGATTGCAGCCATCTGGATCACGCCCATAATTAACTGGGCGATGGATTTACCAAACTGTTTACGAACGCGTTCGATTGGTAACTTACGTTCACGAACAACACGATAGAGAATGGCAGCCATAAGTGATTCTTGGTCTTGATGAAGATCGGCAAGGATTTGTGCCATCTCAAGACCTATGCGGAAACTACCATTCGTATTCTCAGACCAAACATCGACGGACTCATCACAATTATTCTGCGCTTGATTTGCCATTTCACAAGCACGGCGAATCGCATCTATATCATCAATGTCAGTTAAATCTTGAAGGTGCTCGAGCCAAACATCTAAATCAACGCTCCCATCATCTCGGATAGGCTGATCCTGGCGAACTTTAACCACGGTGAAGATTTGCCATGAAAAATATTACTCCCATTTTTACGCCTTACCACTTTCATTCATTATTATTGTTATTACACAAGAAGATATGGGCAATTCCTTTTTATTCAACCCAGTCCTGCGGCGCGTTATTCTATTCCTAATACAGTAAAAACACCATTCCGACTCTTTAATGAGGGTGTGTAATTAAGTACAGAGCCACAATTAAAAAATTTAACACTGCATAATCCATACCCAAATTTATTACCGATGAAAAAAAAGCCCCTATGGGGCTTCTCAATCAAATCAGACCTTAAGCGTTAAAGACACCCGTCGACAAATATCGGTCGCCACGATCACAGATAATACAAACAATCACCGCGTTCTCTAATGTCTCCGCCAAGCGCAGAGCCCCTGCGACTGAACCACCGGAGGAAACTCCACAGAAAATACCCTCCTTTTGAGCAAGCGCTTTCATTGTTTCCTCAGCTTCCTCTTGGGCTATATCGAGCACTTGATCGACACGAGTTTGATCAAAAATCTTAGGCAAATACTCTTGAGGCCAACGACGAATACCAGGAATCTGCGCACCTTCACTTGGCTGAAGCCCTACGATCTGAACATCTGGATTCTGCTCCTTTAAGAAGCGTGAAGTCCCCATAATAGTGCCTGTCGTTCCCATAGAGCTCACAAAGTGAGTAATTTTCCCCTGGGTTTGTTGCCACAACTCAGGGCCTGTACCTTGATAATGCGCCTCGGGGTTATCCATATTTGAAAACTGATCTAATACAATACCTTCACCACGAGCCTGCATCTCTAAAGCAAGATCGCGTGCACCTTCCATTCCTTCCTCTTTAGTCACTGGAATTAACTCGGCTCCATAAGCTGTCATGGAGGCCTTGCGCTCCTCACTGGCATTATCAGGCATAATCAATTTCATCTTATAACCCTTAATTGCCGCAGCCATAGCTAACGCAATACCCGTATTACCAGAAGTCGCTTCGATCAACGTATCACCGGGTTTGATCTGCCCACGCTCTTCCGCATGTTGAATCATGCTTAATGCAGGACGATCTTTAACAGAACCTGCTGGGTTGTTTCCCTCTAATTTACACAGAATCACATTGCCATTACCCTGGCCAATACGCTGTAAACGCACTAATGGGGTTTTGCCAACATAATCTTCAATAGTAGGAAACTGAACGTCCATAAAATACTCGCAATGTAAGAAAAGGGTACTAACTATAAGCTATAAGAAATTAAGCTTTTATACCCTTTAGGAAGACCCGGAATTCTACCGTTGGTTCCCTGAAAGCTCAAGAAACCCGCTTTTATGTTATTAGAAAGAAAATATCTAAAGATATATGCTTTTAAGAAAGCACCTTAAGAGAGAACACCCACACTATCCAACTATCTAAAGAAAGTAATCAAGTTTGACCGCCAACGTCTAAGCGCTGTTTTAGTTTTTGGAAAGCAAACCACCGTATCTGCTTTAGTTAACAAGCTCGAATGCTTATCAATTGCTTGGGTCGTGGTGAACACAACAACACCGTGATGCTGCTCTAGTCTTTCTATAAGGTAAGATACTTCTAAATTTGCATACCGATCGTGGGCATCGTACACATCTGTGCGTTGACCGAAAAGAGCATCGGCCTCATCAAACAACAATATATCATCACTTTCCCTACCACTGTTTTTGCCACTTTTACTGTTATCTGCATCGCGTCTACGCTTTCTCTCAGTAAAAAAATCCGCTAGAAAAGTAGTGGATAAGTTATGCTCTCTAACTTGATGCATAGAGGTTTTAGCAGCTAATTCAATATCACTAAGTACCGCTTGGTGGTCACTCTTCCCTCCATTAATGACGATAATGGAATCTGTTCCTTTAGCATTCATTAAATAAACCTGCTCAAGCAAACGACCATAATCTTTACTTAAGTAATCCACCTTCCGCATAAACCACCTCCTTGTTCTCAACAGAACCCCAGAAAAAGCTGCTTTTAACCTGCTAACAGGTTCTATAAATTAAAAAATCAAGTGACCTCCCCCCACAACTGTCAGCCAAGTAAACAGCTAAAGCGAAATACCCTACATCCCAAAAGTCTGCGCAATTTTGTTCAATAACCTTCAAATCTATTCTGACATAGTACTCAAAAGCAACATTGCGCTACTGAAAAAGGCAGCACTATGATTACCGTTTTACTCTCTATGTCTATTTTTGCACTTATTGGGGCGATTACACCGGGACCTGTCAATATAATTGCCACAAGCTCCGGAGCTACTTTTGGTTTTGTGCGCACCCTGCCCCATATCCTAGGGGCAACGATATCCTATACGCTGATCGTATTTATTGTTGGCGCAGGTTTAGCTCAATTACTCTCTAACACACCGCAAGTCACAGAAATACTCAAATATTTAGGCAGTGGTTTTCTGCTTTATATGGCCTATAAGATTGCGTCGGCACGCAGTGATAACAATGAGATCGCTGAGGATTCAACACCTCCTATATTTATTCACGGCGCGTTATGCCAAGGCCTCAACCCTAAAGCATGGCTAGTCTCCATGTCTGGTGTAAGCGTGTTTGTTATGGCTCAGCCAGAAACGACTACCAGTTTTTACCTGCTCGCCTATACGTTTATCTCTTTTGTATCATGCTTTGTAGGTATCAGTGTATGGGCTGTTATTGGGCACCTCATTAAAGGATTATTAGCACAACCCCGTCGACAAATATTGTTTAACCGAGTGATGGGATTCCTGCTCAGCCTAACGGTATTATCTATTTTATTTGAGGTGTAAACTGAGAACACAGATTGATATGATTATTGTTAACAAAGAGCAATATCAGTCTACGATTTATAGGCTGCTACTGGCAAATTTCTAATCAGGCATTTCAATAAGGGGAAGGATTGTGGTTCAAGATAAATCCTTATTTTTCACTCGAAGTGAAAGCCTGCCTTTTATTGAAATGCGTTCGGCCAGCCGTTCCACAGCCTGCTTTCATACCCATTCGCACGACGAATTTACCTTTGGTGTTATCGATACCGGTAGTGGCAATTATCATAACCTGAATCAGCGCAACCACATTACACGTGGTACAACCGTTACAATTAATCCCGGAGACGCCCACTCATGTAACCCCAATGCTGGTGAGTGGTCGTACCGTATGTTGTTTGTTGATACCGCATGGATAGCTCAACTACAGCACGAGTTATTTAACTGTGCTGGAATGGACTATATCCCCTTCCCTGCTTTATACGATACCAGCAGTCCCAGCTTCCGCCAGTTTGACCAGCTTTTTGAACTACTAGTGCAACCCAATGACCGTCTAGCTGCTGAAACGATATTAATTGATTTTTTACGCAGCCATTTTGCTAAAGGTTTTAAGCTCGCAGGCGAGCATCAGGCACGCGATAACTTCCACATCCGTCGGGTCCAAGAACTGATAATGGACCAACTCGACTGCAATTGGTCTCTGGATGAATTCAGCGAGGAAACCGGACTCAGCCGCTACCACCTGATCCGTAGTTTCAAAGAACACTACGGTCAATCTCCCCATGCTTATCAGCTTGACCAACGTATCAAAAAAGCCAAAACATTATTACAGCAAGGAGAAAGTTTATCCGATACCGCACTCCAACTGGGCTTTTCCGACCAAAGCCACTTTCAGCGTAATTTCAAAAAACGTGTCGCGGTCACCCCGAAGCAGTATCAATCTTTCTTTAAGCGTTAACTCACTATCACAGTGGCTGTCACAGTCACTCAGCCATAAATCTAAGGAATGGATGCAAATGCAAAAAGAGGAAGGACCTATTCAAGCTAGGCTGATGGGATTTTTAGCAGCGATGTTCTTCGCTGTACCTACAACAATTATTATCTGGCTAGGAGTAAATAAAGAGCTAGCGCTATGGGGAGCCCCTAATGCGTTTATCGGTAGCAGTAGCTTTTGGCTAATTATGAGCGCCTTTGCGGCTGTAGCTATGATATTTCCACACCTTTTCCCTGCGATGCTAGGAAAGGCATGGAAGTTTATTATTCACTGGTTGGGGTAGAGTATTCACAGCGTGAGGTAGAACTTTCACAGTTTGCTGGTCAATTTAATGTAAACGTATCTATTAATCACAATCAGAGGAACTTCAGATTTAATAAGAACGTCTAACTCGTGCGACAACATATTCTCTTTCCCTAGCAAGACACAACAAAAGCAACGAATAACCAGTGTTTAAACTATTTAAGGCCGTTTAAATAGGTAGCTGACTTTGAAATTATAATCAGCCTTATGATTCACAAAAACAAGGGTAATTCACCCTGATTATTCAATCTTAATGTAAAACCCTGCGCTGGAAATATATCCCCTTAACCGATTCCATCAAATCAAAACTGTTTTGATATTAATCTCGCCTTCAAGGGTTTTATGTACTGGACAGCGATCCGCAATACCGTGCAAACGCTTGCGCTGTTCCTCGGTTAGATCGCCTGTCAAAGTAATCTGCCGGATAAACTGATCAACCTTGCCACTGCTTTGTTCACACGTTGTGCAATCCTGTGCATGTACTTTGTCATGGCTAACATCTACTTGAACATGCTCTAAAGGGATCTCTTTTTGGCGCGCATACATCCGGATGGTCATTGATGTACAAGCACCTAATCCAGCTGCAACAAGCTGGTATGGCGTTGGGCCTAAATAACTCCCTCCATAAGAAGCAGGCTCATCGGCAATCAGATGATGTCCCGCAGCACTGAGATCTTGAGTAAAACTATCTGGATCCGCTTCGCTCACCCGGGTTATCCCTTCCGGCGCATTCATCAACTTAGGTAATAGCGTAACGTCAATATATCGCTGTACCCAAGCAGAGATGAGCTCCGCAGCATACTCTGCGTCTTCAGCACGAGTAAGAAGATGATCCGCATTATCCAACGTGACAAAACTCTTCGGATGTTTAGCCATTTGGAACAGTTTAGCCGCATTATCTAGACCCACCGTTTCATCCAAAGGCGCATGCATAACGAGCAATGCTTTTTTCAAATGACTGACACTTTTCTCTAAAGAGACTTGCGATATATCTGAGACAAAACTTCGCTTGATGGTAAAAGCACGTCCGCCCAAATTCACTTCCGCTTGCCCATCAGAACAGATCTCACTCACTTGATGTCCAAAGTTATGCAGAACATGCTCCGGCTCAGCAGGTGCACCTAATGTAACAACCGCTTTAGCCTCAGGAACCTTTATTGCTGCGGCCAAAATCGCCGCACCACCTAACGAATGGCCAATCAACAGTTGCGGCGCTTCATAACGCTCGCGTAAAAAACTAACCGCCTGAAGTAAGTCCTCAACATTTGAGCTGAAGCCTGTATTAGAGAACTCCCCTCCCGAATGTCCAAGCCCCGTGAAATCAAACCGCAGCACAGCAATCCCTAAAGAAGCTAATCGCTGAGCTATACGCCTTGCCGCAGGAATATCTTTTGAACAAGTAAAGCAGTGTGCAAACAGTGCATATGCGGCGGGCTTACCGACAGGCATATCCAACCTAGCCGCTAACGTTGAACCATCATGACCTTCAAACTCTAAACGCTCAGTTCTCATGCTAATACCCTCAATAAACCATGCTATATCTTGGCTTCAGTATCTGTAAGTTACCTCACAAAGGCTATTTAGAAATAGCTATAGTGAAAATAGGCAGAATTTATGGCAAGTAAAAAAGATGTGGCAATAAAAAAGGGGAAGCCGTTCCGGCTTGCCCTTCAAAATGACCAGAATAGAGCTGTGAAAAGCGATTACCAAACTAAAGTGGATGTTCTTCTACCCTTTACTAGATGTCTAGCCCATGACTAGCCCGAAATTGGAAGCAGCATAAGCGAGAGAAAAACTGAACTAAACACTACGATAAGCGGAAACTCTAAGTCCGACTTTTTAATTCGAATATTCATAATATTCCAGTCCGTTAGTTAATAATGAGAACCATTATTAACTAACAAAAACCAAATGTAAATAGATCTCATTTACTTTTACCGCAATTACTAGATAACAATTTTATTAACGAATAATTAACGTATAATTTCACGCCTGCACTACAGCGATTTAGAAAGCTATTCGCTACACGATCTACCGAAAGGATATACCATGTTTGATTTACCGCTATTAGACCTTAAAGATAAGGTTTCTCCAGATGAATGGAAAATTCGCTTAGATCTTGCCGCCTGTTATCGCTTAGTTGAAGATCTAGGCTGGGGAGACTTAATCTATACTCATATTTCAGCCAAAGTGCCGGGTACAGATCATTATCTTGTTAATGCATTTGGTTTAAGTTTTGATGAAGTTACAGCTTCAAATCTAGTTAAAGTAGATCTCGAGGGTAATATTCTTGACGATACTCCTTTTGATATAAACCCAGCTGGTTTTACTATTCACAGCGCTGTACATGAAGCCCGAGATGATGCTCACTGCGTTGTTCATCTACACACCAACGCAACCATTGCGGTATCAACACTTAAAGAAGGTCTTCTGCCTTTATCTCAGTACTCATGCTTCTCCCTTTCCTCTTTAGGCCATCATGGTTATGAAGGTTTAGCAGTCAATAGCGAAGAGAAAAAGCGCTTACAAAAAGATATGGGAATAAATAACCACCTCCTACTTCCTAATCACGGAGCCCTCACTGTTGGTCCAAGCGTCGGCGATGCATTTATGCGTATGTACGACCTACAACGGGCATGTGAAATACAGTTATTGATCCAAGCTACAGGTGCAGAAGCGATACCTGTGGCACCTGAAATTGTTGCAGGCATTAAAAAACAAGCCAATGTGGTCCACTCAGGCTCTACAGGTGGACAAAAGTCTTGGCCTGCAATGTTACGTAAAGCATATCGTCTTGACCCTGGTTTCGCATCTTAAAGTACTGACATTCCACCAGCTCAAGTATTAGTTATTAAAGGTTAGAAAATGAAGATTAATCGCGTAGAAATTTTTGATATTCACTGTCCAGACCGCCCAGCGTGGAACCCTATCTTTGTTCGTGTACATACGGATGAAGGTATCAGCGGCGTAGGTGAAGCAGGCCTAGCTTATGATTTAGGTCACAGCGCAGCTGCACATATGATTAAAGAGTTTGCAGAAGAGATGTTGCTCGGGCGCGATCCGTTTCAAACAGAAGATCTTTGGAGCCTAATGCTACGTGGTAGTTTTTGGGGCTTAGGTGGCGGCCCGATTATCTATTCCGCAATGAGCGCAATTGACACGGCCCTTTGGGATATCAAAGGCAAAGCGTTAGGCATGCCGGTTTACCAACTTCTAGGCGGCAAAGTTAACGATAAGCTGCGCACTTATGCTAGCCAACTTCAATTTGACTGGGATGATGAATTCAAAGCACTCACAGACCCAGAAGACTATGCCCGCGCAGCGGAGAAGGCTTTAGCTGAAGGTTACGATGCAGTTAAAGTTGACCCCATCATGTATGACGCAAACGGTGAAACCTTCTTCGATCGCACTAAACTTTTCAATAACAAAGATATGAAAATGTTCCGTGATCGCTTGATGGCGATTAGAGATGTCATGGGAGAAGATGGTGACATTATCTTTGAATGCCATAGTTTGCCGGGTGCCTCAACAGCGATTCAGTTAGGTGAGATTGTAGAAGAAGCACGCTGCATGTACTTCGAGGAGCCTGTTAATTATCTAAATTCGGAACTGCACAAACGTGTAGCTGATAAAGTAAATGTGCCTATTGCCGGTGGTGAAAGACTCTATAACCGCTGGGGTGTACGTCCATACCTTGAAGACCAAAGCCTTGATGTACTTCAGCCTGATATAGGTCTATGTGGCGGATTTACTGAAACCAAGAAAGTATGTGATTACGCGGATGTTTATGATGTTCGTATCCAGGCACATGTCTGCGGCGGCCCTGTAGCAACAGCTGCATCACTTCATTTAGAAACAGCTATTCCTAACTTCCTTATCCATGAACATCACACATATGCGATTAAGAAGTGGAACCGTGAGTTATGTATACAAGATCCACAACCGGTAGATGGATTCTTCCAAGTTTCTGAAGCGCCGGGTATTGGTATAGAGCTAAACGATGAAATCGTCATGCGCTCACCAAGAATTGAAGTTAAGTAAAAGCATATTATAAACAGAATCAAAAAAGGCTCAGAGGTTACCCTCCGAGCCTTTTTCTTTTCAATACGAGCTAATTCAATCTAATCAAATTGGTAGATACGTTTAGCGTTTTCATACACCAACATATCTTTTTCAAAACCTTTCCATTTCATCTCTTCAAGATAACGCTGCCATAGCTCGGCATAACTACATGAGAGTTCAGAAACGGGGAAATTACTCGCCAACATCACCCTCGCCAAACCAAACTGACGGATAGCAAAGCTAATCATCGGCTTAATCGAGAGCGTATCCCAATCAGGGTTAAACATCTCCCAACCTGAACATTTAATAAAACATTCCGGATGATGCGCTAAACGCATAATTGAATTCATCCAATTTTCAGACAGTTTGTCCGGAGAGCCTGTATGATTAATCACAACTTTGAGCTGAGGTAGTCCAGCCATTATGCTACTGAGAGCATCCACAGCTAGGGGATCAGATAAAGGTAATTGAGCCTCAAATAACAGCCCCTTATCCGCAAGCATAGATAAGTTCTGTTTAACTATCCTATTACTTAGTAAGTTGGCTGCATTTTGATCCAAAATGAAACGTATACCCACCAGCGAACCAAACTTAGACAACTCCTCTAACTGCTCAGAGAAAGTTTCCGCTTCAATATTTCCATAGGCAATGCTCTTGAAAGGCAATTGGCAGTGTTCTTCTAACCACGCTAGTTCACGCCAAGGTTCATCATTATCAAACCCAGCCTCAATATGAACAAATCCTTCCAATGCGGCGGGCGGATTTAGTTTAAGATCACCCTCGATATAATCCCGGTGAATAGTCGCTTTATTAGGCCAGTTAGGTTCATTACCCTCTTGTAACCAAGTGTATTGACCTTCTTTCAAATTAAATAAGTGTATATGTGGATCAATCACTCGACTCATGAACAATTATTCCGCTAGCCCTTTTTAGGAATCATTGTGCAGTATACCCGCCATCAATGACCTGTAAACTTCCTGTTATGAATTTAGCCTGTTCACTCGACAAAAATGCAATGAGTGCAGCAACTTCTTCCGGTTGCCCTATCCGACCTAAAGGTTGTAACGCCGCTTCCGCAGCATGAACCTTCCCCCTATCTGCCCCGCTTTTTTCACAATATCGATCAATAGCTTGATGATAAAGAGGGGTTTCAATGGTCCCAGGGCAGACTGCATTTGCACGAATACCATACTGGGCATAATCCAACGCGGTCGTCTTTGCCATAGAAGCCAAAGCTGATTTACTCATGTTATAAGCAAAAGAGTTCGTTTTACCGACAAGAGACTGGTCTGAGCCAACCAAAATAACAGAACCCGAGCCCTGAGCCCGCATTGTAGGAAGAGCAGCCTTGAGTAAATAAAATGCACCTTTTACATTAATACTCATGAGACGTTCAAAATCTTCATCAGAAGTATTTTCAATGTTGGCTGAAAGGTGAACACCCGCATTAGAGACAAGTACATCAATTCGCTCGGACATATCTACGACGTATTGAATCGCATTATTCACTTGGTGAGCATCCGAAACATCACAACGAATAAATTCACTGCGCTCATGTACTAAATCACTTGGATTTAAATCAAGGTTGTATACGTGAAACCCATCAGCTAAAAACTGTTCAACAACAGCCTTACCGATCCCGACCGAACCACCTGTTATAACGCACACTTTATTCATTCACCGCTCCTAAAGCTGAGTCTAGCTGCCTTCCGCGACAACAAATGCAACGACATACTCTTTCTCATCGCTATAGCTTAGCTGTAAGTTATGAATAGCTAGCGCCTTCGCTCGCTCTTCCGCCCCTGCTGTGAGCTTAACGAGTGGGCGCCCGTTTTCATCTCTAGAAATCTCAATATGCTGCCAACTAACACCTCTACCAATGCCTGTCCCTAATGCTTTAGAAACCGCTTCTTTTGCTGCAAAGCGTTTAGCCAAGAAAAGTGCAGGATCGGTTGTATTAGTACAGTCATCTAATTCATTAGGCGTTAAAACCCTTTGCGCAAGCTTAGGCGTTCGTTCCCAAGCTTCGCGCATACGCTTTATCTGCAAAATGTCTGTACCAATACCGACAATCATTTTGTCAAAGCATCACGTGATGATTGTATTCTTGCCTGAGTTTGTAGCATCTGCTGTTTCATCTCTGATACAGCTTCTTTTAATCCAACAAACAACGCGCGGGCAATAATACCGTGACCAATATTAAGCTCATTCATCTCTGGAATTTCAGCGATTTGCTCAACATTATGATAATTCAAACCATGACCAGCATTCACAACTAAACCTTTTTTATAGGCATAGCTCGCAGCTTCACGAATACGTTTAAGCTCCGCCATCTGCTCTTCGGAAGATTCGGCTTCTGCATAAGCCCCTGTGTGAAGTTCAATAACTGGCGCCCCACAACGAAGAGTCGCATCAATCTGGGAGATTTCAGGATCAATAAAAAGAGAAACCTCTATACCGGCATTAGCCAAACGAGTACAAGCTTCATTAATACGCTGCTCTTGGCCTGCAACATCTAACCCACCTTCGGTTGTTAACTCTTCTCTTTTTTCAGGAACTAAGCAGCAATGCGCAGGCTGCACCTTCTCTGCTATTCCTATCATTTCATCGGTCACAGCCATTTCAAAGTTCATGCGTGTCTGTAAAGTTTCTTTCAACAAAAAGACATCACGATCTTGAATATGACGACGATCCTCGCGTAGGTGTATAGTAATGCCATCAGCCCCCGCCTCTTCAGCAAGTGCAGCAGCTTGTACTGTATCCGGATAGCGAGTGCCACGCGCCTGACGAATCGTCGCAACATGGTCAATATTTACACCTAGCAACAGGCGAGAAGGTTCTATCACATTTAGCTCCTTACATTTTCTGGAACAGTTCACGACTGCGTAAAGGTTTATAACCTAATAAATGATCTATCAATAAACGCATTAAGCGTTTTGAAGCCCGCTTAACCTGTGTATCGCTATAATTATCTGAAGCAATAGCTTCAAGCTGCCAGCCATAAAAACAAAAAGCTTTTTGCTTCTCTGCTGGGGCTACTTGTAGAGTAACAAAGCCCTGCCCTGGATTTAACAGGTAAATAGAATCTGAGGATTTATTATCAAGATCAGGCAGATAACCGAGTTCCCCCAGCAACCGATGCTCAAATGTTCGCAATGCACCTTGAATGTCATCGCCAGAAAG
>CERC01018149.1_pt1 | contig 20430 bp, 18 predicted proteins | sample 530921 | NCBI WGS metagenome assembly CERC01 (sample SAMEA2621099, study PRJEB7988) | marine metagenome | isolation source: saline water (ENVO:00002010), including
GTCCAGCATAAGCAATGGGTTTCCAAGATTGAATAGCATTGCTTAAAGTGAATAGGTTGTTCTCTATAGTGAAGGCAACCACTGCGCTGAGAAGGGCGCATATTACAAACTGAGCAATGGCAAGTTGGAGATTATCAACCTTAGGGGCTAGTTTGGCGATAATGAGTACATGTGCCGCCCAGCAAGCTGCGCCTGCAAGTTGGAGGATATCGCCAACGTTGATGGCACTTAGATCTTTAAAGCTAAGCAAGTAAAGTCCAAATGCTGCAAACAAGCCGCCTAGCCAGGTATTAATATTGGTCCGCTGTCCGATAAATAAACCTAATAGAGGGACCAAGATAATGTATAAGCCCGTAATAAAGCCTGCGTTACCTGCGGTTGTATAAACGAGTCCGGCTTGCTGAAAAGAGGCGCCGGCAAAAAGGGCAAAGCCTGCGATGAAACCGCTAAATAGTAAATTATGAGAGTTCCCGTTTTGATCAGGCTTGAAAAAAAGTAATAACGGCAATAAGGATAACGCGCCTAGCATAAAACGGAATGCGTTAAAGCCAAAGGGGCCTAGAGATTCCATACCAAGGCGTTGTGCAACAAAGCCGAATCCCCAGATAATGGCGACGAGAAGTAGTATTAGATCGGCTTGTATTTTTTTGGCTTGCATTGGTATCTATTAGTTAGTGAAAAAGAGCGATCTATCGTGCTAGCGGTGATTAATTTTAAGGTAGATAGGGTATCGAGGAAGAGGGGTGGAGGTAAACATAAATTTTTATTATTAATGTTGTTGCAAATCATTATCAATACGATTAATATCGTAGTCGCTCATAAGTGATAGGCAATGAACGACCTCACCTCAATTGATTTGCCTTTACTTGTATAAGTTTTCTCTGCTCACAGAAGGCTTATATAGACATCGATTCTCCCCTCGATAATTGATGTCATTAACTGGACTCTCACTTCCAGTTAAACACAAAAGCCGGATCATTTGATCCGGCTTTTTTACGTTTGGCTCATAGCTAAATAATTCTCTAAATGCTGTCTACTCTGCCTTGATTTAATTATTGATAAATTAATTATAAATACAGTTGCAAATCATTATCATTCGTATAATATGTATTTCAACACGTCAGGCGGCAGGCTCCCCTCACTAGCTGTGTCGCCGTGCACTAGAGATATTGCATGCTCGTGTATGTGTTCTCGTAAAAGAGTTGTACTCAGGCTGCAACCTCTTTGTTTCGGGAAGCGGAGAATCTATTACAGGTACTCCAGCACATGGCTCTTGTCATTGAAGCAAATTGCTTAACCGGACCCTTTAAGGGATCCGGTTTTTTTTTGTCGCTGAAAGAGAGGCTTAAACGATGGTTTTTAGCTAAAGTGCAGAATCATATTAAAACTAGGCTAGTCGATAATTGACAGTCTATTTACAGCCGCTTGAAAACAGTGATTGTAGTTCTCTTTGAGTTTTGCAAAGAAACTGCTCTTCAATATCCGCTGCAGTCATTGGCTTACTTAAAAAGTATCCTTGTACCTGGTCGCATTTATGTTGTTTCAGATATTCAAGCTGATCAGCTGTTTCAACACCTTCCGCTACAATTTTTAATTCTAATATGCTACCTAGTGAAAGAATCGTATCAACAATGGCTTCATCACGATCCTCACAGCCGATTTTTGAGACGAAACATTTATCAATTTTAAGCGTATCAACGGGCAACCGTCTTAAGTATTTTAATGATGAATACCCAGTGCCAAAGTCATCGATTGAAATTTGAATACCTTGCTCGCGTATGGATTGTAATGATGTGATAGCGTTTTCCACACCTTCCATAATGGTGTTTTCAGTAATTTCTACTTCTAAGCACTTAGGATCTAGGCCGTATTTTTTTATCATATTGGTGAGCTCAATAGTTGGATCACCATAATGGAATTGTGCAGGAGATAGGTTGATTGCGGTATGAATATCGCCGTAGCCGCTGTCACGCCATTCAGCAATTTGTTGCCCCACAGTATCAACAACCCAATCGCTTAAATCACAAATCATACCTGACTGTTCTGCGATCGGGACAAATAGTTCAGGGCTTACAAACCCTCGTCTAGGGTGTTTCCATCGAATTAAAGCTTCAAATCCATAGAGGGGAGAATCTGACGCGAGATTGATTTTTGGTTGGTAAACCATGAAAAATTCATTATTCGGTATCGCTTCGAGCAGATCGACTTCAAGTTGTTTTCTTTCAATCGCTATCTGGTTTAATTCATAGTTATAGAAAGAGTATTTCTCGCGGAAAGAGATCTTCTTTTTGGCTTCGTACATCGCCAGATCTGAATTACGCAGCAGCACTTGGGGGTCTTTTCCGTCAAAAGGCGCAAGGGTGATGCCTATGCTCCCTTTTATCGTGATGCTATTACCATCAATGCGCATGGGCAATACGAGTTTACTTAGGATGTTTTGCGCATTGATAACAACATCGTCCTGATCATGTGCGTCGATTAGAATACCAAATTCATCGCCGCCTAAACGAGCGCAATATGCATTTTCTGGAGAATATGAGAGTAGTCGATTAGAAACTTCGCAGAGTACTTTATCACCGGCTTGGTGCCCTAATGTGTCATTAATATCCTTAAAGTTATCAAGGTCCAAAAATAACAAAGCAATAAACTTACTCTCGTCGGCAATCAGGGCTTCGAGCGTTTTTTGTAAATAGGAGTTAAATGAAGCGCGATTATTTAAACCCGTTAGGTAATCATGTGAAGCCAAATGTTCAATACGTTGTTGGTATTGTGTTTCTTTGCTTATGTCGGTGAAGGTGACAACACTACCTTCGTTCGGCATAGGGTACGCTTTAACTTTTATCGTTAATGATGAGGTTTGATTTACCACATACTCAATTGGTCTCTTATATACAAAAAATGAGCTTTTTAAATGCTCAGGTATGTTGAACAGAGAAGGGCTGTAGGGCCTAATTAATTGAATTTTTGACCCTACCATACAAACTTCTGAAGGAAGATTTAGCATCGTCGTAAATTGATTATTACGTGCTAATAAGGTGCCGCGGGCGTCGAAGACAACAATAGCTTGATCAATACTATCAATAGAGGTTTGTAGGAGTACTGTTTTTTCCGAGACTTCAGCTTCTCTGCGCCTTTTCTCATTATTCTTTACATCGGTGATATCGGTATATATACCAACCTTATGTCCTGCCTCGGTTGTTGTTTCTGTGATTTGAATCCAGTTACCTGCGGCAAAGTGGTAGATAGAGCTACTTTCTTTAGCTTGGTGCTGAGTTAGACGCATATTGCGCCAACTTTTATTTTTCGAAAGGGAAACGCCGCTATCGACGGTTTGATCCAGAACTTCCTCAAATTTTAGCCCTGTGATATCGGACTTAAATTCCCAAATCTCTTTGTATTTTGAGTTACAGGCAATAACTCGATCAGTATCATCGAATAAGACAAAACCTTCATTGAGTTGTTCAATCGCTTCATTAAGGAGTGAATGAGCTGCTTCTAATTCAAGTTCTCTTTGCTCATGTTTCTGAGTCATTAACTTGAGTTCGTTGAGCGTCTCATATAATTCAGAGGTTCTCTTCTTAATCATTTTTTCTAAAATGACAGAGGACTGGAAGGAATCGAAACTGTCACTTTTTGTGGATTGCTCTTTCTCATGTCTATCAATTAGAGCGTTGATAACATCATGTAATCTTGATATTTCTTGTTGAGGGTCTAAATCAGATTTGGGCAAGTATGGCTTCATTCTGTATGCTCTCCGCCAAATGCAAGTCCAGTAAAGGTTTGGTTTATATGGGTACTCTGAAACTGCTCGCCATAACTATTGAAGCCCGAAAGGTTTATCGCACGATGGATCATTTCTATATCTTGAATTTTATCCCCTTCGAGTATTTCAAGATATCGAAGAATACAGTTAAAGCCGAGTATAAAATTAATATCCCCCATTTCACGCGTCATCGTTTTCATCGCTTCATCGAGTGAAATGGTAATGTCTTTTGTTTTTGCAACTTTAAGTATAATGCCGCGGGAAATAGAGCAGTAAAAGGTTAAGCTTCCATCTTCGTTTGCTCTTTGGATGGAACGGATATAGTTATCACCACCCACTTGTACTATTAAAGGGTAAAGTGAAAATACTTCCGGCGATAAATCATTAACGCTTACGCCTATATGCCTCGCATACTCTTCGCTTGCGGGCAGTCCATTGATGGTTTTAATGTTGCGATTATCAGTATCGCTACTGGTTACTATTAGATAATCAGGCGATGCATCAAAGTGTTGATGAAAAAAGGGTTTTACTTGCAATGTTGTAGCACAGAAAGCGACAGCTGCAGCGTTGGTTTGAAACTGATGGTTTGTATATACAAAGCTTTTTTTGAAACGTAATTTATCGCCTGCAGAGCCGCCGATGTATGGGATATAACTTAACGTCTGGCTAATATGCTCTGTGAATTTTTCTTCCTGCCCAGTCGTTCCATCAATCAATTGCACACAAAACTTAGACCAACGAAAGTTCTCGTCAGAATGAATGAAACTATTGACCGTTGTAAGGGCTCTTTGAGCAGTGTTAGCGATTTGATTAGCTTCTAGTTCTGAAAGGTTTTCAAAATTTGCGATAGTGGCATAAAATAATTGGCTAGGCAGGGCGACAGCTGTAATCCCTTCGTCTTTGAATGCACCTGCATTGATACTTCCAGCGGTTGTACAGCCCATAACAGGCACATCATCAAATGCATTCATCGCTTGAGCTAGAATGTCTAAGTCATAACTACTGTTAACAAACAAAAAGATAATCGCTGTGTTAGCTAAATCAATTCCGTTCGAAATATCCCTTATAGCTTGGTTCTCGTCCTGAGCATCGGTATAACAAATTGTTTCTAAACCGGAATTACTGCGCATTGCCAAACTCAACCATTTTTTAATGTTAGGTTTCTTAGCATAATTATAGATAGGTATTACAAATCAGGTAGGTTTTTTTCAGCCTAAATCGATATTATTTAAAAGGTCTATGTCCTTTGAGTCAGTATAGATAATAGCCTATTTATTCGATTACCTAAAACACCAAGTTGTTTAATTATGTAACGGTAATAGTTTGAATTTCAAGGTTTTTCTTGTGACGATTTTAATCGTTAGTGTTTACTATCTTGAGAGTTTAGGCTAAATGGCTATCAGTTATAAAGTTAGTGTAAGTTCTTAGCATTGTTGAAGATGGTTTCATAATCGAGTTAAGTTAATCGAAAAACTTTAGTGGCTCTAGCGCATAAGCCGCAATGTTTGAAGCAAGAAGGTCTCTTATCTTAAAAGTTAGATGTGATAAAGGGTTATTCTATTTGTTCTAGCTCCGATACATCGATTCCGTAATACGACTTAAACAACTTATCAGTGAATCCGCTGGCTTTTAGTTTAAAAAGGGCATTAGAAAATTGAGATGCAATCGAATTTTTATCGATTAGGGTAGGGGTATTGTAGGGGGTTACTTTAATTGAATCATCGTAGTTAGGGTTGGGTTTAGGCTTAAAGTGAATCGATTCTCTAGAAAAACCTAAGAGTAATGGTTTAAGCCCACCGCAACAATTAAAGTGGTATTTAAGTTCCTTGGAACGCTTGTGGTTCTTTAAATAATAGGCGAAGGCCGAAATCTCACCCTCATAAAAATCAGCTCTGTTATCCAATATATAGTCTATAGCACCTTCGAAACTGACTTCAGGAGGCTGTTTGATGATTAAGCCATATTTCTCTGCATCGATACGTGGGGCTCCAAGTGAAAGTAACAAACGCATATTTTTTAAGTCGTAGTAGGTATGTATTTCCTGTAGCTCAACTCGGCTGAGCCCTACATTTAAAGAAGGAAGCCCATTTTCCATGAAATGAATGTACTTATGACGTTCTAGATTGAAAGTGAAGCCAGGATAGAAATCTATCTCTCCGTTTTGTAACTTTTTTAATATGCGTTTTTTGGGTAGACGAATGATCTTTAGTTTGCACTTTATTGCTTGGGCCGCTTCGGTATATAGATCTACAAATAAGCCTTGATTATGCGGGGCTGCTGTAATATTAGGTAGGCGTGAAGTTGTACGATATCCCATTGTAATGATACATGCTTGGACTATTTCAGGTAGTAAAGCCAGAATTAGAATAACTAAAACATCTCTGTACATAGATACTCCTGTGCGTTAAACACTCCTTAACATTAATTGACGGTTGGTTAGTCTTCTTCAAGAAACGCATCTAAGTACCCTGCGAAAAAGTCGCAGCCTGAGGTGCTTTAGGACTATCCGTAAGTTCGTTAAATAAATATAGTCTATCTACAGCGTATTTCGAAATGAGCAGAAGCGAGAATCGCTTCTATTAATTTGTAAGGTTTTAGAATCTCGTGCATCCTATATACTGGTGATCTTAATAGGCTAAGGCTGTTTGTGATGAGTGAAATTATTACCTTTTCTTTTGTTGCTTTACTGTTGGTTATGTCCCCGGGGCCGAATGGGGCGTTGATTATTAAAACTGCGTCAAGGCAAGGGCGTAGGGCATCATTTTCAAATATAGCGGGCTTGTTTATTGCAACTTTTTGCCATGGTGCGTTATCTATTTTTGGCTTGTCTGCGATTATGTTGCAATCGGCGGAGCTGTTTTTTTTGATAAAGCTTATAGGCGCAGCCTATCTTTTTTATGTTGGTTTTAAGGCTATTTACTATTCATTTAAAACCTATTCACTCTCTGATAAACAGAAGATTACAGAGCATTCTCTTAAACCGAAAAAACGATCTAGCTTGGGGGGCGGTTTTGGTAGTTTAAGTGAAGGTTTCTTTACGCAATTATTAAATCCAAAAGTTTCAATGTTCTATATGGCTGCCTTTCCGCAGTTTATGGGTGAAGATGGAGCGACGTATGCAACGGCTTTTATACTCGTCACTATTCATGCATCCATTATTGCGGCTTGGTTTATAAGTCTTACTTTAGCAATTGATATAATCAAACAGCGCTCAAATTACGCGGTTCTAGGTAAGTGGGTGCAACGTATTTCTGGATCGGTCATGATCTATTTTAGCGGCTTATTATTAACGCAGAAAACTTAGGCTTCTTCTGTTTCCCCAATTTAATGATCATTGTTTGCAGAAGGTTAGGTCGCTTCCTGCGATCGGCTGATACTTGAATGTCTAGGTTTTGTATTCAAGAGGCTACCAAGTTGATCGGTGAGACTAAACCCGCTTCGGTTGCGGTTCTAATGAGTTCGATATCATTTTTAGCATTAAGTTTGCTTTTGATAAGGTAATAGTGATTTGAAACGGTTTTCTGGCTGATGCATAGCGTATCGGCGACCTCTTGTTTGGACGTGCCGTTCACCAGCATTTGCAGGATTTCAAACTCCCGGGTAGATAAGCTGTTAATTAGTATTTTACTTCCTTGTAAGCTCTCTAAAGCTAATGCTTTGGTTATATCATCGCTTATAGATATGCCGCCTTTCATCGTATCTTTTACAGCGTTCAAGAGGGTGCTGGGGTTACTGCTTTTGGTAATATAACCAACTGCACCTGCCTCTATCGCTTTTTTAGCCATGGCGGGGTTTTGATGCATGCTGAAGATTATAACTTTTGCTTTAGGTGAGAATTTGCGAATTTGGCATAGTGTCGCAAGTCCTCCTTTACCAGGAAGTGAGAGGTCTAATAGAACAAGATCAGGATTATGCTGGCGAAATAAGGTATAGGCTTCTTCACCCGTTTCGGCTTCAGCTATAATGTTGAATCCCGGTTGACGATTTAATAGAGAGCGATACCCTTCTCGAACAATTGCGTGGTCATCGACCAGTAGAATATTAATTGGATTCATTAGGTTTCTTTAGTTGTAAAACAGGGATAACAGCTTTGACGTTTAAGCCGCCAAGCGGTGATTGACTGAGACTTAATTCACCACTAAGCGCTGCAATACGTTCCTGTATCCCTAAAATTCCATTTCCTGGCGAGATGAACGGTTCGCTAACAGTCATCTTGCCATTATCTTGAATGCACAGTTTTATGAGTTTGTGAGATTGAGGGTGATACTGCAATTGAACTTCAGCACTGGTTGCAGAGGCATGTTTTACTATATTAGTCAGGCACTCTTGTACTGTTCTAAGTAAGTTAACTGCGATAGGGGTTGGTATATCGTCAATATCACCTTTTAAAGTCAGTTTGCAGCTTATTGATTCGTGTTTAGCTTCCCATTCGTTAATCATCGATTTTAGATTTTCTGCAACACCGAGTTCATCTAAATCGGCAGGCCTTAATCTGAAAAGTAGTGCTTTAACTAATTCCATCATGTGATCAGAGACGGTCGATATTTGTTGCACTTTTGGGGTTAAATCTGGACAGCGTTCCTCAATTTCCTCTTCAATATAGAAGGTGAGAGCTCGGAGGCCGGTGAGTGCCTGCCCGAACTCATCATGCAATTCTCGACATAAGTAACGGCGTTCGCTTTCTTGTACGTCTAGTAGCTTAAGAGAGAGCTGTTTGCGCTCGTCGATGGTTTTATTTAGGTTTAATGCCAACGTATTTATTGCAATAGCAGTGTCTTGCCACTCTTTAATATGAAAGTTGGGTTCTTTGACTGTAAGATCGCCACTGCTCATCTGTTTTAATGTGTGTTGAGTTTTTCTTACGGGGTTGAGAACCCAGTGGAGTGATAGATAAAGTAGGGCGCACATGATAATGATAGCGATCGCTGAAAAGGTCATTAAGCTTACGATGCTTTGCCAAGCTTTGTGTAATATGACAATGACGCTTGGTGATATTTTAATCCAGCCTACTAAGCCGTTTTTAGACTTAACTTCAAACTGTATATCTTTACCCGGTTCGAATAGCCAAAGGTAGAGATTCTCGAATGATTTAGGCCAAGATTCTTCGGTGATATCACCGCTGCACAAACTTCGTTTTATAACGTGATCTTTCCCTTCGAATGTGACACATAGCCCTGAAAAGCTATTTGAATTCTTCCAGAGGTAAAAGTCAGGAAATCTATCAATCGTGGCTAAGTTATTATCGACTTTTAGTATTTGCCAGGCTAACTGTTGCTGAACTGTTTGCGCAATGTGCTCTGCATGAGCCCGAGAATCCTGATTGGTTGTATAAAGTGCAAAGGCTGCTGATAAAACTAAGGCTGATATGCCCGAAATGCACACAAGCATGATTAGTAATGAGTTTAGTTTAATTCTAATTTTTCGCATTAGAGAGACCAGCTAAGCATTGTTGTTTTCAAGGTAATTATTTTAATAAGTTGTTTGAGATGAGTATCGGGTAATTTGCCCGGGATTATTAGTCAGTTTTGAACTTATCCTTCTGCCGGAACCTCGTTAGATTACAGGTCACAAAATAATAGTATGGCAAGGATGGATTATGGAATTGCAAAGAATTGAAGATGTTGTGAAGTGGAAGCAATTTGGTGAGCTAGAGCATTTTCGCTATAGCATTTTGCATATCGACGCAGCTCAACAGAGGGCTGAGCTGCTTTTTAAATTAGAACCACATAAGCCAATTATCCTACACCGTCACGGATCGCTGAATAAATTACTGGTGCTGAGCGGGGAACATCATATTTACGAAGCGGATGGGACTCTTTCCGAAATTCGTTCTGCAGGCACCTATACTGTAGTTGAAGCTTCGGATAAGCCTCACTCAGAGTGTGGTGGTGATGGTGGTGCAATTGTGCTGTTTAGTATTTTTGATAATGGTGGTAAGGCGCTATATGAACTGATGGATGAATCTTTAGAAGTCATAGCAACGCTAACTATGAATGATCTTGTTGAATTAAATAGTTGCGCTAACTGAATCAAGTCGCTGTATCCATTATATGGAGCTATTTACGGAATTATTTATGGGGCAGCTTATGACGCTACTCATTTAACAACAGCAATAGGATGATTAAGGGGGCACTCAATGTATCTTGTTTTATTATTTGCCGGCATTCTTTTCTATGAGAATGCTTTCGCTAGCGATTGGTCAACATATGGAAATGGCCTGAAAAATCACCGTTATAGCTCTTTGCAGCAGGTTAATAAGTCGACGGTCAAGTCACTTGGTTTAGCGTGGAAATATGACACAGGTATAAAAGCAAGTTTTCAAACAAGTCCTATAAAGCTTGGCGATATGCTTTTTTTGAGTACTCCTCTTAATCATGTAGTAGCGCTAAACGCTGAGACTGGTGATTTGGTTTGGCGTTATCAGCATCCATCGCCCAAACAAAAGAGCTGCTGCGGCCCTGCTAATCGAGGAGTTGCTGTAGCGCAGGGTAAGGTTCTACAAGCAACGGTAGATGGGTATTTGATAGCTCTAGATCAGTTTAGTGGTGAACTCATTTGGCGTAGAAAAGTAGAAGACCTCAACCTATCGATCCAAGAGAGTGTCGAAGGCCTGCTTCAAGGGATGGAGATAAACGACAGCGCTATAGTCACTGGAGGAACGAGCCATAGTTTTAATATGGCACCTCAAGTTTTTGGCAATAAGGTCATTATCGGTAGTACTGGTGCTGGTTACGGTCTGCATTTAGATACCGATAAAGGGCTGCGTGTTGTTGGGATTGGTGATGGCCGTACTGGCTTGCGTGGTTTTTTAGCGGCTTTTGATATCGAAACGGGGAAGGAGCTCTGGCGTTGGTACAGTGTTGATGGTGAACATTGGGTTGGTGAATGGAAGGAGAGTACTCCTGACGGAATAAGTTACAACCGAGACATAGAGAAGGAGAAAGCGGATCAGGAACGTTTTCGTCATAGCTGGAAGCTAGGCGGAGGCTCTATTTGGACAACGCCGGCAGTGGATCAGGAGAGTGGCTGGCTCTTTGTTGGTACGGGTAATCCGGCACCCAACATGGATGATTCTACAAGGCCTGGTGATAATCTGCATACTTCCAGTTTAGTGGCGATCGATAGTCAGACGGGGGAGCTTATGTGGAGCTTCCAGCAAGTGCCTCATGATCGTTGGGGGTATGACGTTTCTAGCCCTCCAGTCTTATTTGATACGGTAGTTAATGGGGTGAAGGTAAAAGCCGTTGGTCAGGCCGGAAAAACTGGCTGGTTTTATGTTCTGAATAGAGAAACGGGAGAACTGATTTTTACCTCTGATGCTTTTGTGCCACAGAAAAATCTATTTGCAGATCCAGCCGAGGGAGGAGTCACGATTGCTCCTGGAATTGCGGGAGGAAGCAATTGGTCGCCAGTTTCAGTTAACCCTGAAACCTCTCATGTGTTTATCTCAGGCATACATCGCCCTGCAACTTACTATCGCAAACAGCTAAAGGGAGACAATTCATTACCATGGCAAACATATACCTACTTCGAGTTTGAAGATATTAAGCCTGAGTTTAAGGGTGAAAAGCCTTATGGAACCCTGACGTCAATCGATTTAGCTAATGGCAAACTCCAATGGCAGCATAAAACGCGCACCCCAATGATTGGAGGCTCCTTAGCGACTGCAGGAGGGCTTGTCTTTAGTGGAGAAGGGGATGGTGAGTTTTTTGCCTTGGATACAGAAACGGGGAATAAGCTTTGGTCATATCAACAGTCTTATGGGGTCAATGCTCCTCCGATTACCTATAGCGTAAACGGTAAGCAGTACATAGCGGTTGCGGCGGGTGGAAATAGTATTGCTGGATACCCTGTTGGCGATAGTTTACTGGTTTTTAGTCTTCCAGAAGCTGATAAATAATCGTAATTTCTAAGTTATTAGGTGGAAGTGATCTCATTATGGATTTATCTATTCGCTACAAGGTTTTGCTGTATTGGTTATTGCTAAGCAGTTTAATTTTTTTTGGTTTTTTCTTAAGTTGGGACTTGGGCGTTTTGCAGAGCATTATCCAACAGGACAATACGCGTGTTTGTCTGATTATATTATTCCTGCTTATTGGTATGAGCTGCCACTGTGGTTATAGAAGCATCTATCTATCGCTGCAATTTAAAATGTTAGAGCATTTCTACTCTATAGACCGGTCACAGAAATGTTTTCAGAGTAGATTATTTTCTAAGGGGGAGTCATTAGCGCAAGAGTACTTGTTTGGTTCATCCGCGAATGTAATTGATGAAGCTGCGGTTCAGAGAGATCAGTCGCTGCTCGCTGAGCTTTTAGTTGAAGAAACGAGCGGTCCTCATCAAGTGGGATGGTTTGTTGTGGGGGGCATGATTAAGTTAGGTTTGTTAGGGACGGTAATAGGATTCATTGTTATGCTCAGCTCGGTGTCGGGTTTGGAAAATCTTACCATTGCTGATGTTAAAGAATTGATGCAAAGAATGACGGAAGGTATGGGTATTGCGATGAGCACAACGTTGATTGGGCTTATCGGTAGCATATTGTTAAGTGCTCAATATTTGCTGTTAGATCGTATGGCAGATAGATTTGTAGCGATGAACCTACGTTTAGGGGAAGAGTTTAAAGCACAGAAGGATGAACCGCTTGAGGTTGCGTTATGACGTTGTTCAGGAATCGCCAGGGAGGAGAGGCTGACCCCTTTACGGATCTCCTCTTTAATACACTGCTCACGTTTACCTTTTTGTTTTTAATTGCACTGTTGTTGCTTAATCCGCCAGCTAAAGCAGGCATTATTGACCCTAAAGCGGAGTTTATAATCACGGTTAGTTGGCCAGATGGTAATCCAAATGATATAGATCTATGGGCGGAAGGACCTAAAAATTCAAAGGTTTGGTACAAGCGGGCACAGCATGGACTTATGCATTTAGATAGAGATGATCGTGGTATTGCAAATGATACGCAACTTATCAACGGGGAGACCATTATCAATCCTATTAATCAGGAGGTATTAACAATCAGAGGGCGACCTCCTGGGGATTATGTGGTTAATTTGCATTATTTTAAAAGTGAGGATAAACAGGAGGTGCCAGTGACTGTTTATATGGCTGAGGTCAATCCTCAATTAAAAGTACTTAGCTACAGCACCGAAATGATTCAACGAGAGGGGGATGAAATAACTGCAATAAGGTTTACGATAACTCCTCAAGGTCATGTTAAGAATATTAATAAACTTCAGAAAAGTATTGTTAGGGCGAATAGTAAATGAGTGAAGAGCTACTAGGATTGACGTTGGCCTATGTTTTTTTTACAGCGTTGGTATTGTTGGCAGTCATATACGGACGGTTAGCTTGGCCTCTGAAAGCGGGCTTAATTGTGATTGCTGTTGTATTTTATTGGTTTAGTTATAACGGTTGGAAGGAAACTCAAGGTTGGCCGAGCCAAGTGGAACTACCGCAAAAGTTCCTATTGCACTACGCCGTTATTGAAGAGCCTAATGAAGAAACAGGCGAAAAAGGTAAAATCTATATATGGCTCACCGATCTGTTAAATGACGAGTTGGCTGAAAAACCGCGAGCTTATGAATTGCCTTACGATCAAGCCGCGCATTCTGCCGTTGAGGAGGCGTTGAAAAAAACACGCAATGGTCAACCTCAGCTAGGTCAGCCAGCGCCACGCAAAGCGAAACCTTCTGATCCTAAACAGAAGAATGCGTTAGGGCAAAAAATGAAAGAGTTAAAGTTTTCTAATGTGCCAGCACCTGCGTTACCGGAGAAATGATGATGTTTAGAGTCGTTGTTTTTTTTATGGTTTCAATGACGCTGTTTGGCTGTAACGAAGATATTCCAAAAACAGAGTATTTCCCCCTGCAGGAGGGTGTTACTTGGCATTACCAAGTAACTAGACAACTCGTGGGTAGTCAGGAGACGCTTCGCTCTTATTATGTTGAGAACAGAGGGGAGGCTAAATTAACAAATGAGTATGCGGAAGATCCTGTATACATACGACATACCAGTGATGGCACCGACTACTACATTCTACAAGATGATACGGGAACCTATCGTGTCGCTGAACGTACATTAATTGAGTATAAACCTCGATTTGAAAACGAAATTGTGCGGATACTGCCTAACCTGGCTGATGTAGAAGTAGGACGTAGCTGGTCTGTGGTAACGAAGCCTTATACGCTCCACCGTAATTCATCTTCTTCCTTGCCAGACCCATCAGAACAGAAGATAAACATGTTGTTTGAAATATCTTCCGTAAACGACATCGTCACAATGGATTCAGAAACGTTTGATAACTGTATACGTATCGAAGGCACTGCTATCTTATCCTTGTATGTAGATCCAAGGGTTGGTTATCAAGATATTAAAATAACTCAAACGGAGTGGTATGCCCCAGGTGTGGGCTTGGTTAAATTATTACGTGAAGAGCCTTTGGATATGCCCTTATTTAAGGGTGGTTCGATTCTATTTGAGTTAACTGAATTTGATCCATGATAAAGCTTCTATTCTTGATCAGTTTGTAGAGAGCTTATGAATACGTTTCAAGTTTTCTAAGTGGGCAGTCGAAGGGTATCGCAGTGAAATAATGGGCCCTTTTAAAACAACAAGCATAGCCTGAGTTTTTAGCTCATTTTTAGGCTCTTTCAATGGTATTCGCTTCGCTTCAGTATTATGTTTATTGATATAGGTGCTTTTGAGAAAGCTGGCAGTAAAAGAAGTAAGAAAGTTACTTATCCTGTTTAGAAAAAAGGAAACAGTTGTGGATATGAATTTAAGTTTGCTTCAAACGCGCGTAATTGGTTGTATGCTGGAGAAAGAGGTTACAACACCTGATCAATACCCCCTTTCATTGAAGTCACTCACGGTTGCTTGTAATCAAAAAAGTAATCGAGAACCTGTAATGGATCTATCAGAGAGTGAAGTGCAAGAAACCCTCGATGAGTTGACTAAAAAGCGCTTAGTTAGGGATGAATCTGGTTTTGGTAGTCGTGTAGTTAAGTATAAGCATCGTTTTTGTAATACAGAGTTTAGTGATTTGCAGTTATCGGCTCAGGAGTTGGCGATTATAACTGTTTTGTTTCTTCGCGGAGCCCAAACCCCTGGAGAATTACGTAGTCGAACGAACCGCATGTGTGAGTTTTCTGATGTGCATGAAGTGGAGTGCGTTCTGCAAAAATTGAGTAGTGCGGATACGTCATTGGTCGCCCGTTTAGAAAGAGAACCGGGAAAACGGGAATCCAGATATGCTCACCTATTTAATGGTGCAGACAGTCTAATCACTGTATCAGACGAAAATACTGCGTTGCCAAGCGGTTTGAGCGAGAAGAATGGTGCACTTGAAAATCGAGTAGAAGCGCTGGAAGCTGAAGTGGCTGAACTAAAGCAGATGATGGTCGATTATTTGGATAAGGGTTAGCCTTCGAAAATATCAAGCTTTGAGATAATAGCCCCTTTTAAAGTTTGAAAGAGCCGTGTGAGCTGTTTTCGGTACTCATCGAAAGGGTGTTTTTTTAAGGCGTCTAAAACAGCTCTATTTCGTTATCATGCACTTCGATTCTGGAGTTAATATCAGCAAAGTGCACGATCTGATCTCGGCCATGATTTTTGGCGTAGTAAAGTGCACGATCAGCTTGCTCGAAATGTAGTAGCGGAGGTGTCACGGGGTCTACGATTGTGAAGCCAATGCTGACTGTTAATTTTCCTGATGGGAATGCGTAGTCACGAACCGCCTGATGGAATCGGTTCATAATATCGAGTGCTTGTTCTAATTGGACATTGTTGAGTATAACGACAAACTCTTCACCGCCGTAACGGAATAAAAAATCAGTATAACGAAAGGTTTTTTTCATTAATTCTGCGAAGTGTAGAAGGACTTCATCACCATATAAATGTCCAAAATTATCATTCACAAGCTTAAAATAATCGATGTCTAAAACGACCATCCAAGAGGGTTTAATATGGTCGCCTTTTTGGTGCCGATGAAAAGATACAACTTCATTTAGGCTTAATTCCATTGTTTGCCTGTTGGGGAGACCGGTTAGCATATCTCGTTCTTTGGCGTCGAGTAGTGCCACTTGATTGGCATATATGCTAAAAACGCCCTCTAACATCACCATATCTGCAGTTGAAATTGAACCCGTAATGATGATTATACGTCTAGGCATCACATCTTTTGTTATATCTAATAAAATATAATCAGTTTCTTTAAACTTTATACAGGTAACGCCTCCCTTGCTCTTGGGTAGCGCTTTGAGCATCAAGTCGCTGTTACGGTCAACAAAAGTTTCGTCAAGCGTGATGGGAAAGCGTCTTATAGAGAGCCCAGAATCAGATTTAGAATCACCGAAAATTTCGTATGATGTAGCGTCCTCTACTCCCTCAAGTGAACGAAAGTAATGAAGTACCGCATGAGTTAATGAATTATAGCTTTTGTGGGCTAAAAATTTAGCTGATAATTCAAACGCTTGTTTTATGTGGTCGTGTTCGTTCATTATGTTGTTTGGGACTCAAGGGCACATGTGCAAAGGGTTTATGTGATTGTACCAGCCTAATTGAAATTACTGAACGAACGATAATAAGTTTTTATTTTTGAATGGCTTTTTCAGCTCATTTACCTAGCTCGTCCTTAAAGGGTAAATACTGACTGAACTGCTCAATTTGCTGGGTAATTGCTGTAGTTTCTTCATCAACGAAATTTCTAATTGCTTGATTAAACCCCACCTCTTTTACGTAATGAGAAGACCATGTAGGAACAGGCTCGAATCCGCGCTGAATTTTATGCTCACCTTGAGCGCCTGAGTCAAAACGTTCTAGCTTATGCTTAATGCAATAATCAATTCCTTGGTAATAGCATGTTTCAAAGTGCAGGCTGTCGTATTCATCAAAGCATCCCCAGTACCTACCATAAAGAGTATTTGAATCTTTTAGTGATAGTGCCGCTGCTACGGGCTGTTCATCTTTTAAGGCGATTACAAGCAGAAGGCTCTCTGGCATGGTTTCTTGTAATTCAAAGAAAAAATCCTTGGTGAGATAAGCTTCACGGCCACGTTTTAGATAAGTCATGCGATAGAAATCATAAAACTGATTCATTAAATCATGAGTGATGTTTTCACCGGTTAGCTGGATATGACTGATATTTTGATCGATGATTTTTTTGCGCTCTTTTTTAACGTTCTTTCTCTTTCTTGAGGTAAATCGCTCTAGAAAGTGAGCAAAGCTTTCATAATTCTGGTTAAACCATTGATACTGACACCCTTTACGGGTCATCAATTTAGGATGGTTTAGGGCATCAACCTCAGTTTGTGTTGGGAAGAGGAGATGGAAAGAGTGTGCGCCTATCTTTTGGCATAGGTTAGGCAGTTGCTCTTTTATGATCGCGAGTAACGGAAGTGGATTCTGTTTGGTTAATAAACGTGGCCCTGTGACGGGTGAGTAAGGGATAGCGCTGACTAGTTTTGGGTAGTAGTCGAGATTGTGGCGTTGGTAAGCGTCTGCCCATGCCCAGTCAAATACATACTCCCCATAAGAGTGTTGCTTGAAGTAAAGGGGGAGTACGGCAATAATTATACCGTTATCTTCTAGCTGTAGATGAAATGGTTGCCAGCCGGTTTCTTTGCAAACACTGTTGGAGGATTCAAGTGCAGATAGAAATTCGTAGCGAATAAAAGGGTTATCGGTGGGGCAGAGATTATTCCAAGTAGTTTTACTTATTTCACTGATTTTATGGCTGAATTTTAGTTCCAGCATGTCGCAGGTTCCCTTTTGAATTGCTAAGCTTAATTTATGTCAAATATGGTCAAGCGGTAGGGTCTGTATATCAGCAGACCGGTATTTAGTTTTTTGCAGGAGTATTGAAATGGATGAGTTAGAGCTTGAATTTGAACTTCACCCGCAACTGGCTGCTGATTGCATTGTATTGGGGGATTTCCCTGTAAGTCGACTGTTATTATTGAATGACTCTAATTATCCGTGGTTTGTTTTGGTGCCTCGCAGAGCGGGTGCTACCGAGATTTATCATCTGTCGGATGAAGAACAGTGCATTTTAATGAAGGAATCCTCCTTCTTAGCATCAAATTTAGCGGATATTTTTGCTGCAAAAAAGATGAACGTGGCCTCGTTAGGGAATATGGTTCCTCAACTTCACATTCATCATATTGTTAGATATGAAACCGATAAGGCATGGCCTGCACCTGTATGGGGTAAAGTGCCTGCAGTACCTTATAGTGAGAAGGAGATAGAAGCTGTACGTGGCAAGCTGGAAGCACTGATGGCGGGCGAGCTAGATTTTGTGCCTCATTAACTTACAGATCAATGCATTCGGCTTCTAACGACTTCTAATTTTTACTAATAAATGCCTAAAACTAAGTTGTTTAAAATCTTTCAGCCCTCATTCCCTGTGAGGGCCTGTCACTGCCAAATATTTCAGGTATAATCCGCCGTTTTCCACAGATTTGTCCTGAACGGTTTAAGGCTTAATTCAAATGCCAATATTTGATTTCCAGTGCAATAGCTGTAGTCATCAGTTTGAGAAGCTTGTATTCAAGAGTGATGCGCCTGCGCCAGCGTGTGTTTCATGCTCAAGTGATGATGTTACTAAATTGGTATCAGCGCCGGGATTTAGATTGTCAGGTTCAGGATGGTATGAAACAGATTTTAAAACCGGTAAGAAGAAAAACCTTGCCGGCAACAAAGAAGGCCCCAGTGATACAGCTCAGTAAGGGCGGTACATACGGGGTTTAATAAGTTTATTAATTCATAGACGTTTTGGTGTTTACCAGATCTATTAAAGTTAACAGGAACAGTAAATTATGCGCAGTCATTATTGCGGCGATCTAAGAAAAGAGCATATCGGCGAAGATATTACTTTGTCAGGTTGGGTACACCGTCGTCGTGACCACGGTGGTGTTATCTTCCTAGATGTGCGTGACCGTGAAGGTTTAACGCAGGTTGTATTTGATCCAGATCGCGAAGAGAGCTTCGCGTTGGCTGATAGCTGCCGTAATGAGTTCGTTATCGAACTGAAAGGTACTGTTCGTGCACGCCCTGAAGGTACCGTTAATACGGATATGCCAACAGGTGAAATCGAAGTGCTAGGCAAAGAACTTATCGTTCTTAACAAGGCTGAAACACCTCCATTCCAGTTGGATGAGCATCAGCAAGTAGGTGAAGATGTTCGCTTGCGTCATCGTTATATCGATCTGCGTCGTCCTGAAATGCAGGAAAAACTACGTTTTCGTTCAAAAGTATCTAATGCGATTCGTAACTACCTAGATGACAATGGCTTCCTAGATATTGAAACGCCAATTCTGAACCGTGCGACACCTGAAGGCGCACGTGACTTCCTAGTGCCAAGTCGTGTTCATGACGGTCAGTTCTTCGCATTGCCACAGTCACCTCAGTTGTTTAAACAGCTGTTAATGGTGTCTGGCTTTGATCGTTACTACCAGATTGCTAAATGTTTCCGTGATGAAGATCTACGTGCAGACCGTCAGCCTGAATTTACTCAGATAGACATCGAGACGTCCTTTATGGATGAAGAGTCAATCATGGGGCTAACGGAAACAATGATTCGTAAATTGTTCCTTGAGCTTAAAGGTGTTGATCTGGGTGATTTCCCGCGCATGCCTTATGCTGAAGCGATGCAGCGTTTTGGTTCTGACAAGCCTGATCTACGTTTCCCAATGGAATTGGTTGACGTTGCAGATCTAATGGCTGAGATTGAATTCAAAGTATTTGCAGGACCAGCTAAAGATCCTAAGGGTCGCGTTGCGGCACTTAAAGTACCAGGTGGTGCTAAGCTGACCCGTAAGAATATCGATGATTACACTAAGTTTGTTAGCATCTACGGTGCTAAAGGCTTGGCTTGGATCAAAGTTAATGAAATTGAAAACGGCGTAAATGGTCTGCAGTCTCCAATTATCAAATTCTTGGGCGACGACGTAACTATGGCGATCATGGATCGTTTAGGTGCTGAAAACGGCGATATCGTTTTCTTTGGTGCAGATAAAGAGAAGGTTGTTTCTGAAGCGCTGGGTGCTCTACGTATTAAGGTCGGTGAAGATCTTGAAATGTCTCAGTGTGAGTGGGCTCCTCTTTGGGTTGTTGATTTCCCAATGTTTGAGGAAACAAGTGATGGAGGCCTAACGGCGCTGCATCACCCGTTCACTGCGCCAAGCTGCACACCCGAGGAGCTGAAAGCTGACCCTCTTAATGCGCTGTCACGTGCTTATGACATGGTGCTGAATGGTTGTGAGCTAGGTGGTGGTTCTATCCGTATTCACGATCAAGAGATGCAGGCTAAAGTGCTTGAAATTCTTGGTATCTCGGATGAGGAAGCTGATGATAAATTTGGCTTCCTATTAGATGCTCTTCAGTACGGTGCGCCTCCTCATGGTGGTTTAGCATTTGGTTTAGATCGTTTGATCATGCTTATGACGGGTACTGACTCTATTCGTGAAGTTATCGCTTTCCCTAAAACGCAGAGTGCATCTTGTATGATGACAAATGCACCAGGCGAAGTAAGTGCAGCTCAGCTTCGTGAATTGAACATTAAGCTACGTAAAACGCCTTAAGCTTTTGCGTTAGTCTTAATAAATATCTATAAAAGAAGCTGCCAACGGGCCACTGCTGTCCCATAGTTTTTAATCATAAAGCGATCCTCATTT
>CERC01041355.1_pt1 | contig 20409 bp, 18 predicted proteins | sample 530921 | NCBI WGS metagenome assembly CERC01 (sample SAMEA2621099, study PRJEB7988) | marine metagenome | isolation source: saline water (ENVO:00002010), including
GAAGTAGGACATGGTTATCAAGACCCTGATGAAATACTAGTTCCTTCAAAAGATTCAGATAAAATCAGTTGGCATTTTAAAGCCGAAAATGTGCATGATTTTGCATGGGCAGCTGACCCAGATTATCAACATGACATGTACTACGCTCCGGGCGGCCCCAAACTTCACTTTTTTTACCAAACAGACACTTTAGCTGAACAATGGAAAGCCATTCAACCAAAAGTTGGAGAGTTGTTTCAAGTGATGAATGCCTTATTTGGAAAATATCCTTATTCTGATTTTTCTGTTATTCAAGGTGGTGATGGTGGTATGGAATACCCCATGTGTACGATGATTTTAGGACATGGAGACTTCGATGGTCAATTGGGATTAATTGCACACGAATCTTTTCACAACTGGTATTATGGTGTTTTAGGAACTAACGAAGGCAAATATCCTTGGATGGATGAAGGCTTTACTTCATATGCAGAACACATTGTAATGGATAGTGTTACCGGAAAACATGAAGCCAATCCATTGGGAAGCTACTACTATGTGTATGGTGCTTTCTCTGCTACCCCTTTGCACGAACCTATGAGTGTACATGCCGATCGTTTTAAAACCAATCGTGCATACTCTATTTCAAGCTATGTAAAAGGATCTATCTTCTTGTATCAACTCAACTACATTGTTGGAGAAGATGTTTTTTACCGCGGTATGAAACGTTACTTCAACACTTGGAAATTCAAGCATCCTGACCCTTGGGATTTTATTCGTGTTATGGAAAAAGAATCTGGCTTGGTGTTAGATTGGTACTTAGAACGTTTTGTGAATACAACAGAGGTTACAGATTATGCCATTGCATCAGTTGACAAAGCCAAAAAACAAACAGAAGTAACGTTAAAACGAATTGGTAATATTCCAATGCCGCTTGACATTAAAATAAGTTATACTGATGGTACAGAAGAGCTTTTCTATATCCCATTGGAGATGATGCGAGGAGAAAAAGCAAACGAAACCAAGCTCAAAAGAACTGTTCTGAAAGACTGGGTTTGGGTAGCTCCTACCTACACATTTACTCTTGACAAAAAAGTAAAAGAGGTAGCTTCCATTCAAATTGATCCTTCTGGCAGATTAGCAGACATAGATCTTGAAAACAATAGCTATTCGAACACCAAATAACTTTTAAAAATGTCCCCCACCGAAGAAGAAAAAGAAAAAGCGAAAAGAGTTGCACAGGAAATTCTTGCTGAACGAAAAACATCCGAAGCTACCAAATCTGTTAACATCGGGAGAAATACGTTGTTTTTCGTAGGAGGTTTAAACCTACTTATGATTTCTCTTTTTTATTTCCTGCAAGAAATTCCTTTTACAATAGACATCGGAATCTCATTTGTAGTTCCGATCATTTTTATTGGATTGGGATTTTTGGCCATTCAGCGACCGCAACCGGCTTTATACATGGGCTTATCGCTTTTTGTGCTTATTACAATTCTGGATTTTGTGGTGCTTATGCGTCTAAATATTACATCCATCTTTTCCAGGTCATTTTTCATCACTTTACTTCTCATAGCTGCACTTCGTTCAAAAAATGCCAAAACCAAAGTTAAACAGCACCCCGGTGCTCTTGACTCTCCTTTGGATCATGAAGACTGAACGAACACTAAAATCATTCATAAAATTGATCGATCTTTGAAAGATGAAAAAACCACTTGTTCTCCTTCTCTCAATCTTCTGCTTATCGCTTTCACTAAAGGCTCAGTCGCTATTATGGGAAATCTCCGGTAATGGATTAAAACAGCCTTCGTACTTGTTTGGAACCTACCATGCTATGGGAGAAGATTTCGTTACCGAACAGGAGCATGTTATGCAAGCCCTTGACGCATCTGAACTTATTGTTGTAGAAATGATTATGGATTCCAGCAAGCTTTTTCAATTTGCATTAACAATGATGCTTCCTGATACCACGCTTCACGAAATGGTTAGTGATGAAGAGTACAAGCTAATTGGTAGTGAATTACTTCGCCTCACCGGAACAGACATTGCTACATTTGACAGGATGAAGCCCATTTCTCTTGCGGCAACAATGAGTATGGCCTACGTAAAAGAAGCTGACTCAACTCAATTAACAGAAGAAACTACAGCTATGGATTTCTACTTTACATCCTATGCAAAAGCCAACAATAAAGAAGCAAAAGGGCTAGAAACCATGATGGAACAAGCTGATCTGCTAATGAATCAAATTCCACTTGAAGAACAGGTTGAATGGTTGTTAGAGTTGGTAAACAATAAAGATGCTACATTACAAGAAGGCTTGGCCTTAAAAAAAGCTTATACAAACCAAGACCTAGCAACTATCTACAGTATTTATAGTGAGATGCCCGAGGCTTCAGGCGAGTTAGCTTTTATGGTTGATGAGCGTAACCATAATTGGATGAAAAAAATCCCTGAAATAATCGAACAGCAACCTGCTTTTATTGCAGTTGGTGCACTTCATCTTCCGGGCAAAGAAGGACTAATTGAATTATTAAATAAAGCCGGTTATACGGTAAATCCCATCCGTTAATTTATCTGTTATGAAAAAACAAATCATCTCCATTCTTACATGCATCACATTATTCTGTTCTTTCTCTGCAACAGCCCAAAGAAGTCAGATAAATGCCCTTACTGATGAAACGCAATTGTTGAGTAATGAAGACGACAAAATGCGTATTGTGTGGTGGATTCCTTCTGAATTTTGGCAAATAGCCCTTGCTGAAGAAGGCTCAGTTTCACAAGACCAAATAGACGCTTTCATAGAGGTTTTCGACCAATACACACTTTTTGCTATGGCTGATGGTGATATTTCAACTTTTGGAAATGTAAGTTACAAGACTAAAAACGAAATCATTAATTCTACATACATCATTACAGATGATAAAGAATATCATCCCATCCCTACGAGTGAAGTAAGTGGTGATATGACTGTTATTCTGGGAATGTTTACTCCTGTATTAGCCAATATGTTAGGCACAATGGGCGAAAACATGCACTTTATTGTTTTTCAACCTGAGAATGAAAAAGGAAATCCTCTTATTAATCCTACCGAAAAAGGTGCTTTTACAATTATGTTGGCAGGAGAAGCTTTCAATTTCAGACTTCCAGTTGGAGCTCTTATGCCTGCAAAATGGTGTGAAAAAGATCAGGAAGAATTCAACGGTGCATGGAATTATTGCCCTTATTGCGGAAGTAAGCTTGTAGACGTAAAGTCCGAAGATTAAGTCTAAAACATTCCATCAAACGACACTAAAACAACTGTTTTCAATACAGTTAGAGACTATATTATTTTTTCGGGGCTTACGTGTCATTTTGGGATATTTGACTACATTTGAATGTATAGACCTTTCCAAAATACCTAACATGATTTATGGCAAACCGAAATGATCTAAAAGTATTTGTTGTTGAAGACGATGAATGGTACTGCGACTTTCTGGAATATAATCTGAAGTTGAACGAAGAAAACACCGTTCAAAAATTTCATAACGCAAAAGATATTCTAGCAAAGGTTCACGAAAATCCTGATGTAATTACACTTGATTATTCTCTTCCTGACATGGATGGAGAACAATTACTCAAACGCATCAAAGATTACAATGAAGACATTCAGGTTATTGTTATTTCAGGACAGGAAGATATTAGTACAGCTGTTCAGTTACTCAAGCAAGGTGCCTATGATTACATTGTAAAAAATGAGGAAACCAGAGACAGGTTATTCAATATCTTAAACAACATTCGCAATAACCTGCAACTGCGCAATGAGATTTCTCAGTTAAAAGAAGAGATTGGCAAGAAGTACGATTTCAGCAATACCATTGTTGGAAACAGTACTGCCATCAAGAAAATATTTGCCCTTGTTGAAAAGGCCTGCCAAAGTAAAATTACAGTTTCAATAACCGGAGAAACAGGTACGGGTAAAGAAGTTGTGGCTAAGTCTATACACTACAACTCTCATCGGAAAAAAATGCCATTTGTTCCTGTCAACATCACAGCTATTCCAAGTGAATTGATTGAGAGTGAATTATTCGGACACGAAAAAGGCGCTTTTACCGGGGCTAATGCCAAAAGGATTGGAAAATTTGAAGAAGCCAACGGTGGAACCATTTTTCTAGACGAGATTGGTGAAATGGATTTTAGCTTGCAAGCTAAACTGTTAAGGGTTTTACAAGAGCGAGAAGTTACTCGTGTTGGAGGCAACAAAACAATTCCGATTGATGTAAGGGTCATTTGTGCAACGCATAGAAACCTTGCTGATCAAGTGAAGAACGGCAAGTTCAGAGAGGATCTGTACTACAGACTCTTAGGACTTCCTATTCAACTTCCGCCATTAAGAGAACGTGGAAATGATATTCTATTAATTGCAGACTTTTTTGTTCAGGAATACTGTAAAGACAATGGGATTAATAGTATTACAATTAATTCTGCGGCCAAGAATAAACTCTTAAAATATCCTTTCCCAGGTAACGTAAGAGAGCTCAAAGCTGTTATGGAATTGGCTTGTGTTATGGCTGACAATTATGAAATTGATGAGGGGAATATCATTTTCAATTCATCCAACTCAATGCAGGATATTTTGATGAAAGAAATGACTCTTCGGGAGTACACTACCAAGATCATTAAAACCTTTCTTGAAAAATATGACAACAATGTTCTTGAAGTTGCTAAAAAATTAGACATTGGTAAATCAACCATTTACCGTATGATGCAGAACAACGAACTATAGTTTTACACAAATAACATGACTGAACCTCTCTTTAACATTGATGTATTGCGCAAACAAGTCAACGGAGACGAAGAGTTTGTAAAACACCTTATCAAATCATACATCGATAAGACTCCGGAGCAATTAAACGAAATGAAAATTGCTGCTAACGAAAGTAACTGGCAAGAAGTAAGTAACGTTGCCCACAAGCTCAAGTCTTCTGCAAAATTGATGGGAATGGAAATTATAAGTAATGAACTATTAAAATTAGAGCAAGACGGAAAATCTATGCAAAATATTGATACCATTGCTGCGCGGGCTACTGCTACAGTTGATATTATTCTGAAAGCAATTGATGGCTTAAAACAATATTGATTCCAAAAAGATTTCCTTTCTTTATAAAGCACAACTATACATCACCACAAGAATTCTATTGCTGAGCAATACTAAATAGTATGAAAAAGAAGTTACTGGCTGTTGATGATGAGAAATCCATTTTAATGATTCTTGACTTTGTATTTGGTAAAAAATATGAAGTGACATCAAAAAACAATGGAAAAGAAGCTCTAAATTGGATGCAAGAAGGAAACATTCCTGATGTAATAATTGCAGATTTAAATATGCCAGAGTTAGATGGTTTTAGCTTTATAGAACAAGTTAGATCAAGTGGTTTTTTTCGTGATGTTCCATTGATTATGCTTTCGGGAAATGAAAATACTCAAGACAAAATAAAAGCACTTAAATCTGGTGCAGATGATTACCTTGTTAAGCCTTTTAACCCCGAAGAACTTGAAGCTCGTATAGACAACATTTTTAGAATCATAAACCGATCTAAATAATGGCAGACTCAAAAATCATTGCCTTTTTAAGTTCTAAAAATGACCTTTCTCCTGATTTTCTAGACGCCTTTAAAAATGATAAAGTCCTCATTTTCGAAAATGGATTTGAGTACTATCAATGGATAGAAGCTTCAGAAAAAAGTGTTGATATGATTATTGCCAAAGGGCGTTACAATAGTCCTAATTGTAAGGGGCTTCTTACCAAACTTAAGGCTGATGATAAGTTGGGAAAAACAACTATTATATTTATCCTAACCGGCATTGATAATGCCATGCGTAAAGAAGCCATAATTGATGGTGTAAATGAGATTTTTGACGAACAGTCAACTGAAAGCCAAATTATTCACCGAATTCAATATTTATTAGAAAACCCACCGCCTAAGTTAAATGGCAAGAAAAAACAAGAAGCTTCTATTGAACGCTACAAAATGCCTTTTATAAAAAGAGTGTTCGACATTTTTTTCTCTGCAATTGCATTAATCCTTCTTTCTCCGCTATTCTTAATCATTGCTTTAGCTATCCGTTTTGAAAGTAAAGGCCCAATTTTCTATTATTCTATGCGGGTAGGGACAGGTTACCACATTTTTAAGTTCTACAAATTCAGGTCGATGTACACCGGAGCTGACGCAAAGTTGAAGGAGCTTTCGCACCTTAACCAATACAAAGCACAAGAAAAAATTGATGAGGAAGACGATCAAGAAGTCCATCACTCTAAAAAAGAAGGTGTCATTGAAATTATCTCCCGTATTAATAAAGACGATGAGCAAATGCTCTATATGGACGGTAAAGCCATTACTGAGGAAGAGTATGCTCAACTGAAAAAGAAAAAAGAAGCAGGCACGTTTATTAAAATTAAAAATGATCCACGCATTACCAAGGTGGGCAAATTTATTCGTAACACTAGTATTGATGAATTGCCGCAACTTTTTAATGTGCTAATCGGAGATATGTCTATTGTTGGTAACAGACCTCTTCCTTTGTATGAGGCTGAAAAACTAACTACAGACCGTTTCAGCCTTCGTTTCATTGCCCCTGCAGGAATCACAGGATTATGGCAAGTAACCAAACGTGGAAAAGGCGAAATGAGTGAAGAAGAACGCATGCAGCTCGATAATGATTACGCCAATAATTTTTCCATTTGGCAAGACATTCTCATTATTTTGAAAACAATTCCGGCTTTACTCCAGAAAGAAGACGTGTAAGGTTCCGGGGTTAATGTGAATTATGCTCAAGAACCGCAACATACTTTGTTTATCCAACCCTAACTGGGAAGGTAATTATGCAAAAACAATTGTAGAACTAATGTCCGTTGCTGCAATTGAAAACAAAGTATTGTATGTTGACTATCAGTTTACCATTAAAGATTTTATTTCAACCTTATTGGGAAAATACAATGCTCCGGTAAAACGCATGCTGGGTATTCAGCCTAGACTAAGAACACTAAAAACAGCTGCCGGTCATTCTGTTCATGTATTGACCCCTCCCATCATTTTATCCATTAACTTTTTAAAAGAAGGCTGGCTTTACCGAATGTTACTCCGCATGAACGCCTCCATTGTAGCTCGCTCTGTGCAAAAAGCTCTGGCACAGCTAAAAATGGAAAATGACCTTATACTGATTGACGCTTTCAATCCCGCTATGGGCTTACCCAACATTGGCAGGTTTAAAGAAACCTTACACATTTATCACTGTTATGATGAAATAGGAGCTTCGGTATGGGCTGGAGATCATGGAGCTACTTTAGAAAAAGAATATATGCCTGAGGTTGATATGGTGATTACCACCAGCAAAGGGTTGTTTCAGGCTAAAAAAGAATACAACAAATACACTTTTCTGGTTCCTAACGGAGTAAATTATGCTCTATTCCACAAAGGGTTTTCAAACACTTTACCCAAAACTCAAAAACCAATTATTGGTTACATTGGAACCATTGATGACCGAATTGACTACGACCTGATGAAAGTACTCTTTACACAATTTCCGAATTATGAATTTCAGTTTATTGGAAGAGTCAGTTCAACAGAGGGAGAAGCATTCATCAACTCCTTTTCAAATGCAAAAACGTTGAAGCCCAGACCTGCTAATGAACTACCTGCTTTGCTTCAATCTTTTTCAGCAGGATTAATTCCTTTTGTGAAAAACGAATTTACACAAGGTATTTACCCACTTAAAATCAATGAATACTTAGCAGCCGGACTTCCAGTTGTATTAACTCCTTTTAGTGACCTTTCAGAATTTGAAAGCATTGCCAGAATTGAAGCAGATTATGAGCAATTTGCACAAGCTCTTGAAGATGTTGTAAGTAATGACACGCTAGAAAAACGCTTACAAAGAGCCGAAGTCGCTCAAGCCAATTCATGGGAAGGAAGGTGGAATTCAATCGGTGAACTCATCCTTCAACACGAGAAAGAAAATGCGCTTATTTGAAACGTCTCATTGAAATATTAAAAAAAGACAGCGTTATGTCACTTGCCGGAAACTTGCTTACTGCAGGTCTCGGCTTTATCAATTTTGCTGCTCTTGCCCGTATTTTAAGCAAAGAAGATTTTGGAGCTTGGGTTTTCTACCTCACGTTGGTAGGTTTATTTGAAATGATTCGAGCCGGTTTTCTCCGTACTCCGGTTATCCGCAACATTTTTGAAGAAGAAGCAGCCGTAGTGGGTTCCGCTTGGTTCATCGGGTTACTCTTCTCCTTTTTGATTATTAGCATCAACGTTGTTTTATTGGTCTTTTTTCCAGACTTCACAGAGCATGCAGACCTTACCCTATTTGCTTATTGGTTCAGCTGGCTTTCAATTGGCGGACTCCCCACCTATTTTACCTTTTGGATTAAACAAGCACAATCTCGATTCGATCAAATCCTAATCAACCGACTCATTCAACTGGTGCCCTATACCGGTACGCTTGTTTATTTTTTCTTTTTTGAAGATGAAATCAACATCAATACCATTGCTTTAGTACACCTTATTACCAACTCAATAGCCGGAGTTTTCACATTATTTCTTGGCTGGAGCGGAATACAACACATCTTTCACACCAGCAAAGCCTGGATTATAAAAATTTATCATTTTGGAAAATATACGGTGGGATCCGTTATTGGAACCAACTTACTAAAAAGCTCCGATACTTTTTTAATCAACTATTTTCTGGGACAAAAAGCTCTGGCAATTTATGCGGTTCCTTACAAAGTGATTGAAATCATAGAAATCCCTATCCGTAGCTATGTCGCTACTATTTTGCCACAAATGGCTAAAAGTCATGCCACAGGAAAAGGCAACCAGCATATTGCTGAATTATTCACCAAAAACGTGGGATTTCTTACCGTAGCCATCATTCCTATTTTGTTAGGCATTTTCATTTTCGCACAACCTGTTGTAAACATTATTGGAGGTGAAGCATATAGCACAGAGGCCACACTTATTTTGCGCATATTCGTTGTTTATGGTTTCTTTTTAGCGGTAGATCGCTTTACAGGCATTACACTTGATGCAATTAACCAACCCCGCTACAACTTTATTAAAATGGTAATGATGGTAACAGCCAATGTCATTTTTGATTTGATAGCATTGTATACTATTGGCGAACTATGGGCTGTTTCAGCAGTTACAATCATCACTATTCTCGTAGGTGTTGTCACAGGAAATAATTACATTAGAAAACAAGTTCCAATACAATTCTCTCGCATCTTACCAGAAGGCTTTGCTTATTGGAAATCATTGATCAAGTCGAACTTAAATAAAACCTAATGCAGGAACTTCCAACGTTTGTAATCATTGGTGCCGGAAAGTCCGGAACAACTGCTATTCACGAATATTGCGATCAGCATCCTGAGGTTTTTATGACAGCTGTTAAGGAAACCAACTTCTTTGAACTTGAAGGAAAAAAAATCAATTATACGCCAGAAGAAGATCCCGAACGCTTACACCATTATCCACAGTCAATCAATAACCCTGAAGACTACAAAGCTCTTTACAGAGCTGCCCAAGGGAACGAAAAAGCGTATGGAGAGACTTCTCCCATGTATTTGTATGGAAAAAATGCTCCTGCCAACATCAAAAAATATGTGCCAGAGGCAAAGATCATTGCCATTTTACGCAATCCTGTAGATCGACTTTATTCTAGGTTTCTACACCTGAGTAGAGATGGTAATGAGCCTACAAAAAACTTTGAAGATGCTTTAGATCAGTCTACCATTTGGTGGCGAAGAGATGACTTGGTGAAAGAAGGCTTTTACTATACCCACTTAAAACGCTATTACGAACTCTTTGAGCCCAATCAAATTAAAGTTTTCCTTTATGAAGACCTCAAAAAAGATTCGGATCAATTAATGCGTGACCTCTTTACCTTTATAGGTGTAAATCCTGATTTTAAACCTCAACTTGATGTAGAGTACAATGTATCTGGTAAACCTAAAAACCCACTAATTGACAAACTTATTGGGGCTAATTCAATTTTACTACGCACAGCAAAGACTGTTGCTCCGGGCATTATCAGTAAATTAAAAGGCTCTGCTCAGGCTCAAAAAATGTTAACTGATATCAGAAAGAAAAACCTTGACCGTTCTCCGCTTTCAACTGAGGTTAAGGGTAAACTTATTGAAGAAGTTTATAAAGATGAAATCACCAAACTCGGGCAACTTATCCATCGCGATTTGTCTAAATGGCTTGAGTATTAATTCACAAACCGTTTGTTAATACTCAAAAACAAAAGCCAGATGAACGCTAAGCAACTTCACTAACTTTGGTTTGTGAACGTAAGAGCACTTCAAAATAACGCCAAAGAATTATTTACAGGCAATTTCGGAAAAGCATTAATTGTAATTCTTGCCGGGATTGTATTGGGATACATTATTTCTCTAATGAAAGTGGCTGGTGCTGGTCTTCCTATGGGATTGGCCTTTTTGATTGTGTTCTCTATCGTTTATATCTACAACCCAAAATTCGGTATTTATACTGTTGTTTTTATGGGGTTTGCTACCTCCGCACTTGGGCGTTACTTTCCTTTTGCTCCATATGGGCTCTCTGTTGACATATTGCTGATTGCTACATTTTTGATTGTGTTCTTCAAACGCTGGAAAGGCTTTACCCTAAAAGATGCAAAAAACGACCTCTCTTTAGTTTGGACCATCTGGATGGTCTACATCGTTCTAATGATTGGAAACCCTCTGGCCAGAAGTCTTGAAGCTTGGTTTTATGCCATGCGCGGTATTGCCCTCTACTCTTTCCTGATGATTCCGCTTGCCTTTATGATCTTTAATGATAAAAAAGATTTCGAACGGGTATTTGCCATGATTTTCATTTTTGAAATCATAGGTACGCTTTGGGCTATGAAACAAATGTATATTGGTGTTTCGCTAACTGAGCAACGTTGGTTAGATGCCGGAGCCGGAAGTACGCACGTATTGTTTGGCCAGCTAAGGGCTTTTTCATACTTCTCTGATGCTGCTCAGTTTGGCGCATCTCAGGCACACATTGCATTTCTTTCTGGCGTATTTGCTGTTGGTGAACCCAAAATAAAAAAACGGATTTTTTATGCTGTAACTTGCCTCTTATCGCTTTATGGAATGATTATCTCAGGTTCAAGAGGGCCTTTGGTTATTCCTGCAATTGGTGGAATTGTTTGGCTGTTTCTCAGTAAAAGACACGCCTTGTTTTTCAGCGGATTATTTGTTGGTTTACTAATTTTCGGATTCCTTAAATTCACAACCATTGCCCAATCAAATTACTTTGTTGCCAGAATGCGAACCGCACTTAATCCTACTGAAGATCCCTCTTTTATTGTGCGGTTAGAGCGTGAAAAACAATTGAGTGGATATCTTGCTGACAAACCCATTGGTGGTGGTGTGGGAAGTGCTGGTTTTTGGGGGAAACGCTTTTCTCCCGGGACATTCCTTGCTGAAATTGGAACTGATGGACATTATACTCGAATTTGGATGGAGACAGGTAAAATTGGACTTTACCTCTATTTGGGCATCTTTTTCTGGATCGGATTCCGAGTCATTAGGATTAGCTATAACCTTAAAGATGTTGAAATGAGGCTAAAAATAGGTGGGTTAGCCGCCTCATTTGTAGGGCTTGCTGTAGCCTCTTACACCAACGGGTTAATTGTTCAAATACCAACCGGGCCTATTGTTTACCTCAGCCTAGTTTTTGTTTACCTCAGCCCTAAATGGGAAAAAGAAATTTTAGCAGAGAAAGCTCAAATCACTCCTTCTTCTTTGAAGTAGCGCTCTTTACCACCATGAATTTTTCTTTGAACTTCAAGAAAGGGATTTCGAGGTATTTGTATGACAGGTAAGCCATCAGCAAAGTAAGTATGTAAGGCAAAGTATAAAGCAATACATTTTGTAGCCATTCTGAACCAACATTTACATAGCGAAACCCAGCAATAACAACAGCTATGATAGAAGTGTGCCACATGTAAATTCCATATGACATGTTCCCTAGCAGGTCGTATTTTTTGCTGTTAAATTTCAATGGAAATTTGTCATTTAAAGATACGTTCATAATTAAGACCGTAAAGACAATAGCTTCTAGCAAGCGAGAGCCATAAAAGTTCAGTTCAGTTAAAAGAATTCCGGCAAGAAGTAACGCCATAACAACTTGTGTTATCGGAGCATAAATCATGTTCAACGCTTTTTCTTTCTTTTCAAATAAAAACCATGCTCCAATAGCTCCAATCGCCATTTGCTCAATCATTAACAACTCCCAAATGGTATTGAACTTATCAATAATTGTGTGCAATGTTCCTGTTGTAACCGTTTCAGCATAAAGCCCAGCGCCCCCTATAGCCATTTTTAACACAATAAAAACAAGAAGGAATTGTAAAATGTAGTTTCTAAACCAGCGTATAAGTATCGGCCAAACGAGGTAAAATTGTTCCTCTACACCTATACTCCAAGTTTGATTAGCCCCTACTACTTGAATAGGTGTTGCACGCATTAAATTGGGTAAAATCAACAAGTGAATGACTAAAACCGTTGTAAACTCCCCTTTCATTAATTCTCCCCACCCACCTAAATCTGCAAAATGCGGTAAAACAAACAAGGTTAATAACACAATAACATAGTAAAGCGGCCATATGCGTAGTATTCTTCTGATGTAGAACTTTTTCAGCTGCACGGTGTCTGTTGTTCGCAATTCTTCTAGCAGCAAATAAGTAATTAGAAAACCACTTAGTACAAAAAACAGCGATACGGCTTTATTTCCAATGTTATCTACAAATGTTGCCAAAACAGAGTGTTGCCCCCAGATTCCGTTTAATCCTTCCCAATGCTTATACTGTGCTACGTGATGAAAAACAACAAAAGATGCAGCATAAAAACGCAATCCGTTAAGCCCTTTAAAAAACACCCGCTTATTTGCCATATGATTTAATTTGTCTATCAAATTTAACTTTATTGATGAGCTTGGGTATATCAATCGCGTTTTACACATCCGATTTGTTGATATCTTGCAGGTTAACAGACGAAAGGCTCTTTATTAAGAACTTAATTTCGGTTTATAAATTTTAGGCCGAAATGTATCTTCTATGAAGCATTGCTTTCAATCAATACTATTTTTCCTTCTGATCTTTTTGTTGCATTGCCCTGCTAAAGCTCAGGACTTTGACAACTTTTCGCGGGAGATGATTTACGATACATTGTGGAGTCATGGAAATTTTGATTTTAACAAACCACTTAAAGATCAGCTCCTTCCTTTAGACACCATATTAATCATTGCGATAGAGAATCATCCAAAGATGAAATTTGAAGAGGCGTTAATTGAACGTTCTGAGTATAACTTGAAAAACACCAAACGGTTGTGGATGAACAATCTCTACGGAACTGTTGGTTACAATGGTGGTAATCAATCAATTATACTCAACAACTCAGAAACTTCAGATGAATCGAGTAACCTTACCAATGGCTACCGTTGGGGGATTAATCTCAGACTACCTTTGTATGAATTAATGGGTAGACCAGCACAAGTAAAAATGATGAATGCGGAGCTGGATGCATCGCAACGTCAATACGAAGCCAGAGCACTTGACCTTCAGAAAACAGTCATTCAGGCTTATTTTGACTTACTCAATGCGCAAGAATTGGTAGAATCACGCGGAGCTGATATGGAAACACAGGCTTCTAACCTCGAAATGGCTCAAATAGAGATGATTCAAGGAAATTTGGAAATGGACACATATGCCAGAATATATAATATGTCTACCAATACAAAAGCAATTTACTTGGAAGCCAAACAACGCTTTTATACTGCTTTCTATGCTTTTGAAACTATTGTTGGAGTAGATATCAACTTGCTTAAAAGGTAAACGATGGATTTGATTACCCTAGGACGAATAATACTTAAGAACCTTAAATGGCTGATACTTTTCCCATTGGTTACTACGGTTGTTGTTATTTTCTTGACACGCTCACTTCCAAAGTCTTACACATCAAAAACTGTAGTTTATACCGGAATTGCATCAGGATACGACATTACAACCGGAGACAACTCACGCATCGACTATTTTGCTGTAAATAATGCTTTCGACAACCTTATTACAACCATTAAATCACGCGAAACTTCTGAAGAAGTTGCCATGAAACTAATCGCCCAACACCTTGTTTTGGATAGCGCCAGAGCTAGTGTTATTGGAAAAGAAGCCTACGCCATTTTTAAAGAATCATTTCCCGAAGATTTTAGAGCATCTCTTACTGTTCCCGGTGATTTTGATGCTACTTTCAAAAAAATCAAGGCCTTCAAAAACAAAAGTGTCAAAAACAAGCTGGAACAATTGCTAGCTTCTTCCAATCCTCTTTACAGCATTAAAGCCATTTCTTCAGGTATGTCTGTAAAGCGTATTAGCAACTCTGATATGATTGAGATCAATTACACTTCCATTGACCCGGGAGTAGCTCAACATACGCTATTTTTCTTAGCAAATGGTTTTATGCAACGCTTCAAAGGGCTTAAAGGCACTGAAACATCAGATGTAGTCTCTTATTTCGAAAAGCAGTTGCAAGAAGCTTTTAATAAGCTTCAGGAAAGTGAAGAAAAGCTAAAAGATTTTGGAGTTAATAATCGTATTATCAACTACCAGGAACAAACCAAATACATTGCTGAATCAAGAGAAGAGCTTCAAAAAGAACTCTACAATCAGCGCATGAATTTAGAAGCTGCTAGAGCTGCAATAGAGCGTTTGGAAACTAAAATGGACGACCGCGCTTCATTGCTGAAAAACAACAAAGAGATTGAGCAAAAGCGTAAGCAACTTGCAGAAATTAACATGTTGCTAACCAATGCTGAACTCTATAAAGAAGAAGAACACGTAAAAGATAGCTTGATGCGTGAATCGATTAAGATTCGTGCTGATTTGAGAGATTATGCGGAACGTTCTTATGGCTTTAAATACAGTGTTGAAGGTGTAAAAAGTGAAACGCTTTTAGACTCATGGCTAAAAGAAGTAATTAGTTATGAAGAAACATCTGCCAAGCTTATTGTTTTTCAGGAGCGCAAGAAAGAATTTGACGAACTCTATGACAAATTTGCTCCCTTAGGCTCTACGCTTGCTCAATTAGAACGCGAAGTAGGTATCCGTGAGAAGCAATACCTTGAAGTATTACACGGGTTAAACAATGCACAACTGCGAGCTCAAAACCTTAAAATGTCTAACTCACTTTCTGTTTTAGATGCACCTTTTTTCCCCATCGAAGCCCAAGCCTCAAAACGTGGAATTATGGTAATTGGCGCTTTTGCGGGATCGTTAATCTTACTTCTTGTCATCATCTTTGCCAAAGAGTTTTTAGACAACTCCATCAAAACCATATCTCGGGCAGAAAAACTTTCTAACCTTGCTTTAATCAGTGCGTTTCCATACAGAACTCCCAAGACTGAAAAACACTACGATTTTGAAACCATGGAGTCTTCATTATTGGAGCAGGCACTTACAACGTTGCACTTAGAAACGCAACGCGTAGATCCTTATAAGCCAACTTACCTTGTCAATATTTTCTCACTAAGAGAGTATGAAGGCAAAACTTATTTTTCATTAAAACTGATGGAGAAACTAGATAAGATCAATGGAAAGATTTTATACTTGGTTCCCGACAACGATGATTTTGATTTCCCTGACTCTTCGAATTATGAGAACCTCACAATCCTACCCTATGAGATTACTCCAAAATTTGTTCGATTAAAATCGTGGAAAGACCTTGTAACCGAACCTCGCATAGAAGAAAGTTTAGATAACTATTCTGCAGTTATTCTTGAATTGCCCTCTATCAGTCAAACCTCACTTCCTTCTGATATTGTTCAAGCTGCTGATTTCTCAATGTGTTTAACCAGTTCAAAACGCGTATGGACCCAGGCAGATGATCACTTATTACACCTGTACCTCGATTCGGCTTTTAACAAAACCATGATCTTACTCAACAAGGTGCATCCTGATCACTTGGAAGGGCTGTTAGGTGAGGTTCCTAAAAAACGTTCTGCACTTAGAAAGACTTTAAAAAGGATTGCCAGATTAAACTTCAATAAAGTTTAACTTAGTAGGGCAATGACAGAATTTCCATTGGTTTCAATCATATCAGTGAATTATAACAGCGCTGAAGTTACCGCTGATATGATCCGGTCGTTGAACCAAATCAGTTATCCCAATATTGAAATTGTTATTGTAGACAATGCTTCAACTCATCCCCCGGATGAATTAAAACAACAATTTCCTGAAATCATTTACATCAAATCCAATGAAAATTTGGGATTTGCGGGAGGAAATAACCTAGGCATTGCATCTGCTAAAGGCAAGTATTTTCTTTTACTCAATAACGATACTGAAGTTCATCCTCACTTCTTGGAACCACTCGTTGCATTCATGGAGAAAGATTCTTCCGTGGGCTGTGTTAGCTCTAAGTTGATTTACCACCATACTCCGGGACTCATCCAATATGCCGGAAACACTGGATTTAATGTGTATACCGGTCAAGCATTTTCAAGAGGATATAAAGAAACCGATCAGGGACAGTACGATGATATCATCCCTATAAAAATTGCACATGGGGCAGCCATGATGTTTAGCCGCAAAGTATTAGACACAATTGGTCCTATGGCTGACATCTATTTTCTCTATTACGAAGAGGTTGATTATTGTAAGCGAATTTTAGACGCAGGTTTTAAGATGTATTATGTAGGCACTTCTACAGTATACCATAAAGAATCTATCAGCACTGGAAAAAATAGCCCTTTGAAAGAATATTACTTAACCCGCAATCGGCTGTTGTTTATTCGCAGAAACCTCAAAGGAATTCAAAAGCTTGCCAGCTCCTTATTCTTTATCTTGTTTGCTGTTCCGAAAGGAATTTTTCTACATTTGATAAAGGGCGACTTTAGCCGTTTAAATGCTTTATGGAAAGGTGTTTATTGGCATTTGTCACACCTAGGAAAAACCTAACTACGAGAATTTCATGATTATTATTAAGTTCATATTTGCTATTGTATTCGCCTACCTCTATTTCAATACCGTCTACATTGCAGTATTTGCTTTTGCTGGATTATTTGCCAAAAAGAAATCAGGCTTTCAAGTTCTGGAGCAGAAGAAAAGCTTTGTGATTTTTATGCCTTGTTACAAAGGCGATGAAGTGATTAAACACACTGCTCGAGAAGCTTTAAAAGTCAATTATCCAAAAGATAAATTTCGCATTGTTGTCATTGCTGATTCTCTACAACCAGAAACGATAGCCGATTTACAAACATTGGACTTGCAAGTTGTTCCAGTTAAATTCGAGAACAGTACAAAGGCAAAATCACTCAAAGCAGCACTTAAAGCAGTAAAAGAGCATTACGATTATGCTATGATTCTGGACATTGACAACATTATGGAGCCAGCGTTTTTAGAGAAGATGAACTATCACCTTCGCAACAATACCCGTGTTCTACAGGCGCACCGTGTTGCTTTAAATACCGATACTCCTTTTGCTCTATTGGATGCTATTTCAGAAGAGATCAATAACCACATTTTTAGAAAAGGGCACCGTGTACTGGGGTTAAGTGCAGCTTTTATAGGCTCTGGAAAGGCATTAGAATATAATTTTTATGCTGCGTTCATTCAGGAAATTGACGCTATTGGAGGCTTTGACAAAGAAATGGAGCTGAAACTTTTAAAGCAAAAAGAATACATTGAATATGCTGATAATGCTTTGGTGTATGATGAAAAAGTACAAGAAGCCGGTCGTTTTCAGAACCAACGAAAAAGATGGTTAAGTGCTCAATTTCATTATTTTTCAAGTCACTTCTTTCCCGCTACACTAGCCTTGTTAAAAGGTAATCTCGATTATTTTGACAAGATGATTCAAATGATTTTGTTTCCACGTTTGCTCTTAATCGGATCATTATTTCTATTAACTGCACTTTCTTTCTTATTGCAATTGTATCCATTCATCTGGTTAGGAACCTTCCTGTTGGCGCTTTTTTCATTGTTGATAAGCATGCCTAGAGCATATTACTCCAAAAGAACACTGCTTGCTGTTTTGCACATTCCAAAAGCATTTTTCTTAATGTTCGCTACACTCTTTAAATTAAAAGGAGCCAATAAAAAATTCATCCACACCGAACATTCGCATGTCCAGAAAAACGAAACAGATGAAAATAGGAATTGAAGCACAACGCATTTTCAGACCACGAAAGCACGGTATGGACATGGTGGCACTTGAGGTCATCAAAAACTTACAAGAAATTGACACTCAAAATGAGTATGTCATCTTTGTAAATGATAATGAAGATCACTGCTTACAAGAAACCCCCAATTTTAAAATTGTCACTTTCTCAGGCTCATATCCTGTTTGGGAACAAATAGAATTGCCCAAAGCAGCTAAAGAACATGGCGTAGACCTTTTGCATTGTACCAGCAATACTGCACCCATGAACTGCCCGGTTCCTTTGGTACTTACTTTGCACGATATTATTTACCTAGAAAAGTCGTTGCTATTTACACCTGGCTTTACACTTTATCAGCGTTTTGGGAACCTCTACCGCAAATACATCGTTCCTAAAATCTTAAAACGGTGCGCTAAAATCATTACTGTTTCAAATTTTGAAAAAAAGCGAATTGGAGAAAAACTTCACATTCAAGATGATCGCTTAAGCTATATCTACAATGGTGTAAGTCCCCATTTTCAAAAAATAACTGATTCTACAACGCTAGATCGCATTCGGAAACAATACCACTTACCCGAGAATTATTTCTTCTTTTTAGGAAATACTGACCCTAAGAAAAATACTCCCAGGGTTTTAAAAGCGTTTCTCGATTTTGCAAAAACAGACAAAGACAATTACCATCTGGTGATTGTTGACTACGAAAAAACATTGGTAGAAGAGTTCTTAGCTCAACACAAGGCGGAGACATTTATAGATCGCTTTAGATTTCCGGGGTACGTTAAAAATACAGATTTACCCGCTATTTTAACAATGGCGAAAATTATGCTCTATCCATCATTAAGAGAATCGTTTGGAATTCCTATTTTAGAAGGCATGGCGTGTGCAACACCCGTAATAACCAGTAATACTTCATCAATGCCTGAAGTAAGTGGAGGCGCAGCGTTTTTGGTTGATCCTTTAAATGAAAATGAAATTACTTCTGCTATACACCAACTTATTGATGATCAAAAAACAAGAGACGAATTAGTTGAAAAAGGTAAAGTTCGTGCTCAACAATTTTCATGGAGGAATACAGCAAAAGAAGTGCTTAAGCTATATCAGGATGTGTACAATTCAAACAGTTAATGGGAAAAATCATAACCTATCTAAACTACTTCTACCAGTACTTTAAACATGGCGATATTATCTCTTTATGGTCATCGGTTACTTATGTTTTGTCTAGAAAAACCCATTCGAAAGACCGGATTATAACAACCGACCTTGGTACATTTTACGTACGCGGAGGAACAAATGATTTTCAATTTGCCAATCCTCAATACGAAATTGGAATCAAAAACATCATCAAAGACTATAACAAAAAAGGGTTCAATGTCTTGCTTGATGTTGGCTCTTGCATTGGTGAGCTAAGCGTATTTGGAGCTAAACTTGGAATGGAAGTACATGCCTTTGAGCCCATTACAAAAAACGTTGAAGTTATTCGCAAAAATGCAGCGCTAAACAAAACACCTTTTCATATCCATCATTTTGGACTGGGTAATAAAAACGAAGAAATTCAATTTGACTTCAACAGTGTAAACACCGGTGCTACTCACCGTTCAAAAAACCCAGAAAATCCTGTAACCGGTAGCGTTAAAAGGTTAGACGATGTGTTGGTGCCACAACAGGGGCAAAAAGTTGTTCTCAAAATAGATGCAGAAGGAATGGAACCTGAAGTACTCAAAGGAGCTCAACATTTCATTAGTCAAACAAATGATCTTATCTTAATCATGGAAGATAAGTTTTCAGGTAAAAACAACCTGTGCGAAATACTCAATTCACTGGGAAACTTTGAATCTACCAGAATTGATGATTTTAACATTATGGCCATCAAACACTAAACTATGAAAGCACTGGAAATTCTTTTTTGGGTAGGTCTGTTTACCGTGTTTTATGCCTATCTGGGATATGGGATTTTACTTTTTGTTGGCATTAAAATCAAACGATTATTTTCAACTAAAGAAACTGTTTTTGATGCTAATTTCACGCCAAAAGTTGCGTTGATTGTACCTTGTTTCAATGAGGAAAAATACATCGCTGAAAAAATTGAAGACAGCCTAAAGCTTGATTACCCCAAAGATCAACTCGAAATTATTTTCATCTCAGACGGGAGTAATGACCAAACTGCCGCTATTGTTCGAGATCACACTTCAAAAGGAATCATTGCTATGCACGAAGATAAACGAGCCGG
>CERC01045134.1_pt1 | contig 20317 bp, 19 predicted proteins | sample 530921 | NCBI WGS metagenome assembly CERC01 (sample SAMEA2621099, study PRJEB7988) | marine metagenome | isolation source: saline water (ENVO:00002010), including
TACACCAGCAGCAGAGATATCAATTGAATCAGTAGTAGCTCCTGTAGACCAAGAAACCATTGCTGGATTTGTAATACCACTAGAAATTTGAGTTACTTCATCAGCACAAATGTTCATGTTAAAAGGAAGTGTTGGTTGCTCTTGAGCATAAACCTGAGCTGTATCTAAGAAAGTACCACAAGCACCAACTGCCTGAACATAGTACTGACCAGCTTGAGATACTGTATAAGAAGTAGCTGTATCCATGGCTGTACCCCAAAGTACATAATCATAGTTGTAAGCCAATGTGAATGTTGAATCTGAATTGTCACAAATCACAAAGTCATCAAATACATTAAAGTCTGCTGCAGATTGATATTCATTCGCACCAATGTCAGGAGTAGTAGAAGATCTCATTTCACCTTCGTAATCATACATAGCGATAGAAGGTCTTCCCGCATTGTTTAGAGAATCAGCACAGAAAATAGCGTTAACAGTATCCGAAACAATAGGATCAGCAACAACACTATTCACATCCATTCCTAAACCACTTTGGAATCCTGCAAGGTTAGTAACTGTACCACTAGCATAACCAAGGTTACTCATGTTGGTAGAGAACCAAGCGTTGTTATCAGAAGCTAATATTGAGTTACTGCTATAGTAATAAGCAGCATATCCATCAGCTAAGTTGATGTAAGCGTTGTTGTAATAAGTGTTGTAATCACCGTAGTAGTGATACAAAGCTCTAGAGCCAGTACTACCCGCAGAGATGATTACAGTGTTGTTCGTGTAAGTTTGGAAATCAGAATAGTAAGGATACATACCGTAGCGAGTAGAGGTAGAAGTACCACCTAAAACAACACGGTTATTTTTGATTTCACTAGAAGCTGGGAACTGCGCATCACAATAATAAATGCGCATACCATAGTATGGCCAGTTAGTAGTTGTTGAATCAGGGAAAACATGGTTTCCGTCAACAACAATATGATTGTCATTGTAATAAAGGTATATACCATATCCCGATGTGTAAGAACTACCAGAGCTGATTTTGTTATGCGAGATATTAACAGCATCCTGATAATATGAAGCAATACCCATGTAATATGGATCTTTAATCGTGTTTCCTTCGATTACTGTACCAGCTTCAAGAGATGAACTTGAAGAACCATACCAATAAAAACCATAGCTACCACCTTCAATGTAGTTGTCGATAAAGCTGTTGCCTACATCATTACTTCCACTTGAATAAACAACGGCATTACTTGTACTAGTTGTTGTAGTAACATCTGTAATTAGATTACATCCTGATACAACGTTACTGTCAGAACCATTTCCAATAGTAATTACATTACCATATGTATTAACAAGTGATAAGTTTTCGAAGTGAAAATGATCTGCATCGTTAAAGTCAACAGCAAAACTACTGTTACCAGAACCATCATAATTAATGGTATCTGTAGCAGCACTTCCAGAAGCTGATCTGAAAATAATTGGCATTGATGCACTTTGGTTTGGAGCTGTTTCAAGACTTAATTGCTCATTCCATATACCACCTTGACCTTCGAAGATTACAGTATCACAAACACCATATAATAAAGCATCTGCTAAACCACTTGAGAAATCTGTGTAGTCTCCAGAACCTGATAGGTCAACAGTATATACACCGCTTAATCCGGACTTTACAGTTATTTCTATTGTGTCATTAGAAGAATCACCATCAAGGTTAGCACTAGCTCCATTAAGAACGGGATCATTCCAGATTGTTAGAATATCCCCTTCATTAAAAGTATAAGAACCTAAACTAATTGTTGAAGATGTTTCTCCTGTACCTAAAGCACCAGTCCATGTAGAAGAGCCTTGAGTAACACCATTTACAGCGTAGTATACTGTTGCTTCATATAAAGAATCAGTACCACTGTTTACTAATACGGTAGAAACAGTAGAATCTAGTTCACATGTTGGAATAACTGGAGATGAAATTTCAGAGATTCCAGCATTGAAAGGAATTGGTGGAAGAAATACCAATTGTACCTGTGGCTTATATGAGTTAGAAGATGCAGGTGTATACCCACACATTGTTGTATAATCAGACCAAGAATATCTGTACCCACTTGAAGTAGAGTAGTAACGTACAGAACCAGATGCATTGTAACTAGGAACAAAGCTCCAGCAGATTTCAATACCGATGTTGTCGGTACCATTCCAAGAGAATGGAGTGTCTAAAGTGATCATGTCATAACCACCTGCAGTAGGGCTATAAGTGAAACCATTTTTCACAGTAGTCCAACCTGTAGTGTTTAACGCACTGGCAACATTCCCAGAAGCAGTGTTTCCCATTTTGATCGTATAACTTGGTAGATCATAAAGAGGAGAAGAAGCTATGTAGAACCCTAGTTCTAACAAATCTGTAGGTCCATAAACTCCCTGAGCATTGATTTCTGCTGCGGTATAAACAATCTGACAAACAGTGTTTCTATACCAAATGTTAACAGGACTTGAAGAATACGTAGAAGTGGTGGAAGTACCGCTTCCTAATTGAATTGTTTGTCCATAACTATTGACGCTGAATAGCACAGACAATAGTGCACCTAGCACTATTCTAGTGTAAAGTTTTTTCATAAGATGTATCGTTTAATTAACTTAACCTGCCCAAATCTAATTAAATTTAAAGTTCAGCACAACATTAAATTTAAAATCAGATGACATAAACATAAGATTAAGCATATTTAATAACATCTTCCTTAGAAATGGTAGTTGGAGATAGAATAATTAAACGCTCAATTACATTACGAAACTCACGAATGTTTCCTGTCCAGTTTTTCTTTTGGAGTAACGTAACAGCAGCCTTCTCAATTGATTTTTTGGCGATTCCTTGTTCTGTGCAAATTTTATCCAAAAAGAAATCGGTCAGTAGTGGAATATCTTCAGTCCGATCATTAAGGCTAGGGACTTTAATGTGTATGACACATAGTCTATGGTATAAGTCCTCTCGGAACTCACCATTGTCAATAGCTTTTTTCAAATCTTTATTGGTAGCGGCAAGAACCCTAACATTAACAGGTATTTCTTTATCACCTCCAACTCTTGTAATACGGTTTTCTTGAAGTGCACGAAGAACTTTGGCTTGTGCCGATTGACTCATGTCGCCTATCTCATCGAGAAATAACGTTCCACCATTGGCTTGTTCAAACTTGCCTTTACGTTGCTTAACAGCAGAAGTGAAAGCCCCTTTTTCATGACCAAACAATTCACTTTCAATCAGCTCTGATGGAATAGCTGCACAATTGACTTCAATGAATGTTCCTTTGGCTCGGTCACTCTGCTCGTGGAGTTGTTTTGCAACTAATTCTTTACCTGTTCCATTAGAGCCTGTAATCAAAACTCTGGCATCTGTTGGAGCAACTTTAGAGATCATTTCTTTTACTTCCGTTATTGCAGTTGACTCTCCAATGATCTCGGTACCACCTTTGGTTTGTATTTTCTTCTTTAATTGTTTGGTCTCTTCAACAAGTGAGTTTTTATCTAAAGCATTACGAACAGTAACCAAAAGACGATTTAAGTCAAGTGGTTTTTCAATAAAATCATAAGCTCCTTTTTTTAGTGCTTCAACAGCTGTGTCAACTGTTCCATGGCCAGTAATTACAACAAACGGGATATCTGGTTTTTTTAACTGAACAGCTTCAAGAACCTCCATGCCATCACGTTTTGGCATTTTGATATCGCACAAAATGACATCGTAATCTTTAGAGATAGCTTTCTTTAGTCCATCGTCACCATCCTCAGCGGTTTCAACGGTGAACTTTTCATATTCGAGGATTTCAGTTAGTGTATTACGGATTCCTCTTTCATCATCGATTACCAATATTGTTGCCATAGTTATTGATGCTTTAAAATTGTTTGTAGTACACCTTCTTTGAGTGCAAAGTCAGATAATTCTAGGTGTTTTATATCCAGTTGGTTAATAACTACCTGAGTTAATAGACTACCAAATGTTATGAATTCAGCACGCATTTCAACTAACCCTGGAGTAGCAAGTCTTTCTTCTTGTGAACTTTTTAATAGAAATTGATGCATTGATGTTAGCTCTTGAAGATTGAAGTTATACCCTTTTTCAGGATGAAACTCATTCTCTTTTTGTGCTTCAATCATCATAGCAAAAGATTCAAATGCTCCTGAAGAACCAATTAATTTAACGAGAGGTGAATATTGCTTACAGGCGTTGAACAATTCTTCTAATTCGTCCAATAGGTAGGCCTGTATTTTTTGTATTGTAGTTTCTTTTAGAGGGTCTTCCGGTTGAAAGTATTGTTTTAAACGAGAAACTCCTAAGTCATAACTTTTCTTCCATAATACTTGTTTATCATCACACAAGATAAATTCGGAGCTTCCGCCTCCAATATCCATAATTAGATGTGGACCATTGGCCAAATTGCAAAATGCTTTAACACCTTCGTAAATATAAAGTGCTTCTTGGTCTCCTGAAATGATCTGGATTGAAATACCAGTCTTAGCATATACTTCATCTACAAACTGTACTCCATTTTGAGTGCTTCTTATAGCACTGGTAGCAAAAGCAAAAACCTGATTTGTCTGAAACTCTTTTATCGTTTTCGCATGAGTGTTCATTGCATCTATTCCACGCAAATATGCATCTGGAGCAATAGTGTTATGCTTTAAGCTTCCGTTTCCAATCTTTACAGGAATTTTTTCTTTAAAAAGCGTAGTAATATTTCCTTCCTGACTAACCTCTACAATGAGTAAATGAAAGGTATTTGTGCCAAGATCAACTACTGCAATTTTTTGATCTTTATCCATTGAAGCGAATCCATTTCCAGAGTTCTTTGTAGGTTACCTTTTTACCATACATTAATATACCTGTACGATAAATTTTTGCGGCTAGCCATACTGCTGCTATAAATCCAATGATTAGCAATGCCATTGACAGGTAAAGTTGCCAAATGTCACCAGATTCTATTCCCATGGAGATTCTAACCATCATAACGATTGGAGATGTTAAGGGAATTATAGATCCCCAAAAAGCTGCAGGGCCATTGGGGTTTTGAATAATAGCAAAAGATAAGAGGTATGCTATGATTAAAGGAGCAGTTACAGGGAGCATAAATTGCTGGGTGTCAGTTTCACTATCAGCAGCTGCACCAACAGCGGCAAACAAAGCACTGTAAAGAAGATATCCTCCAATAAAATAGAATAAGAACATTCCAAGCATTAACGGGTAGTTAATTCTATTTAGAAAATGGTCTTCAGATAAAATATCGTTAGCAGAAGGTTGCATTTTCGCTGCTCCCATAAGAGCATTGTTATTATGGGCATTGTTCTCAACTTGTTGTTGAATAGCATGATCAAATTTGTCGCGTAACAATACAGTTTGTACAACTGATGTAATTGCCAGAGACAATATAATCCACAGTATAAATTGTGTAAGCCCTACCAGAGCTACCCCAATGATTTTTCCCATCATTAACTGAAAAGGCTTTACAGAAGTAATAATGACTTCTACAATGCGGTTTGTTTTTTCTTCAATTACACCGCGCATTACCTGTACACTGTAGAGGAAAATAAACATGTAAATTGCAATTCCAAAGAAGAAGCCTACATACGCTTTCTCGTTTTCAATTTGTTCTGTTTCGCCTGTTTCAGTAAAAAGGTAAGGGCGGAGGTTGAAGTTTGTATTTACCTCTTCAAACTCTTTACGACTGATATTGTACTTCCTTAGTTTTTCATCTTCAACAATCTTTTCCACTTTAGATTCAATGGAACTTAGTACAGATAAACTGGGTTGGTTTTTGAAGTAGAGTAGGGCGCTGTTGGTAGTAAGAATATTTTTAGGAATAACCAATATCGCTGTATAGTTTGACTTAGGGAACAAGTCATAAGCTTCTTTTTCTTGAATATTGCTGTATTGAAACTGAACCTTAGGCGTATTTTCAAGGTTTTCAAAAACCGGGTAAAGTGTATCTACAACAAGGATGTTTTGTACTTCATCACCTTGAGTGCTAAACCAAATTACAGCTGATGTAATACTGGCAATTAGTAGAGGTCCAAGCAGAGTAAATAAGATGAAAGATTTCTTCTTTACTCTAGATAAATACTCTCGTTGAATGATTAGTCCTATTTTACCCATTGCTAACTTGTGTGTCTGGTTGTTGAATTTCATTCACCTTTTTGATGAATATTTGATTCATAGAAGGAATAATCTCAGTAAGAGAATGGATCTCTACATGAGGGAGTGTTGCTTTTAATAAATCGTTGGCAGTGTTATTTCTCAAGAGTTTAACCTTAGCTTTATGAAAACCATTTTCGGTTGAGGCAATATCAATCAATTCAAAACCAGTCCACAAAGCATTGGTAAAGCCAATTGGATTACCAGAAAAAGCTAATTCATATGTATTGTCTTTGTTAGCTTGTTTAACATCAAATACACTACCGTCTAGAATTTTTTTTGATTGGTTGATTAATGCAATGTGATCACAAATTTCTTCAACCGATTCCATGTTATGTGTACTAAAAATGATGGTTGTTCCCTGTTCTTTTAACCTGCGAATCTCATCTTTAATAAGGTTAGTGTTAATGGGATCAAAACCACTAAAGGGTTCATCTAGAATAAGCAATTTAGGCTCGTGAAGCACAGTAATAATAAACTGAACTTTTTGAGCCATTCCTTTGGAGAGTTCTTCAATACGTTTGTTCCACCACGATGTGATTTCGAACTTCTCAAACCAACTGTCCAATGCTTTTTTTGCATCGCCCTTAGACATCCCTTTCAATCGAGCCAGATAGAGTGCTTGTTCTCCGACTTTCATCTTTTTGTAAAGACCCCGCTCTTCAGGAAGATAACCGATTAATTTTTCATGATCAGATTTCATCGGAGAGCCATCGAAGGTTAGAGATCCTTTATCTGGTGCAGTAATTTGATTAATGATTCTGATTAATGATGTTTTTCCAGCACCATTTGGACCTAATAAACCAAATATAGCTCCTTTAGGAACTGACAATGACACATTGTCTAGAGCAATGTAATTGCCGTAATATTTAGAAATTGAATGGGCTTCTAAGAGATGTTCCATAAACAAAAACAGCCGGCCTTTTATAGACCGACTGTCGAAAATAGAATGTTTGTGTCTGTTTACAAAGTGTTTTAACTTCTATTGAAAGAACTCTTTCATTTTAGAGAAAAAGTTTTTGTCTTTAGCAGAAGGATTAGGTTGGAAATTAGGAGCCGATTTTAGCTTTTCCAAGAGTGTTTTCTCTTCACTTGTAAGGCTTTTTGGAATCCATACATTTACGTGAACCATAATGTCTCCTGAAGAATATCCGTTAATGTCAGGAAGTCCTTTTCCTCTTAATCGTAATACTTTACCGGAAGGAGTTCCTGCGGGAACTTTGACCTTAACTTTACCATTGATGGTTGGAACTTCAACATTAGCACCTAGAGCCACATCAGCAAAGTTTAGGTACAACTGGTAATGAAGATTTTGCCCGTCACGCACTAACTCAGTGTCTTGAACTTCTTCAATTACGACTAGAAGATCCCCTGGTACTCCACCTTTAGGACCATCATTTCCTTTCCCTCTAAGTGTTAAAGTCATACCTTCTTCAACACCAGCAGGAATATCTATAGTAATAACCTCTTCAGACCTTACTTGTCCATTTTGGTCAGATCCTGGGGCACGTTTGTCTATAACTTTACCATCACCGCCACAAGTAGGGCAAGTAGAGCTGGTTTGCATTTGCCCTAAGAAAGTGTTAGTAACACGAGTTACTTGGCCAGATCCATTACAAGTAGAACAGGTTGTAAATGTAGAACCAGATGCATTTACAAGTTTATTGACTTTAACTTTTTTCTGACAGCCGTTTAATACGTCTTGAAGTGTAAGTTTAACACGGATTCTGAGGTTAGAACCTTTCATTACGCGGGTTCTTCTTCCGCCACCTCCGCCAAAACCTCCGGCTCCTCCGCCAAAGGCACCACCGAAGATGTCACCAAATTGGCTGAAGATGTCATCCATGTTCATTCCACCTCCGCCAAAACCTCCAGGACCACCTTTCATTCCGGCATGTCCAAATTGGTCATAACGTTTTCTTTTCTCTTCGTTACCTAGAACTTCATATGCTTCGGCAGCTTCTTTGAACTTATCTTCAGCGTCCTTATCATCAGGATTTTTGTCAGGGTGATGCTTCAAAGCCAGCTTACGGTATGCCTTTTTTATTTCGGCAGTTGTAGCCCCCTTTGATACTCCCAGAACTTCGTAATAATCTCGTTTGTTAGACATAAATCCTCCTTTAAATTATTCACCAATAACTACTTTGGCGTAGCGCAGTACTTTATCGTTTAGATAATAGCCTTTCTCAATTACATCAACCACTTTGCCCTTTAACTCTTCAGTTGGAGCAGGTATTTTCGTAATTGCTTCGTGTTTATCGGTGTCGAAATCTGCTTCAGCAGAATCCATTTCTTTCAACCCTTTTTGAGCCAGTGTGTTTTTAAGCTTATTATGAACCAATTCAAAACCTTCTTTGATCGAAGCAGCCTCAGTAGCATCTTGATTCACTTTAATAGCACGCTCCATATCATCTAAAACAGGAAGAATTTCTTTCAAAATATCTCCGCCTGCATTAGCAATAAGATCGATACGTTCTTTTGCAGTTCTTCTTCTGAAATTTTCAAATTCAGCATACAAGCGAAGGTATTTATCGTTGGCTTCCTTTAGCTGATCTTCAAATGAAGGTTCTTTTGATTGCTCAGTCTTTTGCTCTTCAGTAGTTTCTTCACTTACCATTTGTTCTTCTTGAACTTCTGGAGCTTCTTCTTTGCTCTTTGCTTCTTTATCTTGTTTGCTCATCTTTCTTTTGAATTTACCAAACATGGGCCATCAACATATTTGCCAATGCTTTAAAAAAGACAAATTGACAGTTGTTTTTGAATTTAAAAAGGTGCAAAAGTAAAAAAGACAGGTTTAACCTGCCTTTTAAAATCTATTGTGTAAAGTAATGTCAGTACATTACAGTTTCTTTATGTGTTTATCAAGCTCAGTGTGTAGTCGTTGTCCTCTGAGATTTTTGGCAACAATCACTCCATCTTTATCAATCAAAAAGTTAGTAGGAATAGCTTGAACTCCATATTCTTTTGCAGCAGCGCTACTCCAAAATTTTAAATCGCTTACATGGTAAGGCCATGTAAGATTATCTTGTTGAATAGCAGATTTCCATGGTCCGGCTGAACGGTCAAGAGAAACGCTGTATACTTCGAACCCTTTGGCATTCTTGAATTTTGCCTTGTGGTATTTATCATAGGCTGCAACAACATTAGGGTTCTCTCTTCTACATGGTCCGCACCAACTGGCCCAAAAGTCAATAAGAACCATTTTTCCTCTTAAATCAGAAAGTTTGATGATTTCTCCATCAGGAGATTCCAAGCTGATCTCAGGTGCTACATCACCTATGTTTGTTCCGGTTTTTTGATCTGATTTCTGAGTTGAAAGATTGTTTTTACTTTCTGTTATTCCACTTTCAGGAGATGTGTTAGCACACGCTACAAGTATTACCAATGCAGATAATAAAAGGGTGATTTTTTTACTTATCATGTGAGAATTTTATTTCCGGTTAATCAATTCGTTTAATTCTTGCTCCTAATGCATTTAGTCGGGTATCTATGTTTTGATATCCTCTATCAATTTGTTCAATGTTGTGGATATAACTTGTTCCCTCAGCTGATAGTGCAGCAATCAGAAGTGATACACCCGCACGAATATCTGGAGATGTCATCGAAATCCCTCTTAACGGAACTTGTTTGTTTAGTCCAATTACTGTTGCTCTGTGAGGGTCGCAAAGTATAATCTGAGCACCCATGTCAATAAGCTTATCGACAAAGAACAAACGACTTTCAAACATTTTCTGATGAATTAACACACTTCCTTTAGCTTGCGTGGCAATAACCAGAATGATACTCAACAAATCAGGAGTAAATCCGGGCCAAGGAGCATCAGAAACCGTAAGTATTGAACCATCAATGAACGTATCTACTTCATAATTGTTTTGTTTAGGAATGATAAGATCATCGTCACGTCTTACAATACTAATTCCTAGGCGTTCAAATACATGGGGAATTACACCAAGGTTAGGATAGGATACGTTTTTAATCGTTATTTCAGAATTTGTCATGGCAGCCATTCCAATAAAACTGCCAATTTCAATCATGTCAGGTAATATGCGGTGTTCACAACCTGTTAAATAGTCAACACCAGTAATCTTAAGTAAATTAGAACCTACACCTTCAATTTTAGCCCCCATTGAAATGAGCATTTTACACAATTGTTGAATGTAAGGTTCACATGCTGCATTGTAGATAGTGGTTACTCCTTCAGCCATCACTGCTGTCATTATAATATTGGCTGTACCTGTAACTGAAGCTTCGTCTAGCAACATGTATGTTCCTTTTAACTTTTTAGCTTCAGCTTTATAGAAGTTGGTGTTTGAATTGTATTCAAAGTCTGCACCCAATTTTTGAAAACCAATAAAATGGGTGTCTAACCTGCGTCTTCCGATCTTGTCTCCACCTGGTTTAGGGATATAGCCTTTGCCAAATCTGGCTAAAAGCGGCCCAACAATCATGATTGAACCTCGAAGTCCTGAACCTTTTTGTCTGAATTCTTCGGAACTTAAATACTCAATGTCAACATTGTCTGCTTGAAAAGAGTATGTGTCGTTATTTAAGCGTTCCACAGTGACTCCTAAAGAACGCAATAGGTCAATGAGACGATTGACATCAATGATGTCTGGAATATTGGAAATTGTTACTTTTTCAGGAGTGAGTAATACAGCACATAAAATTTGTAAAGCTTCATTTTTTGCTCCTTGAGGTACAAGGTCTCCTTTGAGTTCTCTTCCTCCTTTAATTTCAAATACTCCCATAGCTTAGTGTTTGTTTTTTTAGTTGCGTTTTTTGTGTTTTTTCTTTCCGCTAGATTTCTTCTTATTGTTAGTGCCTCTTTGAGATTTTAAGATGTCAGCAGTTTCTTCAAAGTCAAAGTTTTTAGGAGTTGTCAATTTTCCTGCTGAAAGTTCACGTAAATGTTTTTCAATCACACTGTCATCAACTGAATCGCGGTTCCAGCGTAAGTAATGACGTTTCATAAGGTTAGCAATGGTTTCGGTCAACGCTGTTTTTTCATCACCATCTTCCATTTCACATGCCGCTTTTATCATCATTTCAATTGATCTTCCATAGTGACGATAACGAATTTTATGTGTTGGATACTGAAGACGATCTGGCTTTTCTGCCAAACGTTCTCTATCGGGTTTAGGGTAAGGAGAATCTACATCAAGTCTATAATCAGAAATAATAAAAAGATGATCCCATAACTTGTGCGTAAAATCATTTACATCTCTCAAATGAGGGTTGAGTTGTCCCATTAAAACTATAATAGCTTCAGCTGCTCTATTTCTATCGTCACGGTCTTCAATAGTTAAAGCATGGTTAACCATCTCATGAATATTTCTTCCGTATTCTGGTAGTATTAGATGTGTTCTTGTTGTATTGTAATTCATATATTTTTTCTAGAAGTGGCGCAAATTTAGCCAATTAATGTTGAGCGTTAAAGATTAGCCCAGTACCCTTAGTTTAGCAAATTTCAATAATAGTTGTTTTTTACCAACGCCTTGAAAGTCAACTGTAGCTTTCCTATTCCCTGCGGGTCCTTCAATTGCGATGACTTTTCCAGTTCCAAAACGGGCATGTTCGACAGTTAATCCTGGTTTTAGTCCAGATGTGTCATCTCCTTTGAAATCTGAATTTGGAGGGGTCGATGAGTTAACTTTAACCAATCGTTGTCTTGGTTTAGGTGGAGTAGGTATGGATTGTGATGTGCCTCCCCATCCACTTCGAGAAGATAATCCCTCTGAATTTGAACTCATAGGTTTCGTATCAGGAATCATTCCCGAGGCATCAACAAATGCAGGGTCAATTTCTTCTAAAAAACGACTTGGCTCGCTGTGAATAAGATTCCCCCATTTATAACGACTAGTGGCAAATGACAGCCAGCACTGTTTTTCTGCACGGGTTAATGCTACGTAAAAAAGTCGTCTTTCCTCCTCAAGTTCAGTTCTGCTATTAATAGACAATTGTGAAGGAAAAAGATTCTCTTCCATACCGACAATAAAAACATATGGAAACTCAAGTCCCTTTGAGGCGTGAATAGTCATTAACGTAACCTTAGGACTTTCGTCTTTTTCATTGTCTTGATCAGTCAATAATGGAATGTCTTGTATAAAGCTGGCAAGGTCTTTTTCAATGTCTACCGTGTCATCTTCAACAAACTCTTTCATAGAGTTTAGCAGTTCCTGAACATTCTCGTATCGGCTTACTCCTTCAACTGTTTTGTCGTTATATAACTCTTTTAATATTCCTGTGCTTGAGGCTATTTGGCTCCCTGTTTCATAGGCGTCTTTTTTCTCAGCTATATTTTTAAACGAGCGAATTAACTCAATAAATTGTTTGATTTTATTGCGTGCTCCACCATGGATTTGAATAGGATGCGCATCTATGTTGGTAATTACATCCCATATTGTAAGATCATTCTCATTTGAATACAGGTTGATTTTATCCATGGTAGTGTTCCCAATACCTCTTGTTGGATAATTGATGACACGCTTTAATGCGTCTTCATCTTTATGGTTCATAACCAAACGGAAGTATCCCAATAAATCTTTAATCTCTTTACGTTGATAAAATGAAAGACCTCCATATATCTTGTAAGGGATGTTTAATTTACGCAGAGCGTCTTCCATAGCTCTGGATTGAGCATTGGTTCTGTATAGGATTGCAAAATGGTCGTGAGGTGCTTGTTCATTGTTGCTTACTTCAAAAATAGAACGAGCCACATTTAAACCTTCTTCATTTTCTGTTAATGCGCGGTAAAGTTTGATTTTCTTTCCTTCGTCATTATCGGTCCAAACAAGCTTTTTTAATTGTTCAACATTTTTATCAATGAGACTATTAGCCGCTTTTACAATGTTTTGAGTAGAACGATAGTTTTGTTCAAGTTTAAAAGTTCTTGTGTCAGGATAGTCTTTTTTGAAGTTGAGTATGTTTTGGATGTTGGCTCCGCGGAATGAATAGATACTTTGTGCATCATCACCAACAACACAAATGTTTTCAAATTTAGCAGCAAGAGCTTTTACAATAATGTATTGAGAAAAGTTGGTATCCTGATACTCATCAACTAAAATATACTTAAAGCGACTTTGATATTTGTTCAGTACGTCAGGGAAGTCTCTTAATAGAATGTTTGTTTTGAAGAGAAGGTCATCAAAGTCCATGGCTCCCGCTTTGAAACAACGTTGATCGTAGAGTTCGTAAATGCGACCAATTTCAGGTTTCTTAGATTGGGCATCTTCTTTTGTTATAATCAGGTTGTTCTTATAAGCCTGAGGAGAAATTAAGTTGTTCTTTGCAGCTGAAATTCTATTTAGAACTAAGTTAGGCTTGTAGACTTTGTCATCTAGGTTTAGGCCTTTAATAATTTCTTTAATAAGGCGTTTAGAATCATCCGTATCGTATATCGTAAAACTGGAAGGAAAACCTATTTTCTCGGCTTCTACGCGTAAAATCTTAGCAAAGATGGCATGAAAAGTTCCCATCCATAAATTTTTGGCAATTGGATCTCCCACGATAGAACCAATACGCTCTTTCATCTCACGGGCAGCTTTGTTGGTAAATGTGAGAGCAAGGATATTGAAGGGTTCTACACCATTATTAATAAGGTGTGCAATTCTGTAAGTTAATACCCTTGTTTTTCCTGAGCCTGCACCGGCAATTACCATTACAGGGCCTTCTGTGTTTTCAACGGCTTGACGTTGAGCCTCGTTTAATTCTTGTAAATATTCCACAAAACAAATGTATTGAAACTGTATAGAGAAAAGCAGTGAGAACGATTTCAAATATTAACATTTGTAGTTCTGTAAAATGGGGGTGAACTTCCCTTTAATCGATAAAACATTGAGATAATTCTACTTAGGGGATAAAAAAACTGTCGTTGGTGTTGGAAAATTGGTTTTATCGTGTACCTTTGCACCCCCTTAAAATTGAGGGTAAATAATATTTTGTTGGAAACAATTGTATTTCAGAGCACATGCCGACTATACAACAGTTAATAAGAAAAGGTAGACAGAGTAAAGTAAAGCAAAGTAAGTCGATAGCACTTACCTCTTGTCCGCAAAGACGTGGAGTGTGTACACGTGTGTACACTACAACACCTAAGAAACCAAACTCTGCAATGAGAAAAGTTGCAAGGGTTCGTTTGACAAATGGAAACGAAGTTAACGCTTACATTCCTGGTGAGGGTCACAACTTACAGGAGCACTCGATCGTGTTAGTGCGTGGAGGAAGGGTAAAGGATTTGCCTGGTGTGCGCTATCATATTGTTCGTGGTGCGTTAGATACTGCGGGTGTTGAGGGTAGAAATCAGAGAAGATCTAAGTACGGAACTAAGCGTCCTAAGAAATAATTTTGAAAGCTAGCTGAGATATGAGAAAGACTAGTGCAAAAGCCAGAATGATTGCTCCGGATCCTAAATTCGGAGAAGTAGTTGTTACCAAGTTTGTTAACAATTTAATGCTAAGTGGAAAGAAGAGTACTTCGTTTAAAATCTTTTACGATGCAATGGAGATCATTGAAGGTAAAGGTGAAGAAGGTGCTCTTGAAGTGTTTAAAAAAGCACTTGAAAATGTTACGCCTCAAGTTGAAGTTAAGAGTAGACGTGTTGGTGGGGCTACTTTCCAGATTCCTATGGAGATTAGAGCGAATAGAAAAGAGTCAATGGCTATGAAATGGATCATTAAGTATGCCAGAACTAGAAATGGTAAGTCAATGGCTCAGAAATTGGCTGATGAGCTTTTAGCGGCTTCAAAAGAAGAGGGTGGAGCGTATAAGAAGAAAGAAGATACGCATAGAATGGCCGAGTCGAACAAAGCTTTCTCTCACTTTAGATTTTAATCAATTGATTGATAAATAAGTTTATAAAGACACCTGAGCAATGGCAAAACAAAGAGATCTTAAGTTCACTAGAAATATCGGAATTGCTGCGCATATCGATGCTGGTAAAACAACTACTACAGAGCGTATCCTTTATTACGGTGGTGTGAGTCACAAAATCGGTGAGGTACACGATGGTGCTGCAACGATGGATTGGATGGAGCAAGAGCAAGAAAGAGGTATTACAATTACTTCTGCTGCAACTACTCTGAACTGGAAATATAGAGATCAAGATTATCATATTAACATTATTGATACTCCAGGACACGTTGATTTTACGGTTGAAGTAAACCGTTCTCTTCGTGTGTTAGATGGTTTGGTGTTTTTGTTTAGTGCTGTTGATGGTGTTGAGCCACAATCAGAGACTAACTGGCGTCTAGCGAACAACTATAATGTTCCTCGTATCGGTTTTGTAAACAAAATGGATCGTCAGGGTGCAGATTTCTTGAATGTTTGTCGCCAGGTAAAAGAAATGTTAGGAAGTCATGCACTTCCGCTTCAAATTCCAATCGGAGCTGAAGATACATTTAAAGGTGTGGTTGATTTGATCAACTTCCGTGGTATCGTTTGGAATGAAGAAGATATGGGGATGACTTTTGAGGAAGTTGAAATTCCTGCTGATATTCTAGACGAAGCTACTGAATATAGAGAAAAGTTATTAGAAGCAGTTGCTGAGTTTGATGATAACTTAATGGAAAAATACTTCGAAGATCCTGAGTCTTTGACTGAGCGTGAAGTATTGGATGCGTTAAGAGAAGCTACTATCGCTGGTAAAGTTGTGCCAATGATGTGTGGATCAGCATTTAAAAACAAAGGTGTTCAAGCAATGCTTGATATGGTAATGGAAATTCTTCCATCTCCATTAGATACAGAAGCAATTGTTGGAACTAATCCTGATACTGAAGAAGAAATCTCTCGTAAGCCAAGCTTTGATGAACCTTTTGCAGCATTAGCATTTAAAATTGCAACAGATCCATTTGTTGGTCGTTTGTGTTTTACACGTGCTTATTCTGGTCAATTAGACTCTGGTTCTTACGTTTTAAATACTAGAACAGGTAAGAAAGAGCGTATTTCACGTATCTACCAAATGCATGCGAATAAACAGCAGCAAATTGATGGATTAGGTTGCGGTGATATTGCAGCTCTTGTTGGTTTCAAGGATATCAAAACGGGAGACACTCTTTGTGATGAAAAATCTCCTATCGTTCTTGAATCAATGGATTTCCCAGATCCCGTAATCGGTGTTGCTATTGAGCCTAAAACTCAAGCAGACGTTGATAAATTAGGTATGGCTTTGGCTAAATTAGCTGAGGAAGATCCAACTTTCCAAGTACACACTGATGAAGATTCAGGTCAAACTGTAATTTCAGGTATGGGTGAGCTTCACTTGGATATTATTATCGATCGTTTGAAGCGTGAGTTTAAAGTTGAAGCTAACCAAGGTGCACCTCAGGTGTCATACAAAGAGGCTATCACAGGAAATGTTACACACAGAGAGGTGTACAAGAAACAAAGTGGTGGTCGTGGTAAGTTTGCCGATATTCAAGTTCGTATTGAACCAGCAGAAGAAGGTAAAACAGGCCTTGAGTTTGTAAACGAAATTAAAGGTGGTAACGTACCTAAAGAATTTGTTCCTTCTGTTGAGAAAGGATTTACTGAAGCAATGAAAAATGGTGTTCTTGCAGGTTATGTAATGGACTCTATGAAAGTAACATTGTTTGATGGTTCTTTCCACGCAGTGGATTCTGATCAGTTGTCATTTGAATTGGCAGCTAAAATGGCTTATAGAAATGCAATTCCTCAAGCATCTCCAGTGTTGATGGAACCTATTATGAAAGTAGAGGTTCTTACTCCTGAAGAAAATATGGGTGATATCGTAGCAGATATGAACCGTAGACGTGGGGTTGTAAATGGAATGGACGATAGAGCGGGTTCAAAAGTTGTTAAAGCATTTGTTCCGCTTTCAGAAATGTTTGGATATGTAACTCAATTGAGAACAATCTCTTCTGGACGTGCAACTTCAACTATGGAATTTGATCACTATGAGCAAGTTCCTACCAACATCAAGGATGAAGTTATTGCTAAAGCAAAAGGAAAGATTGAGGCTTAATATATAGTAAGAATGGCTCAGAAAATTAGAATAAAACTAAAATCTTACGATCATAATTTAGTAGATAAATCTGCTGAGAAGATCGTGAAAACGGTGAAATCAACTGGTGCTGTTGTTAATGGACCAATTCCATTACCAACTAAAAAGCAAATCTTCACAGTGTTGAGATCTCCACACGTTAACAAAAAGTCACGTGAGCAGTTCGAATTGAATGGTTATAAACGTCTAATGGACATTTATAGCTCTTCTTCAAAAACTGTGGACGCGTTGATGAGATTAGAACTACCTAGTGGGGTAGAAGTAGAAATTAAAGTTTAATCGATCAAGCAGCATGTTAGGACTTATCGGTAAAAAAATCGGAATGACCAGTGTGTACAACGAGGAAGGAAAAAATATCCCTTGTACAGTAATAGAGGCTGGCCCTTGCGTTGTAACGCAAATTAAAACCGAGGAGAAAGATGGTTATACTGCAGTTCAAATAGGATTTGGCGAACGCAGTGAGAAAAATGTTTCAGCAGCATTAAAAGGACATTTTAAAAAAGCGAAAACATCACCACTTTCAAAATTGGTTGAGTTTAGAGATTTTGAAAAGGATGTAGAATTAGGAGAAGTTATTTCTCTTGACATCCTTGAAGAAGGAGCATTCGTAGATGTTGTAGGAACATCTAAAGGTAAAGGTTTCCAAGGTGTTGTTAAACGTCACGGTTTTGGTGGTGTTGGACAAAGAACACACGGACAGCACAACAGAGGAAGAGCTCCTGGTTCAATTGGTGCATCATCTTATCCATCACGTGTATTCAAAGGAATGCGCATGGCAGGTCGTACAGGTGGAGCACGAGTTAAGTCTTTGAACTTGCAAGTGGTAAAAGTAGTGCCTGAAAAAAATCTACTGTTAGTAAAAGGCTCAGTACCGGGCGCAAATGGTTCACATGTAATTATTGAACAATGGAGTTAGCAGTACACAAAATTGACGGAAAAGCTTCATCTAAAAAGGTGACGCTGAAGGATGAAATTTTTGGTATCGAACCAAATGAGCACGTGATTTATCTTGATGTAAAGCAATATTTAGCAAATCAACGTCAAGGAACTCATAAGGCTAAAGAAAGAGCTGAAATCTCAGGAAGTACTCGCAAAATCAAAAAGCAAAAAGGTACTGGTACAGCTAGAGCTGGAAGTATTAAATCTCCTGTTTTTAAAGGTGGTGGTAGAGTATTTGGACCACAGCCAAGAGATTATGGCTTCAAGCTGAATAAAAAAGTAAAGAAATTAGCTCGTAAGTCAGCTTTAACAATCAAAGCAAAAGACAATGCTATTACTGTTTTAGAAGACTTCAATTTTGAAACTCCTAAGACGAAAGAGTTTATCAAAATTCTTGATAATCTGAAGGTAGCAGACAAAAAATCACTATTAGTTCTTTCTGAGTCAAATAAAAATGTATATTTGTCGGCTCGAAATTTAAAAGGTGCTAAAGTGTTAACCAGTTCTGAGTTAAGTACTTACGATTTAATGAACGCTTCGCATTTAATTTTAAGTGAAGGAGCTGTGGAAAAAATTGAAACGATTTTAAGTTAATAAGTGATGGGCATTTTAATTAAACCGGTAATTACAGAGAAGATCACAAGTCAAGGCGAGAAATATAATCGCTATGCCTTTATGGTCGATAGAAATGCCAATAAATTACAAATTAAGGATGCTATTGAAGCGTCTTATGATGTAACGGTGGAATCTGTGAACACCATGGTATGTGGCGGTAAACGCAAAATGAGATATACCAAAACAGGAATAATTGAAGGTAAAACAAAAACTTACAAAAAAGCGGTTATAACACTTTCTGAAGGTGATATGATTGACTTTTACAGCAACATATAGTTGATATGGCAGTAAGAAAATTTAGACCGGTAACACCAGGGCAGCGCTATAAAGTGTTGAGTGCTTTCGATACAATTACGAAAAGTACTCCTGAGAAAAGCTTGTTAGCGCCTGTTAAGAAATCTGGTGGTAGAAACAATACTGGGCGTATGACTATGCGCTACAGAGGTGGTGGTCACAAAAGACGCTATAGAATCATTGATTTTGCAAGAGATAAGAGAGATATTGCTGGTAAAGTAGTGTCAATCGAATATGATCCAAACCGTTCTGCTAGAATTGCTCTTGTTGAGTACACAGACGGAGAGAAACGTTACATAATTGCTCCAAACGGTTTACAAGTTGGGCAAGATGTGATGTCTGGAAAAGAAGCTCGCCCTGATTTAGGAAATGCTCTTTACATGGAGGATATCCCACTAGGTTCTATTATTCACAATGTTGAATTAAGACCTGGTCAAGGCGGAAAATTAGCAAGAAGTGCAGGATCTTATGCACAGTTAGTGGCTAAAGAAGGTAAATACGTAGTAATAAAATTACCTTCAGGAGAAACTAGATTAGTTCTTAAGACATGTATGGCTACTATTGGTTCTGTAGGTAATGCAGATCATGCTTTGGTTCGCTCTGGTAAGGCAGGTAGAAGTCGTTGGTTAGGTAGACGTCCACGTACTCGTGGTGTAGCTATGAACCCTGTTGATCACCCAATGGGTGGTGGTGAAGGTAGATCATCTGGAGGTCATCCAAGATCTCGTAATGGTATGCCAGCTAAAGGGTTTAAGACCAGAAGACCAAAGAAACAATCGAATAGATATATCATTGAACGCAGGAAGAAATAATTGAATCATGGCTAGATCATTAAAGAAACCTCCTTTTGTACATTACAAGTTGATCCAGCGTGTTGAAGATACGCAGTCATCGGGTAAGAAAAGTGTAATTAAGACTTGGTCGAGATCATCAATGATTACTCCTGAGTTTGTAGGATTGACGATTGCGGTACACAATGGAAATAAGTTTATCCCGGTTTTTGTTACTGAAAACATGGTAGGGCATAAGCTTGGAGAATTTGCCCCAACACGTAACTTTAGAGGGCACGCAGGTAATAAAAAAGATAAGGGAAAAAGATAATTTGAGCTATCATGGGATCAAGAAAACATAATACTGCTCAAGAGATAAAAGAGGCAAAAAAGACAACTTACTTTGCGAAGTTGAACAACTGCCCTACTTCTCCGAGAAAAATGAGACTTGTAGCTGACATGATTAGAGGTATGGAAGTAGCTAAGGCTTCTGCTATCCTTCAATTCACTAAGAAAGAGTCA
>CERC01134326.1_pt1 | contig 20262 bp, 17 predicted proteins | sample 530921 | NCBI WGS metagenome assembly CERC01 (sample SAMEA2621099, study PRJEB7988) | marine metagenome | isolation source: saline water (ENVO:00002010), including
CCAACAGATTTACAGTCTGTCCTCGTTGGCCGCTTGAGTATCTCCCCGACCGAAATAACTTTAAAAGAACTGAGCCAATGGAGGGATTCGAACCCCCGACCGGCTGATTACAAATCAGCTGCTCTGGCCAACTGAGCTACATTGGCATTGGTTGTTTGCTTTCTTTAAAAAGCACCCCTTTTTCGCAAAAGGACTGCAAATGTATTCAACTAAATCTTTTTTGCAAAGAAAGCACAACAACTATTTTATTTTTTTTTCTAGCTATTGTGCTTTCCTTATTGATTTTCAAGCAACTATATTTTACTATAAATATGCTTTTTGCTTTGTTTTAAGTTTAACCAATTGTCTTCTCAATGCGTCAACACATAAATCTGTAGACTCTTCAAATGATTTAGACTGCTTTTTAGCAAATGTGTTATTACCCGGAACTTCCAATTTAATTTCAACTATCTTATTTTCTTTTGTCTCAGACTTATCTAACCTTAGAAAGACTTCTCCTGACACTATACCATCATAGTACTGTTCTAATTTGTCCGCTTTTTTCTGAATGAAGTCGGTCAATTTTTTATCTGCATCAAAATGAATTGAGTGAATGATAAGTTTCATATAAACCTCCTTTGTTTACGCTCTGGGATGAGCTTGTTTATAAATATCTTTTAATTTCTCAAATGAATTATGCGTGTATACTTGCGTTGCCGCCAAACTCTCATGTCCAAGCAACTCTTTAATCGTTGTTAAGTCAGCCCCTCTATTCAACATATGAGTTGCAAAAGTGTGACGTAGCACGTGTGGACTGGTTTTATTTAATGTCGTTACCTCAGACAACCATCGATTTACGGTTTTATACACCATTGAAGGATATAATTTCTTTCCTTTTTCTGTAGTAAAGAAGAAAAACTCCTCCTCATTATTATGTTCAATGCTATTTTTATAATTGAGGTATTGATCCAATTCATGAATCATCTCATTTCCTATTGGAACAAAACGTTCTTTACCACCTTTGCCCAAAACTTTAATAAAGCCTTTATTAAAGTCGACATCTTGTAGTTTTAACTCTATGAGCTCAGACAATCGAATACCTGTTTGATAAAACAAGCCAACTATGGCTTTTTCCATCGCCCCTTTATATGAGTCTTCAAAAACATCGGCATTGAACAATTGTAAAATATCATTTTCAGCAGCAAACTCAGGCAAACGTTTTGCCTTTTTAGGAGCTGTAATATTTGTCATTGGGTTTGCTTTGATAAGCAAAGACCTTAGAAGAAACTTGAAGTATGTTCGAAGAGTTGACAATTTCCGGTTAACACTTGAAGGTGTGCACCCCTCTACCTCCATCAAATCGACAATCCAAGCACGTATAAAATGATGTGTAACTTCTGCAGGAGCCAATACCTGAAACTCTTTATTCAAAAACAGAATAAATTGCCTTAAATCATTTTGATATGACTTTACCGTATGCGATGAATATCGCTTTTCTACAGACAGGTATTTAAGAAATTCTTGCTCGTACATTTAGGTCCTTATCAGGACTCATAAAATTAAAAAAAGCTACCCGATAACGAGTAGCTTTTTTTAATTAATTGTAAAAATATGTTAAGAAGAAATTAATCTTCCTGTTGTTGCATTTGTTGCTTGTAGATAGCTTTAAGCTTTTGCTCACGCTTAACTATCGAAGGTTTCGTAAAACGCTGTCTGTTACGAAGTTCTTTAACAACTCCTGTTTTTTCGTATTTCTTCTTATACTTCTTAAGCGCTCTTTCTATAGATTCGCCTTCTTTTACTGGGATAATTAGCATAATTCTTTTACACCTCCTTTACGTTAAGGCTGCAAATGTAGTAATTACTATTAAGCAAACAAGCCCTATTTTAAAATTTCTCTTGAAATTACTAGTTTTTGTATTTCGGAAGTTCCTTCTCCTATCGTACATAGTTTCGAGTCTCTATAAAACTTTTCGACCGGAAAATCCTTAGTATAACCATAACCTCCAAAAATCTGTACAGCTTCAGTTGAAACTCTTACTGCTAGTTCAGAAGTATTGTATTTCGCAAAAGCAGACTCTTTTGTTACTTTTTCATTTTTATTTTTCAAATCACATGCCTGCAGTGTTAACAATTCTGCCGCTTCGATTTCAGTAGCCATATCTGCTAACTTAAAGGCTATTGCTTGAAAGTTAGAAATCGGTTGACCAAATTGTTCTCTTTCTTTAGAGTATTTCTTAGCAGCTTCATAAGCTCCTTTGGCAATTCCTAACCCTAAAGCAGCAATTGAAATTCTCCCACCGTCAAGAATTTTCATCGCTTGTTTAAAGCCATCTCCAACTTCTCCTAACAGATTTTCTTCCGGAATACGGCAATTATCGAATATCATTTCTGCTGTCTCTGATGCACGCATTCCTAATTTATTTTCTTTTTTACCTCCACTAAATCCAGGCGTACCTCTTTCTACGATAAAGGCCGAAATTCCATTACTATCTAAAAGTTCTCCTGTCCTTGCCAATACAACAGCTACTTCACCTGATATGCCATGTGTGATCCAATTCTTTGCACCGTTTAACACCCACTCATTCCCTTCTTTATGGGCTACCGTTTTCATACGCATGGCATCAGAGCCTGTATTTGCTTCAGTTAATCCCCAAGCTCCAATCCACTCTCCAGAAGCCAACTTTCGCAAATATTTTTGTTTTTGAGCCTCATTAGCAAACTGTAAAATGTGGTTCGTGCATAATGAATTGTGAGCAGCCATTGACAGACCAATAGATCCACAAACTTTAGCGACTTCCTGAATAGCCGTAACATACTCAAAATATCCTAAGCCTGCCCCACCATATTCCTCGGGAACTACAATTCCCATCATACCTAGTTCTCCCATTTTCCGAAAAACATCCTTCGGAAACTCTTGCGACTCGTCCCATTGCATAAAATAGGGTCGAATTTCCTTTTCCGCAAAAGATTTTGCCATATCGGCAACCATTCTTTGATTTTCTGTCAGGCTAAAATCCATTTATCTAAAAATTTTATTATTCTTTTTTGACAATCCACAAAATATTTTGTCTAATATAAAGATATATACGGATATATTTTATCGTACAAAGGCTTATTTAGCAAATTTCGAGAAAGTAAATCTTCTAATGATTTATAATTACCATCTTCTTCTCTACTCTCAACAATAATTTTCGCCATATTATAAGTAAAGTAAGGATGTCTCGAAAGTTTGTACTCTGAAACTCTGTTTATATTGATCTTAACAACAAATTGTCTATCCTCTTTTAAATAAGGTTTAATTCTGTTTACTAAAGATGAATCCAGCCCATAAACCTCATATAACTGGTTCACAGAATAGTAACCTCCTAACTTTTCCCTGTATTTGATAATCCTTTTGGAATACCCGCTTCCAATTCCGTAAAACTGTTTCCAGTCTGATGTATCTGAAATATTTAATGCTACAGAAAAAGTATCTTTCGCTCTTTGGGGCATCTTTACTTTTCTTTCCCAATCATCTCTTCTGTAAGGAGTGTCCTTATTCTCAGTAACTGTCTTAGGGGCATTCGCTAAATCGTCTTCGGATATTGTTACAACTTCTTTACTATAATTCTCAGGAAGATGAATAAAGGGCTTTAGTAACTCATAAATAGAATCATTTACGAAGTAAAGCTTCTTTACATCTGACTTAATTTTAAACTGTCCTCCTGAATTTCTATAATTGATTAGTTGAGTCGATTGCCAATCCTTTAATCCCATATTCAACAGCTCCTCTTTTTTAACCGTATTGGGATCAAAGGAGAAGTATAAAATAGAATCAGAGGAAGTTAGCTTCTCTTCTACTATAATACTATCAATTGGTTCAGTCTCTAGCTTTTCAATCGTAAACCGAAATGGTTCCGGTGGAAACAGGTACTTCCAAAAGGTTAAAAATGAAATTTGAATTAATAGTATAATCAACAGTACGGTGATGCCTCTTCTTTCTCTACGGTTGAAGGAAAAGGCATCTTTCCAGTTTTCCTTCATGTCTTAAAAATAAAAAAGCCCGATGAATCATCGAGCTTCTTTATTCAATATAAATTATGTGTTGATCTATTTAAATCTTTTGATCTCTCCGGTTTTAATTCTCTGGAAGTAACTTTTCAGGTCATTTTTAACTTCTCCTGATAGTATGTAAAGGCCAAGAATGTTTGGAAAAGCCATTCCTAAGATCATCATATCTGAAAAATCAAGTACTGCTCCAAGGCTAGATGCCGCCCCAATTACAATAAATACCAAGAATAAAAATTTATACGAGTACTCAGCTCCTTTAGAATGCCCAAACAAAAATGTCCAACTTTTTAATCCATAGTAAGACCAAGAAACCATTGTAGAAAAAGCAAACAGTAAAATGGCAACAATTAACACATATCTAAACCATGGAAAGATGCTTGAAAATGCTGCCGCTGTTAATTCAGAACCTCCTAAAGCAGATTCTCCGTCAGCAAAGCCTGTAAAGATTATTACAAGTGCCGTCATTGTACATACAACTATAGTATCAACAAACGGCTCTATTAAGGCTACAATTCCTTCTGAAACCGGATGGTCTGTCTTTGATGCAGAGTGTGCTATTGATGCAGATCCAACTCCCGCTTCATTTGAAAATGCAGCTCTTTGGAAACCTATAATCATAACACCAATAAAACCTCCTTTTAATGCTCCAGGATCAAAAGCTCCCATGAAAATTTTACCGAATGCATCATCGATTCTATACCAATGCATTCCAATTATAATAAGCGCAGTTATCACATACACACCTACCATCACTGGAACAATTTTATCAGTTACTTTGGCAATGCTTCGAATACCTCCAATGATCACAATACCAACTAACACGGCTAAGATTAAACCAAAAATAGCACCATGTCCTTGCATTCCAGCAAACTCACCAGAAAGCTGAGCAAAGGCTTGGTTTGCCTGAAACATATTTCCTCCACCAAATGAACCTCCAACACATAGAATTGCGAATAATACTGCTAATACTTTTCCCAATCCTCCTAATCCTCTTTTATCAAGGGCTGTTCTCAGGTAATACATTGGTCCTCCGGACACAACTCCATCTTTTATAATTCTGTATTTAACGCCAAGTGTACATTCTACAAACTTTGCTGACATTCCTAAAAAACCAGCCACCATTAACCAAAACATCGCTCCAGGACCTCCTGTATTGATTGCAACAGCTACACCTGCTATATTTCCTAATCCTACAGTTGCTGACAGGGCTGTGGTTAATGCTTGAAAGTGGGTTACTTCTCCCTCATCATCTGGATTATCATAAACTCCTCTCACCAATTGAATAGCATGAGGAATTCCTCTGACATTGATAAACCCCATCTTCACTGTAAAAAACAAAGCTCCTACAACAAGCCAAACTACAATAAGAGGTATATTTTTCTTTAAGGGAGCTCCATCTTCTTTGAGGACAGGAGTTCCATCTTCTTTATATACTACAGGATCATATACTCCGATTGCTTCAAAGGGGTCAAAAAACAAAACACTAGACATGCCGTCTACAAGAGGTTGCACAACAGCATCGATTCGTTGACTAAACGTTTTTTCTTCGTTTTCAGACTGATTTTGTTCTTCTTGAGCAGATAATTGAAATGTAATTGATAAGAATAAAATTGGTAGAATTAACCTTAATAATTTCATATAAGATAGTTGACATTGATTTTGAAGTTCGTCAAATATATAAAGGAAGAATGGAGTGCCCTAAAGAATTGGGGGCTTATCTATGGATTATCAAAAAGATTCAAAGTCAATTAGCCCCTCTTCTATAGATTTAGGAGAGTATCCTAACAACTCTATCGATTTTGACAGGTCAAAAAATGTTTGAGTTGGTCTTTTTCCTAGCTGATTGAGCTCTGAAGAGAATACAGGAGAAATTAACTCTTCATTCAACTTGTAAAAAGTGGCTATTTTCATAGCGAACTCAATTACAGACACTCGATCTTTATCTGCAATATGATATACTCCGTTTCTTTCAGTATTCATAGCTAAAATACATGCATCAACAACTGATTTAACAGCAGTTGGCTGACGGTACTGATCTGAAACTACACGGATAGCTTCATTATTCTGTAAACTTTTTCTCACCCAAAGAACAATGTTGCTTCTACTAACCGAAGGAGAACTTCCATAAATGAGTATCGGACGGATAATTTTCCATGAGCCTGAATACTGTTTTACCAAGTTCTCTGCTTTTAACTTTGATTGCCCATAAACACTTACGGGTTGGGTAATATCTTCTTCTGAATATTCCCCTTTCTTATCCCCTTTAAATACAAAATCAGTAGACATATAGACCAAATGTGACTTGTACTTTTCTGCCTGCTCTATGACATAATGAGTAGCATCAACATTCACCTTTTCACACAACTTCGGATCTTTTTCACATAAATCTACTTGTGATATTGCCGCCAAATGGAAAACAACATCCGGTTGAACCAATTCAAAAAGCTGGTCTACCTGGTTTTTATCTGTGAGGTCACATTTATAAAACGAAAATTTGAGTAATTCGTTAGGAATTCGGTTGGCATTTAAACTCGTTCCTACGACATCTTGCTTCAATTCTACTAGACGCTTTACGAGATGGCTTCCTACCAAACCGTTAGAACCTGTGACCAGTATTTTCATTGCTATGAATTTGCGAAAATAGTTTTCAATTTATTGATCTGCTCAGAAGTTCCTAATACAAATAATTTGGAATTTGGAATTAGTTCAATATCGGGAGAAGGGTTTACTATATAATTCCCTTCAGGAGTCTTAAATCCTATAATTCTAGCCCCGGTCTCATACTTGGTTTCTAACTCACGAATTGTTTTATAATGAAAATCCGCAGGTAATTGTTTAAATTTTATTTCTTCTAGATTGAACTCGTGCTGCCCCATCACAGAAATGTGATCAATAAATTCTACCACATCAGGAGTAACAACTAAAGAAGCCATATGAGCTCCTCCAACCTTGTCTGGCATAATTACATTATTAGCTCCTGCTATGCGCATTTTTTTCTCGCTAGAATCTTCGGAGGCTCTACTAATAATTGTCAAATCTCTATTCAACTCTCTTGAGGTTAATACCACAAAAACATTATCAGAATCTTTAGGTAAAGTTGTAATTAATGCTTCTGCTTTATTGATCCCAGCTTTGAATAATGTTTCTTCGGAAGTAGCATCGCCTTGTACAAAAAGGAGCTCTGGAAACTGTTTGATGTATTCAATTGCACTATCGTCTCTTTCTACAATTATAAATTGGCGACCATAGCCGGATAATGTTTTTGCTGCCTGTCTTCCATTTCTACCAAAACCACATACAATTGTATGTCCTGAAAGATTCTCAATTGCTTTTGTCACTTTTAGATCTTTAAAGTAATATTTATACTCGCCAGTAACCAATGATTTGGTTAAGGAACTTATGGCAAAAGCAAAAGTACCGAAACTGGATATGATAAGAAATGCCGTAAATAATTTGCCTTCATCTGAAAGTGGTTTCACCTCTTGAAAACCAACTGTTGAAAGTGTGATGATAGACATGTAAAATGCCTCAATCAATTTATAGTCTTCAACAAACATGAAGCCTGCCGTACCTACAAATATGATTACTATTATCAAGAATAGAGAATAGTAAATCTGCTTGAAATATTTATAATTCCAAGTAAACCGTCTCAAATTTCCCAAATGGTATATTTCTTACTCTTAAACCACTCTTTGTTTTCTAAAACAAAAGCCATGATTAAGTAAATGATGAAAGGTGACCCGAAAGTGATAAATGAAAAATAGATGAAGTAAATACGCACTCTGTTAGAGTTAATTCCCAATTTATGACCCCACCATTCGCAAACTCCAAAAGCTTGCTTTTCAAAGAATGCTAGTATATTATTGATCATAATGGTTTAAGTATTTGATTGCCGATGTTACAATTTAAGCATTTTTTCTCATTGCAATACATTGTCCGCAATTGAATCAAAGCTTGAGAATCAGCAGCATTTTCAACTTCCAAATGTAATGCTTTCCATCTTTTTATGATGTTATTAGATTCTGAAGGTATCATTTCCAATAGTTCTATTGCACGCTCTTTGTAAAACAATTCATCTCTTAAATGTCCATATGCAAACAATAAAGGAGCTATTGTATTAATTAAGATGTTGTTTATTGAAGCTTCTCCCAATATTTTTCTTTTTACTCGAGTATCTCCATCAAAGCTATAATGGTATTTCCAATAATTCGAAGGCTCGAGTTCTTCAAAAAATATTTTAGTCTCAGAAATTTTACCCGTTGACAACACTTTAGAAAACAATTGTTCGGCTCTTACTATCAATGCTGAAAATTGAGCAATACGAATAGTTGGGAAGTTTGATGGGCGCATTTTACTTCTCTTCCAGATTTCGGGTAAAAGAGGCTTTAGACTATATTTTCTTTTAAGGAATGAGTACTCTTTTTGTAAAGTTTGAGGATACTCGTCTTTAAATTTTGCATCTAACAAACCTGATTGACCAAAAATAAGTGCCTCAACTTGCATTGGATTGTCTTTGTGTTTAGCCAATATAGACAGCGGTAATGATTTGGCCAATAACTCAAAAGGTTCCCCATTAACTTTAAAACCAAAATTTCTTGCTAAAGCCCAATAAAATGTTTCTGACCAACTGCTGTTGGTGCTGTTGTAATAGCCTATGATTACTTTTGATTTTTGCTCTAGCCGCTCGGTTGCTAATCTCATTAACCATTGACGTATCATAAAAGCATCTACATTATGTATTAAGTTTTCGCATGGAATTGACTTGAGATTGTTCAATTCTCTATAACGCTCCAAAATCAGTTTTGGAACTCTATATTTTAACTCTATTGTAGCTATTCCTTGTTTAGAAAAAAAGTCTATATCATCTTCCCAAACAACATGCAAAACAATAGTTGAATATGCTTTATCTGATTGATGGTTATGCTTGAACCAATCTGAAGATTTCACATGTATTTCTACATTTCCGGCCCATTGGGTTTCCCCAATCGTTATCAATGCATTGAAAAAGTCTGGTCCTGAATCTTTATTTAAAACTCCGGACTTGTGTATTAAGACACTTTCTCCTTCTGTAGTTTGAAGTTTATTTTTTGTAAATCGTTGGTAATTCCAAATGTGATGTAGAAGTTCTTCCTGCATAGATGGAGGATTTCTCTAAAAGTAGACAAATCATCTAACAATGCCATGTTTTATAAGCTGCTCAGCCATCTGTTGTTGTAGTTCTTTTGCTTTAGTTGATGCCATTGATGCAAAATTTTCATCTGATGAAGCATAAATAATGCCTCTACTACTATTTACCAGTAAGCCGCAATCATCGATCATCCCATAATTGACTACATCTTCAAGACTTCCACCTTGTTTACCTACTCCCGGAACCAGAAAAAAGTTTTGAGGTGCTGCTTGGCGTGCAATATCAATGTCACTACCTCTTGTTGCTCCAACAACAAACATGAGCTGATCTGGACTACACCACTCTTGCGTTTTATGCATCACCTTTTCAAAAAGATGTTTTTCTTCTGAGACTGTAAACTGAAAATCTTTAGCTCCTGCATTTGAGGTAAGAGCCAAAACAATTACCCATTTATTTTCAAAGGATAAAAAAGGTGTTATTGAATCCTCTCCCATATAAGGTGCTACCGTAACAGAATCGAAAGACATATTTTCAAAAAATGTTTTCGCATACATCTTTGAAGTATTTCCTATATCTCCTCGCTTTGCATCCGCGATTGTGAATATATTATCAGGGATATAATCAATGGTTTTTTGTAACGATTGCCACCCTTTAGCTCCTTGAGATTCATAGAATGCTAAATTGGGTTTATAGGCCACACAATATTCTTGGGTAGCATCAATAATGGCTTTGTTAAACTCAAAAATAGGATCTTCTTTTTCTAATAAATGCTCAGGAATTTTAGTGATATCAGTATCAAGACCAACACATAAAAACGATTTCTTTCTTTTAATTTCCGCAACTAAAGCCTCTCTTGTCATCCCTCTTCTTTACTTACTGTTTATAATGTTTCTCCTGCTTGCATCTTTTCTGCATTCTCAGCAACTTTTAGAGCGTCAATCATCTCTTGGATATCACCATTCATAAAATTGTTAAGATTATACATCGTTTTATTGATGCGGTGATCTGTAATTCTACCCTGAGGATAATTGTAGGTTCTGATCTTTGCCGATCTATCACCACTGGAAACTAATGACTTTCTATGAGCTGAACGTTCCTGATTAACACGCTCTAACTCTGCCTGATACAACCTTGATCTTAATACTTGAAGGGCTTTCTCATAATTTTTGTGCTGAGAGCGGCCATCCTGACATTCTACGACTGTATTCGTTGGAATATGTGTTAAACGAACTGCTGATTCTGTTTTATTAACGTGCTGTCCACCTGCTCCAGATGCTCTGAATGTATCCTTTTTTACATCCGACATATTCAACTCAAAATCGACTTCTTCTGCTTCAGGCAATACGGCAACTGTTATAGCTGATGTATGAACTCTGCCTTGAGATTCTGTTTCAGGCACACGTTGCACACGGTGAACTCCTGATTCAAATTTTAAAGTTCCATAGACACCTTCTCCCGAGACTTCCATGACTATTTCTTTATAACCTTTTACAGAACCAGGGGTTGAGTTTATTATTTCAAAAGAAAAACCACGTTCCTTAAAATACATGGTATACATACGGAACATGTCATCTACAAAAATACAAGCTTCGTCTCCTCCTGTTCCTGCTCTCAATTCAACAATAGCATTTTTATCATCTTCAGGATCTTTTGGAATCAACATTATTTTAATGTCTTCTTCCAATGTTTCTTTTCTATTCTCAAGTTCCTGTAGCTCTTCCTTTGCCAATTCTTTGAACTCTTCATCTGTCTCTTCTGCCAAAATGGCTCTAGATGAATCAATGTTCTCAACTACATGCTTATATTCTTTGTATGCTTTTGAGACTTCTTCAAGGTCTTTGTATTCTTTGTTTAGCTTAACGTAACGCTTCATATCAGCTATCACATCAGGGTCAGTAATCATTCTACCAACCTCTTCAAAGCGATCTTGAATAGCTTGAAGCTTAATTAATAATTCGTTATCTGATTTCATGCGTATTCAAATTCTCCAAATTCTGACCGAATGGTCAATTTCTTTTCACTCGCTTCTTCTACCCTACCTACAACTTTTGCTTCTACATTGTACGATGCTGCTATTTTAATCATTTCAATAGCTGTAGCTTCATCGGTGTATATTTCCATACGATGCCCCATATTAAAGACTTTGTACATTTCTTTCCAATCTGTACCACTCTGCTCTTTAATTAATTTAAAAAGTGGAGGCAATTCAAATAAATTGTCTTTTACAATATGAACATCTTCTACAAAGTGAAGCACTTTGGTTTGTGCTCCCCCACTACAATGTACCATTCCATCAATCTTATCGCGGTATTGATTCAAAATAGCTTTGATGATAGGAGCATAAGTTCTTGTTGGTGATAAAACTAATTTACCGGCATTTAGTGTAGTACCATGAACAGTGTCTGTTAATTGCTTTTCGCCAGAATAAACTAGATTTTCCGGTACATCATGGTCATATGTTTCAGGATATTTTTCAGCAACTACTTTAGCAAAAACATCATGACGAGCTGAAGTCAGCCCATTACTTCCCATACCTCCATTGTACTCTGTTTCATATGAAGCTTTTCCAAAAGAAGCTAAACCTACAATTACATTCCCTGGTTTGATATTTGCGTTATCTATCACCCTATTTCTAGGCATTCTAGCAACAACAGTAGAGTCAACAATAATTGTTCTTACTAAATCTCCAACATCTGCAGTTTCACCGCCTGTAGACATAATTTCTACACCATGCGTTCTCAAATCTGCTATCAATTCTTCCGTTCCGTTGATAATTGCCGATATCACCTCTCCGGGAACTAGGTTTTTATTTCTTCCAATGGTTGATGAGAGTAAAATATTTTCAGTTGCTCCTACACATAGCAAATCGTCTATGTTCATAATCAAAGCATCTTGAGCAATTCCTTTCCACACAGATAAATCTCCGGTTTCTTTCCAATAAGCATATGCTAAAGAACTTTTTGTTCCTGCTCCATCAGCATGCATTACCACACAATGTTCTTCTGAGCCTGTTAAGTAATCAGGTACTATTTTACAAAATGCTTTTGGAAAAAGCCCCTTATCTACGTTCTTGATTGCATTATGGACATCTGTCTTATCTGCACTCACCCCACGTGCATCGTACTTTGATTGATTCTCTTTACTCATGCCTGCAAAATAAAAAAGCATCCTGCAATATGCAGGATGCTTACATCAACTATTTTGTATATCTATTGTTCTGATTCACCAGTAGCCTCAGAAGCATCTCCTTCTCCTGTTTCAGGAGTTTCATCCGGAGCGGGAACATAATCATCCCTTAAGACTCTGAATTCTGTTCTACGGTTTTTCTGATGAGCTGCCTCCTTCTCTTCTTCAGTTGGCAATTTCGCAATTTCCTCATCAGTAATTCTCAATTGTGATTCACCATAACCTTTTGCTACTAATCTAGCTTCATCAACACCTTTGGTTATTAAATAATCCACACAACTTTGAGCACGTCTCTGAGACAAATCCATGTTTGAACTTGCTCTGCCTCGACTATCCGTATGTGCCATCAATTCGATTACAATTGTGGGATTATCTATAAGTGTTTGGTAAAGCATATTTAATGAATCTTTAGAATTCACACTATCATTCACCTGAAGTTCAGCTTTACCTAAATCGTAACGAACTTCTGAGAATTCAATTACACCGCCAGTTGGTTGCAATTTAAAGTTCTTATTGAAGCGAGTTGACTTTTCTACTCCTACTGTTGTTTCTTGTCCTTTACCATTCAAATATCCTTCTGCTGATACTGTAAGCGTGTATGAAGTATTTGGTTGTATATAACGTTCTTCAGATTCTTCCTTTTGGTCAAACTGATAAAAACCAATTTCATCGGTAGCAATTTCAACAGAGCTTCCGTCTGTTCCTGTTAAAGCAACAGTTGCTCCGGGGATTGGTTCACCTGTCTTTAAGTCAGAAACCACACCTTCAATAATAAACTTCAATGGAGGCATACGGAACGACCATAAGTCAACATCTCCTCTACCGCCAGTTCTATCCGTAGAAAAGTATCCTTTTTCTTTCTTACCATCAAAAATGATCGCAAAGTCATTATTCACAGAGTTAATTGGATACTTCATGTTCTCTACTTTGCCCCATTTCTTATCGCCTGTTGGCTCTGCATAAAAAATGTCAAAACCTCCCATTCCTGGGTGTCCGTTCGAAGCAAAAAACAATCTGCCATCTTCATGGAGATATGGATACATCTCATCATCAGCAGTGTTAATGTCTTTACCCAAGTTAACAGGATTTTTAAACGCTCTCTCTTTTGAGTCATAAGTTGCCATCCAAAGATCCTTACCTCCCATACCTCCTGGCATATCTGAAGCAAAAATTATAACTTCATCTTTAAAGGCTAATACCGGGTGTCCCACTGTAATGGTATCTTCATCTACTAGAACCACTTCTTCAGACACGTCCCAATCTCTACCTCTTTTTCTTGCTGAGAAAACTTTACATCCTACTACTTCTTTCTTAACAAAAGCACATCGTGTAAAATAAAGAGTATTGTATCTGTCATTTAATGCAGGCGCACCTTCATTGGCCTCTGCTGTATTAATATTCTCACCTAGTGCTGTAGGCACCATCCATTTTCCTTTTTTGTCTTGCTGAGTGTACCAAATACTAGAAAAACTTTGTCCAGTAATACCATCAGTTCCACCACCTACAGACCCCTCACGGGTAGAGGTAAAAAGTATTGCTTCATTTTTGCGATCAGCCCAAGCAGGAGAAAAATCTGCCTGTTTAGAATTCAATAAAGGATCTGGTTGAACTTCCCAACGTGTAGGGTTATCTTTCCATTCTTGCGCTAACTTACAAGATTCAGCTCCTGTTTTAGCTTTTTTACTCTCTGGATGATCTTCTAAATAATCTTGATAAGTTGCAGTTGCTTCGTCTAATTTACCTGACTTACGCTGTGCATCAGCTAAAAATAATTTTGCTTCATCATCTTCATAACCAGCTTTGATAGCATTTCCCAACCATGTTATTGCCTGCTCATTATCTTGCATGTAGTAATAGGCCATTCCGATATTGTTAAGAATTCGCTTCTTAACTTCGGCTTTCTTCTCTTTTGTATATGCTTGCTTATATAGTTCAATGGCATCATAATATGAACCATATTTAAATGCCATGTCTGCTTCTGCGGTATAGTCTTTCTGCGCCATAGCAGAAGTACTTAGAAGCATTAAAACTGTCATTAAACTTAAGATAGCTTTAATGAATTTCATATGTTCGGAATGTTTGATTAAGATAGTAATTAATTGATGAACGGTCTTCAAGTGCACCAAAATAGTAATATTTTACTATACAGAAAAGCCCACACCATAATTTGATGCGGGCTTTAACGATTAATTTATGTATTTATTATTTAGTGAATAATAATTCTCTGTACTTAATCAAAGGCCAGTCTTTATTGTCCACAACTAATTCAAGCTTATCAACCTGATAACGGATTTTGTCAAAATAATTCATCATCACGTCATCTCTGTAGGCAATTGCCTGCTCTTCTTCTGTTTCAAGCGCGTTTGCTCTTTTACGCGCCTCAATCATTTCATAAACAGACTCTCTAATTGTATCTACTCTTTCTGAAATTTCAGTAATGATGGCTTTCTGACTTTTAGCATGCTTGTCAAATTCATCACCAAATATGGTTTTCAATCCTGCAACATTATCTATCAATTGAGACTGATATTTTAATGCTGCCGGGATAATATGGTTGAGTGCCATATCAGCCATAACACGAGATTCAATCTGAATTTTCAGTTTGTAATTCTCTTGATTGATTTCGTAACGAGCTTTAATTTCTGTTTCATTCATTATTCCCAAATCTGAGAATAATTTGATTGCTTTATCAGTTACTAACGCCTTTAGCGCATGTGGTGTGCCTATTACATTCGGCAAACCTCTTTGTTCGGCTTCTTTCACCCAATCATCGCTATATCCATTGCCCTCAAAAAGGATACTTTTAGATGTCTTAATGTACTCGCGAAGAACTGAAAGAATTGCATCATCTTTCTTCTCTCCTTCTTTCACTTTTGCATCAACGTCTAGTTTGAATTTATTCAATTGCTGAGCCATAGCTGCATTTAACACGATCATTGGCTGAGCACAGTTTTGAGAAGAACCTACAGCTCTGAACTCAAATTTATTTCCAGTGAATGCAAAAGGTGAAGTTCTATTTCTATCGGTATTGTCCAATAAGATTTCTGGGATCTTACCTATGTCGATTTTAAGCTCTTGTTTTTCATCAGGTGTTAAAGCACTTTCAATTTTAGCCTCAAGCTCATTCAACATTTTAGTTAATTGAGATCCAATGAAAATTGAAATGATTGCCGGAGGGGCTTCGTTTGCTCCCAAGCGGTGATCATTACCTGAACTTGCTATTGCAGATCTTAAAAGATCAGCATGCTCTTGTACGGCACAAATAGTATTCACCAAGAATGTTAAAAACCTCAGGTTGGTCTTAGGTGTTTTACCTGGGCTTAATAGGTTTCTATGTTTTGGAGTATTCGCTCCTAATGACCAGTTATTGTGCTTACCTGAACCATTCATTCCAGCAAATGGCTTTTCATGTAGCAACACACGGAAATTATGTTTGTGGGCTACTTTTTCCATCACATCCATCAAAAGCTGGTTGTGATCTACTGCTAGGTTACATTCTTCAAAAATTGGAGCACATTCAAATTGGTTTGGTGCTACCTCATTGTGACGTGTTGTTACAGGAATGCCCAGTTTTAATGCTTCTTGCTCAAAATCATGCATGAAGCTAGATGCACGATCAGGGATTGCTCCAAAATAATGATCATCTAACTGTTGACCTTTTGAAGAACCTTGTCCAAAAAGTGTTCTTCCTGTTAATGCTAAATCTGGTCTTGCCGCATACAATGCAGAGTCTACAAGAAAATACTCTTGTTCCCATCCTAAAGTAGCATTGACTTTAGTAACCGTTTTATCAAAAAATTGAAGTACCTCTACTGCTGCTTTATCTACTGCTGCTAAAGACTTTAAAAGAGGTGCTTTATAATCTAACGCTTCTCCTGTATAGCTCACAAAAATAGTTGGAATACATAATGTATTACCTATGATGAAAGCCGGAGAAGTAGGATCCCAAGCTGTATAACCTCTAGCTTCGAATGTATTTCGGATCCCCCCATTAGGAAAAGAAGAGGCATCTGGCTCTTGTTGCACGAGTTGCTCACCGTGAAATTTTTCGATCGAGCTACCATCCTCTAAAGGAGTGTAAAAAGCATCATGTTTTTCTGCGGTTCTACCTGTTAAAGGCTGGAACCAGTGAGTATAGTGAGTTGCTTTTTTGGCCATAGCCCATGCTTTCATTCCTGCAGCTACTTGATCTGCCATTGCACGGTCTAATCTTTTTCCAGTTTCCATTGATTCAACAACACTATCATAAGCTTCTGAAGTCATATATTGCTTCATTGCTCCTTTGTTGAATACTAACTCTCCAAAAAAATCAGAAATTTTATCAGAAGGTAATTTGACTTCCTTTGCTTCGCGAGAAAGCGTCTTTTCAATTGCGGTGAATCTTAAAGTTGCCATTTTTTTCAAAATTTTGAGCAAAAATAGTCGTTTAAGCCACCCCGATCAGGAATTTTTCAAATTATTTTTTTCAACACACCTCAAAAAACAATGAGCATCTCGAAAAAAAATATTTTCACAATTACCGCAATAAGAAATAGATGTAAGCGAGGTACACTGTAAGCAATATCCCACCTTCTAAACGAGTGACCTTCCGGTTGATCAACATCATTGGAAGAACAATTGCTGAAATGGCTATCATCCACAGGATATCATTTGAAAGTACTACCTCATTAATCTCAATATTTCTAAACCATGGGGTTATTCCCATAATGGCCATAATGTTGAAAATATTAGATCCAATGAGGTTTCCAACTGAAATATCGGTCTGTTTTCTGAAAGCGGCTACCACAGATGTAACCAGTTCGGGAGCTGATGTTCCAAAAGCTACAACTGTGACAGAAATGACCAAATCACTTACTCCAAAGCTTTTGGCTATATCAACAGCTCCATCAACTAACCAATCGGCACCAAACATCAAGCCGATAGCCCCAATAGCTACATACAATAAGTCTCTGTAGATAGGACTAGACGAACGTTCATCTTTCTCCTCTTCTTGGTTTTCGCGTTCTTTACGGTTTTTCTTTCTTGAGGAGTAGATTAAAAAATAAACGAACACCAGCAATATGCAGAAAAGTATAATTCCTTCCCACCAAACCATCTTCAGATCAAACACAAAAAAATAGAGCAGTAAAGAAGCGATCATCATCATTGGCCAATCGATGCGAATAGAGTTACGCTCAACCGGAATAGGAAAAATCAAAGCTGTTATTCCTAAGACCAAAGCAATGTTAGCGATATTAGATCCAATAACATTTCCTATAGCTATATCAGGATGACCAGATAATGTTGCCTGAATGCTTACCAGTAACTCAGGAGCTGATGTTCCAAATGAGATAACCGTCATTCCTACAACCAGTGTGGAAATATGAAATTTATAAGCCAGACGAACAGCCCCTTTGACAAGAACTTCTCCACTAAAAACAAGCAAAACAAGACCGGCTATTAAAATTAGGTACGCCATTACAGCTTGTTATTGTTTAATGGATTAATCTTCTTTCTTATTTTCTTCTCTTAGCTGTCGGTTAATATCAACGTCTTTTTTGATATCGTTAACGCTATCTTGAATATCTCTTTGGATATTATCTGTGGCATCTTTGAATTGTCTGATGCCCTTACCTAAGCCTCTTGCAAACTCGGGAATTTTCTTTGCCCCAAAGAGCATTAACACTACTAATAGGATGAAGAAAATCTCTCCTCCGCCTAAATTCAAGAAAAGAAAAATTGGATGTATCATACTTGTAATGAAAGATTGCAAAGATAACGAAAAAAGCCCCTTCCAAATGGAAGAGGCTTTGGTATTCTGTCAAAGCATTCTTTAGTGCTTCAGCTCTTTATCTTTCTTCGATTGTAAATCGATCATAATTGGTGTTGCCACACAAATTGAAGAGTAAGTACCAACAACAACACCTACCATTAATGCAAATACAAATCCTCTAATTACTTCTCCACCGAAAATGAAGATCATTAATAACACAAAGAATGTACTTAAAGAGGTATTGATTGTTCTGCTCAGTGTTGAGTTCAATGCTTTGTTTACCACTTCATCATAACCCGTATTTTTATGTATACCTAAATACTCTCTAATACGGTCAAATACAACCACCGTATCGTTAATAGAGTAACCCACAACAGTAAGAATTGCAGCAATAAATGCCTGATCAATTTCTAATGAGAATGGTAGTATTCCATATGCTAGAGAGAAAATTCCTAATACGATTAACACATCGTGAGTCATTGCTATAACTGCACCCAATGAATATTGGTACTTTTTAAATCGAATTAAGATGTAAATGAAGATCACAACCAATGAGAACAGCACAGCCCAGATAGCATCTGTTTTAATGTCATCGGCAATAGTAGCCTCTACTTTTTGAGATCGCATAATCTCAAAGTTGTCTCCAACAACTTTAAGGCCATCATTTATTTTACCTTCTACAATTTCATCAGAGTTTTCCTGATCACTATCAATCATGTATTTGGTTGTTACCAATACCTGATTTGAAGCACCAAAAGCCTTAACTTCAGGAGTTTGCTTTGTACCATCTTCGTCAATGAAAACGTTTGCTAAAGCATCTCTTACAGCATCTGGCTGAACAGCATTTTCAAAACGAATTTGATATGTTCTACCTCCTTTAAAGTCAACGCCAAAATCTAACCCTTTGGTGAATAATGATGCTAAACTGATTACAATTAAAACACCTGATACTCCGTAGAACAATTTGCGTTTTCCAACAAAAGCATATTTCGCATTTTTCAATACGTTTTCAGTCATTTTAGTTGAAAAAGAAATCTTCTTCGATTTTTCAAGGTTAAGTTCAAACAATAATCTTGTAACAAATATTGCAGAGAACAATGATGTTAAAATACCGATAATCAATGTTGTTGCAAACCCTTGAATTGGCCCTGTACCAAACACTAACAGAATAATACCTGTTAACAATGTAGTAATGTTGGCATCAATGATCGATGGCATTGCACCATTTTTACCATAGGCATGTTCGATGGCTAATTTCAATCCTTTTCCGGCTTGTAGCTCCTCACGAATTCGTTCATAAACAAGTACGTTGGCATCTACAGACATACCTATTGTAAGAACAATACCTGCAATACCAGGTAATGTTAGGGTAGCTTTTAATGAAGTAAGCACACCTATTACAAAAAACAGGTTGGCAATCAATGCGATATCTGCAACGATACCAGCACGGTTATAATAGAAAATCATGTAGATTAAGATCACAGCAAGAGCTATCAAAAATGAGCTTAAGCCATCATCAATTGCTTCTTGACCTAGAGATGGTCCTACAACTGCTTCTTCGATAATGTTAGAAGGAGCTGGTAATTTACCAGCACTTAACACACCAGCCAAATCAGATGCTTCTTCAAGCGTAAATGATCCTGATATTCTTGTGTTTCCTGTTGGAATTTCTTCATCAACTCCCGGAGCACTGTACACGTGATTATCTAATACAATAGCAATGTAACCTTTTTGTCCACTAGCACCTTGTTCAGCTAATTTACGCGTTAGCTCTCTCCAAGCCTTAGCTCCAGTTGTATTCATTGACAATGAAACAGCCGGTTGTCCGAAATCATCAGCATCAACATTAGCATTAGTGATTTTATCACCTTCTAATGGTGCATTACCATCTTTAGGAACTTTAATGGCGTAAAGTGTATAGAACTCAACATTGTTTGTTCCTACCTGAGGCTTTGCACCCCATAGGAATTTAACTCTAGGAGCACTTGCTTTGATGATCTTGCGAACATCTTTTCTTCTCAAGTATTCACCTATTTGAGCAGTATCTTTCGTTAAAGCATAACCAGCTACAGGGCCTCTCGCAGGCATTACTTGCCCACTAGCATCTTGTTCTCTTGGGATATCTAACAAACTAAATAGCGGATTCGCTTTTCTCATCTCTTCA
>CERC01019233.1_pt1 | contig 20173 bp, 15 predicted proteins | sample 530921 | NCBI WGS metagenome assembly CERC01 (sample SAMEA2621099, study PRJEB7988) | marine metagenome | isolation source: saline water (ENVO:00002010), including
ACAAAGGCGACAAGAGAAAGCATCACGGGGACTTCCACCAATACACCCACCACGGTTGCCAGGGCCGCCCCAGAATGTAATCCAAACAGTGAAATGGCTACGGCAACAGCCAGTTCAAAAAAGTTGGAGGTACCAATCAGACAAGCAGGCGCAGCAATGTTGTGCGGCAGTTTCCATGCCTTGGCCCATAGGTAAGCGATGGCAAAAATGCCGTAGGTTTGAATTAACAGTGGTATAGCGATGAGCAGAATAGTCTGCGGGTTGCTTAAGATTGTTTCAGCTTGAAAGCCAAAAAGCAGGACAACGGTTGCTAGTAACCCAACGACTGACCAAGGTTTTAGATTACTCACGAACTCTTCAAGTGCTTGATCACCGCCTTTTTTGATCAGATGACGGCGGGTCAGAATACCCGCAACTAGCGGCAGTACGACATAGAGAATAGTCGAGAGTACTAACGTTTCCCAAGGAACCTGTACATCATTGATACCCAATAGAAAGGCAGCGATAGGTGCAAAGGCAAACACCATAATTATATCGTTAACTGAAACTTGTACGAGAGTGTAGTTTGGGTCGCCTTTGGTTAGCTGGCTCCAAACAAATACCATTGCAGTACAGGGAGCTACACCCAGTAATATCATCCCGGCGATATATTCCCCAGCCGTTTGAGGGTCAACAAAATCAGCAAACAATACTCGGAAGAATAGCCACCCCAATAGCGCCATCGAAAAGGGCTTAATTAGCCAGTTGATCACCAGTGTAAGAACCAAACCTTTAGGGCGTTTCCCCACATCTTTCACCGCAGCGAAATCTATTTGGATCATCATTGGATAGATCATGACCCAGATAAATAGGGCAACTACCAAGTTAACGTGAGCGTACTCAAGCTTAGCAATTAGGTGAAATATACTTGGAAAAGTATTGCCCACAGATACGCCGATCAGAATACAGATACCCACCCAAATGGATAGGTAACGTTCGAACATTCCCACTATAGATTCCCCTTAATAAACAATTGCCTAGCGTGGTTGATTTGAATAACGGGTTGTTAGCTTAGCAAATCTCTCTATTAGCGCAAAAATTACTGATCAGATAATTGGATATAATTAGTAGCACTCAGATTAGTATTTATTAAAATGAAGCTAATCAGCTTAAATATGATTTGCAAGAATCGGGTGGTGCGTGTTGCGGGCTACCACTAAGCTGGCAGAGGGATTCATTATAACTTTTTAAAATCTCTGTAATACGTTCTGGTAAATAAACATCAGTTTAGTAATTAAATGCAGAATTTAGTGAAGAGAATATTGACGTGAATAGCTCTATGAATTCATTAGAAATTGATCATGGCATGCAAGCGCTAGCGCTTATCGATCCGGATATAGCGCGGGCATATAAACAATTAGGGGCCCCACCGGAGAGACATCGGCCTAAGGGGTTTGAAACATTTCTATCAGCGATTGTTAGCCAACAAATATCAACCAAAGCAGCCCAAGCCATATTTGATCGCGTGAAAGAGTTAATGGTTGATGTCACTGCGAAGGAACTTTTATCTCTTGATGACCAAGCTTTACGTGATGCAGGTTTATCCTGGCGTAAGATCGAATACGCTAAAGGCTTGGCTGAAGCGATTGAGTCTGGGAGCTTCGACATTGAGGAACTTGATAGCTTGAACGATAAAGAGGCTATCGAGAGTATTACCCGTTTGAGGGGCTTTGGTCGCTGGAGTGCAGAAATTTACTTAATGTTCTCCTTAAAACGACAAGATATTTTCCCCGCAGATGACTTAGCTATACTGGTTGCATTAGGGCGATTAAAGGGAGTTGAAGATAAACCTACGCCTAAACAAGCGCGTGACATGGTAGAGCATTGGTCGCCTTGGCGGAGTGTTGGGGCCTTGTTTTTATGGCATTACTATCATGGCGCACCTATCTAATAACGAAAAAAGCCCTCCAGTGGAGGGCAAGGGCACCGAGCCTTAGAAACCTCACTCAGCACAAGTGAAGTTTTAGGTGAATCTCTCTTTGCTTTAACGGCAAGGCTACCGGCCGAGGTGAACAAAAAGTTTTACATGTTAGGGTAGTTAGGGCCGCCGCCACCTTCAGGTGGAACCCACTGAATATTTTGGCAGGGATCTTTAATGTCGCAGGTTTTACAGTGCAGACAGTTCTGTCCGTTTATCTGTAAGCGTTTGCCTTCTTCATCTTCAATCACTTCATAAACGCCTGCTGGGCAGTAACGTTGAGCAGGCTCTTCATAGAGTGGAATATTAACGGTCAGTGGGATATCTTCTTTGCTCAATTGCAGGTGACAAGGTTGGTCTTCTTCGTGGTTGGTGTTGGATAGAAATACGGAAGACAGCTTGTCAAAAGAGAGTTTACCGTCAGGTTTCGGGTAAAAAATAGTTTTACTTTCAGTCACCTGCTGCAATTTTGCATGGTCCTCTTGACGATCATGCAGGGTCAGCGGAATCTTCCCATTAAACAGGTTTTGATCCAGCGTGTTAAAAGCCCCTCCGATCCAACGGCCAAATTTATGCAGAGCTGGGCCAAAGTTGCGTGAGCTGAAAAGTTCAGTGTAAAGCCAGCTTTCTTTAAAGCGTTGCTCAAACGTTACGGCATCGTCATTTGAATTCGTCAAGGCATGATGGATCGCTTCTGCAGCGATCATGCCGGATTTCATGGCGGTGTGTGTGCCTTTAATCCGCGAGAAATTTAGCGTGCCAGCATCACAGCCGATTAGAAGTCCACCCGGGAAGTTCATTTTGGGTAGTGAATTAAAGCCACCTTTAGCAATAGCTCTTGCACCATAAGATACGCGCTTACCGCCCTCTAAATATTGGGCAAGGGTAGGGTGATGCTTGAGTTGTTGGAACTCATCAAATGGGCTGATCCAAGGGTTGCTGTAGTTAAGATCGATGATCAGGCCAACAGCGACTTGATTATTTTCTGTGTGATACAGGAAGAAACCACCGCTCGTATCACCCTCTAATGGCCAGCCTGACCCATGAATGACTAAGCCTTCTTGGTGTTTGGCAGGATCAATATCCCACAGCTCTTTGAGGCCGATAGCATAATGTTGAGGGTCTTTGTTTTGGTCAAGGTTGAACTGATTGATTAGCTCCTTACCTAGGTGACCACGACAGCCTTCAGCGAAAATAGTGAAGCGTGCGTGCAGCTCCATCCCTTGCATATAGGTGTCTTTAGGCATGTTGTTAGCATCAATACCCATATCACCGGTTAGGATGCCTTTAACCCGTCCTGTTTCGTCATACAACACTTCTGAAGCTGTAAAGCTTGGGAAGACTTCAACACCTAACTGCTCTGCTTGCTCTGCAAGCCAGCGTGCAAAATTACCCAAACTTGCAATGTAATTGCCCTGGTTATGCATGCTTTTAGGTGCAGCCCAGTTTGGAATTTTTATAGATGAGGTTTTATCTTTAAGTAAAACAATCTCATCTTGCTTAGCTGGAGTATTAAGCGGTGCTCCCATCTCCTGCCAATCAGGAAACAGCTCTGCCAACGCTTTAGGATCGATAACGGCTCCTGAGAGTATATGAGCACCAACCTCTGAGCCTTTTTCTACAACGCAGATATTCAAATCTGGGTCGAGTTGTTTTAGACGACACGCACTGGCAAGGCCCGCAGGCCCCGCGCCAATGATCAGTACGTCAAACTCCATGATTTCACGTTCCATCATTAGGCTCCCTGTAACTGTTCTATATCCAGTGAGAAGGTGCTTTTCAGCCCGGTTAGCACGGTATCAGCGTGTTGATTAACACGCGGTAGATAGTGCTCGGCGTAAAAGCTTGCCGTGGCGATTTTTCCTTCAAGGAAAGCACTGCTATATGCGCTGTTATCGCTGTCTTGCTGGGAAGCAAGCAGTGCGCTGCGAGCCATTAACCAACCGCCCACAAGGTAGCCCATCATCATGAGGTTATCGAAACTTACATTGCCCATTAGACGTGGATCTTCGGCGGTATTATCAAGAATCCAATTTCCGGCTTCTGTTGCTCGCTGCAAGGCATTCTCTAATTGAGCGGTGAAGCCGCTTAGAGATTGGTTGTCAGAAGCCTTTAAAGCGTTGATCGTTTCTTCAATATCGCTGTGCAACCCTTTAAGAGCTTCACCTTTATCAAACAAGGTTTTACGCCCAATCAGGTCAAGCGCTTGAATGCCTGTAGTACCTTCGTAGATGGGTAGAATTCGTGCGTCACGATAATGCTGAGCAGCACCAGTTTCCTCAATGAAGCCCATACCCCCATGAACTTGAATGTTAAGTGAGGTGAGCTCCTGTGCGAGCTCGGTCATCCAGCCTTTAACAATCGGGGTGTAGAGTTCAACACGTTTTTTGGCGCTATCATCACCATTGTGAGCACGGTCGATATCCGCAGCGGCTGAAAAAGCTAAAGCACGCATCGCTTCATTACCCGCTTTCATCGCCATCAACATACGGCGAACGTCTGGGTGTTCGATAATCGCGATTTTACTACCATCACGATGAGTCCCCTGAAAACGCTCTTGGCTGTATTGCAGTGCTTGCTGGTAGGCACGTTCAGAGATAGACAAACCTTGTAACCCCACCGTTTGCCTTGCGTGGTTCATCATAGTGAACATGTAACGTAGGCCTTTATTTTTTTCACCGACTAAGTAGCCGACAGCGCCATCATTATCACCAAAACTCATTACGCAGGTTGGGCTGCCGTGGATACCCATTTTATGTTCGAGTGAGATACAGCTGACATCGTTAAGCTCACTAGGCTGCCCTTGCTCATCCAATCGATATTTAGGCACGATAAACAGTGAAATACCTTTTACGCCTGCAGGCGCATCGGGTAAGCGGGCTAATACTAAGTGAACAACATTGGAGGTCATTTGATGATCGCCCCAAGTGATGAAAATCTTTTGGCCGCTTATTTTGTAATGATCGCCTGAAGGAACGGCTTTAGCTGCAACAGCAGCTAGATCAGAGCCCGCATTGGGCTCTGTTAAGTTCATTGTACCTGTCCATTCACCGCTAATTAACGGCGGTAGGTACTGTTCTTTGAGGGCGTCGCTACCGTGAGCGATGAGTGCTTCAACGGCACCTTGGCTTAGCATAGGGCAGAGCGCAAATGCCATATTCGAAGAGTGCCACAATTCGTTAACAGCAGTGCCCAGTACGTTAGGTAGATTTTGCCCACCGAATTGTTCTGGCCCTGTCAGTGTTGCCCAGCCGTTAGCGATAAACTGTTCATATGCATCTGCAAAACCAGCGGTTTCTGTGACTTGCCCATTGGCAACCGTTGCGCCGTTGGCGTCACCTACGGCATTAAGAGGGGCGAGCACTTCAGAGGCAAGCTTACCTGCTTCTTCGATAATGACGGATGCCAATTCTGTATTGATATCCTCAAGTTGAAGTTCTTCACAAAGTTGATCTATACCAATCAGTTGGTCTAGAACAAAGTTAGCATCCTGTAATGGGGGAGTATAGGTGCTCATCACAATTCCTCATCATATAAGCCCTTATAAAAAGGCTTTTTAAAAAATGAGGTCCGGGCTGGAAAGCGCTTTACGTAGCTCGGACCTCTTAAGGTCAGTCAAAAGGGTTTGCTTTATAGAAAACTTCTGCTGAAGCTATTTATAACTTACGCTGAAGCTCTTTATAATTTCTGCTGAAGCTATTTATAACTTAAGCTGAAGCTCTGGCATCACATCAAACAGGTCGGCGACAAGGCCGTAGTCGGCAACAGAGAAGATAGGTGCATCTTCATCTTTGTTGATTGCGACAATAACTTTGGAGTCTTTCATGCCTGCAAGATGCTGAATTGCACCGGAGATACCGACCGCGATATAAAGTTCAGGTGCAACAATCTTGCCTGTTTGCCCTACTTGCATATCGTTTGGAACAAAGCCCGCATCGACAGCAGCTCTGGATGCGCCTACGGCAGCGCCGAGTTTGTCGGCAAGTTGTTCTAGGATGGAGAAGTTCTCTCCACTGCCCATGCCGCGACCACCGGAGATAATGACTTTGGCAGCTGTTAACTCAGGTCGATCTGATTGCGCGACTTCTTCAGAAACAAAACGTGCTAAATCACTGCTGGCCGGTGAATCGATATTTGTGATCTCGGCATTACTCTCTACACAAGCTCCGATGGATGCAGCAGGGAAAGCGGTACCACGTACAGTGATTACCTTAATGCTGTCCAGCGATTGTATGGTTGCGATCGCGTTGCCAGCATAGATAGGACGTTGAAAAGTATCTTCCGATTCAACGGCGGTAATATCTGAGATCTGGCCTACATCTAGAAGCGCCGCGACGCGAGGAAGTATGTTTTTACCGTTGCTCGTAGCTGATGCCACGATATGGCTGTAGTCCTTACCTAATTGGCTGATTAGGTTGGCAACGTTTTCTGCAACTTGATGTTCGTAGCTTGCATCGTCAGCCACTAAAACTTTACTTACGCCGTCTACTTTTGCGGCTTCTTCGGCCACGCTTTGACAATCTCTGCCTGCAACCAGTAGGTGAAGTTCTGATCCTGGAGTTTTTGAGGCAATCTCAAAAGCTGCAGTAATGGTATTAAGTGTTGCACCTTTAAGGGTGCTGTTGTCGTGTTCAGCAATAACTAGAATAGCCATTTGATTACCCCTTAAAGTACTTTTGCTTCGTTTTTAAGTTTTTCTACAAGCTCATCAACACTGTTAACTAGAATGCCTGCGCTTCGTTCTGTTGGTGGTGTTACTTTAAGCAAGGTGCTGTGTTGCTTAAGTTCAACGCCAAGTGTTTCAGGTGAAGTGACAGCCAGTGGCTTACGTTTTGCTTTCATAATGTTAGGTAGCGAAGCAAAACGAGGCTCATTTAGACGTAGATCGGTTGTAATGATGGCGGGTAGATTAAGAGATAGTGTCTGCAAACCACCATCAACCTCACGTGTTACTTGGGCTTTATCACCTTCTAACTTAACTTCAGAGGCGAATGTACCTTGTGGCATATCCAATAAGGCGGAAAGCATCTGTCCTGTTTGGTTATTATCAGAATCGATCGCTTGTTTGCCCATGATGATAAGGCCTGGTTGTTCATCACGAACAACTTGAGCAAGCAGCTTGGCAACATTAAGTGATTCTGGGTAATCGGCAGTTTCAACTTGAATACCGCGATCAGCACCGAGCGCTAAGGCTGTGCGGATCTGTTCTTGGCAGGCTTTAGGGCCGATAGAAACAACAATAACTTCACTTGCACTGCCAGCTTCTTTTAAACGAATCGCTTCTTCTACTGCAATTTCGCAAAACGGGTTGATTGCCATTTTGGTGTTGTTTAAATCAACATCAGTATTGTCCGCTTTTACCCGTACTTTTGCGTTGTAATCAATCACGCGCTTTACTGCGACTAATATCTTCATTTCGGTACCTCGATCGTTCCCCTGAAGCTATCTAATCCTCTCCAGGGCTGTAATAGTTTTTATATAAACGTTTATTCTATTTTTTAAAAAGTCTTTTAAGCATGCCTTTAAGCGTCTGAAGCGTTAGCTCTATCTCGCAACAGGAATTTCTGTATTTTTCCTGTCGAGGTTTTAGGCAGTGGACCAAAGACAATATCTTTAGGGGCTTTGAAGTGCGCCATATGTTCACGACAAAAAGCGATCATCTCTTTCTCTGTGATCTCTAAGTCATCCGCTTTCAGAGCGACAAACGCACAGGGTGTTTCACCCCATTTCTCGTTGTTTTTGGCAACAACAGCAGCTTCTTGAACCATCGGGTGTCGGTATAGGACATCTTCAACTTCAATACTGGAGATGTTCTCTCCGCCAGAGATAATGATGTCTTTAGAGCGATCTTTTATCTCAATGTAACCATCTGCGTGCCACACAGCTAAATCACCGGAATGGAACCAGCCACCTTCAAATGCTTTATCGGTGGTCTCTGGGTTTTTAAGGTAGCCTTTCATGACCAGGTTACCCTGCATAAAGATCTCACCCATGGTTTCACCATCTTGAGGAACGGGTTGCATTGTTTCTGGATCTGCAACCATCAGCCCATCCAGCATAGGTGCGCGTACACCTTGGCGAGATTTTAGACGTGCTTTTTCGTCAGGTGTTTTTTCATTCCATTCATCGTGCCAAGCGCAAACAACCGAGGGGCCGTAAGTTTCTGTAAGGCCATAAACGTGAGTAACGTTAAAACCAAGACTTTCCATGCCTGCAATAACGGCTGCTGGAGGCGCTGCACCGGCAGTCATCACGTTTACGCTGTGCTCAATACCGGCTTTAAGAGAGTCTTCAGCAGAGTTCAACATGTTTAGAACGATTGGCGCACCGCAGAAATAGCCAACTTTTTCTTTCTTAATTAAGTTGAAAATATCTTCAGCGCGAACATGACGAAGGCAAACATTGGTGCCAGCCATTGCCGCTACAGTCCAAGGGAAACACCAACCGTTGCAATGGAACATCGGTAAAGTCCATAGGTAAGCAGGGTGTTGCTCCATGCCCCAAGAGATAGCGTTACTAATCGCATTGAGATAGGCGCCACGGTGGTGATAAACCACACCTTTTGGATTTCCTGTCGTACCCGATGTGTAGTTCAGCGTAATGGCATTCCATTCATCTTGTACTGTGTAAGGTGTGAAATCTGCATCACCTCGGCTTATAAACTCATCATAAGTAAGTTCGCCAACCAGCTCGCCTTCGTTCCAGTAAGGGTCATCAATGTCGATGACAAGAGGCTTATCTTCAACAAGGTTGAGCGCTTCTTTAACTACATGACTAAACTCTTTATCTGTGATCAGAACTTTGGTTTCAGCGTGCTGAAGAATGAAAGCTACGGCTTCTGCATCCAATCGAATGTTGATGGAATTGAGTACGGCTCCACACATCGGCACAGCAAAGTGAGCTTCAAAGTGCTCCGGTAGGTTGGGTGCTAAAATTGATACGGCTTCGCCGGGCTGAACACCGTGTGACTGTAGAGCGCTAGCGAGTTGCTTACAGCGTGTATAAGTTTCTGCCCAAGTGTAGCGAGTGTCACCATGGACAGAAGCTATTTTAGTTGGGTAAACACTAGCCGCTCGCTGTAAAAAAGTGATCGGCGATAGTGCCGTGTAATTTGCTTGGTTCTTATCAAGATCTGCTTCAAAGGCAGAATTTGTATTTTTTATTATGTTGTTCACGTTACTCTCCATGGCGCCGTTGTATAGTCAAAAGCTCTGTCTAAAAAAGCTCAGTTAAAAAAGCGTGCTAGAAAACTATTGATTGATACAACAAGCGCACTTAGTTTCGGTTCCGCTTAAAAATCTGCTCGTTAATTATTTTTGGTTTAAAAATTATTCCGTTTGAACTTCATTAGCTGTCCCACAATTCCGCTACGGAAGCTAAGTACGCAAACGACAAACACTGCACCCATAATGATGTGGATGTAGTTACCTAATTCCCCACCTGACAGGTAGTTCTGCATAGTGACAATGAAGCCTGCGCCAAGGACTGGACCAAAGATGGTGCCAACACCACCGACAAGCGTCATAAGGATCACTTCACCTGACATGTGCCAGTGAACATCAGTCAATGAGGCAAGTTCGAAGACCAGTGTTTTCGTTGAACCGGCTAGAGCTGCAAGTGCTGCGGAGATCACAAAGGCGAGCCATTTATATTGATTAACGTCATAGCCCAATGAGGTTGCACGATCTTCATTTTCACGAATCGCTTTAAGTACCTGACCAAAAGGGGAGTGAACAGTACGGTTGATTAGCCAGTAGCCTGCAATAAAGATTGTCAGTACGAAGTAGTACATTACGAGGTTATCGGATAGATCAATCAGACCAAACAGCGCGCCACGAGGGACGCCTTGTAAGCCGTCTTCGCCGTTGGTAAATGGAGCTTGTAGGTAGAAGAAGAATACAAGCTGGGCCAGTGCTAAGGTCACCATCGCAAAATAGATACCTTCACGTTTCACCGCTAGCTTGCCAAAAACTGCACCCAGCAGAGCACCGGCAAGGGTTCCTACGATGATCGCGAGTTCAGGCGTCAAACCACTATTAACCATCAGGTAACCGGTGACATAGCCGCCAGTACCTAGAAACGCTGCATGACCAAAAGAGAGCAGGCCAGCAAAGCCCAGCAGTAAGTTAAAAGCACATGCAAAAAGGGCAAAGCAGAGCACTTTTGCTAGAAATACAGGGTATAGGACCGTTGGGGCAATCAGTGCCAGGGCCAATAGAAATAGGTTAATCTTCATATTATTCATGATTGGCTCCTAGGCTTCTTTGCCGAATAAACCGGCCGGTTTAAGTAACAATACAATCACCATGACCAGGAAAATGACGGTATTTGAGGCTTCTGGATAGAAGTACTTAGTGAGCCCTTCGACAACACCCATACCTAAACCTGTGATAATGGCGCCGCCGATGGAGCCCATGCCGCCAATAACAACAATGGCGAACACTACGATCAAAATGTTAGAACCCATATCAGGTGAAACAGAATAGACCGGTGCAGCCATGACGCCTGCGAACCCTGCTAGTGCAACACCAAAACCAAAGGTTAGGGTTACGATCAGTGGAACGTTGATACCGAAAGCCTGCATCAGTTGAGGGTTTTCAGTACCGGCACGTAGATATGCGCCAAGATTTGTTTTCTCTATCATCCACCAAGTACCTGCGCAGACGATGACCGATACAATAATGATCCAAGCGCGGTAGTTAGGTAGGTACATGAAAGGAAGTTTTGTACCGCCTTTAAGTGCTTCAGGAACCGCATAGGATAGGCCGGATGAACCAAACATATGGGTAAATGAGCCCTGTATGATCAGAGCCAAACCAAAGGTCAGTAGAAGACTGTAGAGGTGGTCTTCATTGGCAATCGGACGAATCAGGAATCGTTCCATCAGAACGCCGACTAATCCGACCGTCAGAGGAACTAAAATGAGTGCAAACCAATAGTTTACGCCCATGAATTTGAGTGCAAGCAAGGCGACAAAAGCACCGAGCATATACATAGCGCCTTGAGCGAAGTTTATGATTTTTAACAGTCCAAAGATTATGGCTAATCCAAGACTGAGAAGGGCGTAGAAAGATCCGTTTATCAGCCCAACCAGTAACTGGCCAAATAGGGCGAACAGATTAATGTCAAACAGTGAAGCCATAACAGGAAACCTACTTCTCTGAGCTGTAAAGGGTTGGTGAATCGGCCCTTTTACAAGGACCGTCACCAATTAAGATTAATTATTAAGAAACAAGGTTATGAGAAATTGCGCTTATGAAAAGTTACACTGGGGCTGCATAGGGCTGTATGCCTCATCACCTGAAATCACTTTAATGATTTTGTAGATGTCGTTTTTATCTTTGCGCTCTTCCTGCTTTTTGATCTCTACATAAAGCATGTCGTGTACCATGCGGCCATCAGGGCGTAGCGTGGCATTACGAGCAAAGAAGTCATTTGGCTTCATCTCTTTCATTTTCTTCATAACGACATCAGACTCATCTGTACCTGCAGCTTTAACTGCGTTTAGGTAATGCGTCGTTACAGAGTAAACACCTGCATGAATCATGCTTGGGATTTCACCGTGACGTTGTTCGAAGCGCTTGCTCCAATCACGTGTTTCTTTATCCATATCCCAGTAGAAACCAGATGTTAGACGCATGCCGCCCGCACTTGCTGGGTCCATCGCTTGAGCGTTAGGTGTAAATACTAGAAGGCCTGCAACGTCCATCTGTTCAGTTAAACCGAATTCAGAAGCTGCTTTTAGCGCGTTTACAGTGTCGTTACCCGCGTTAGCAAGTGCGACTACATCTGCACCTGATGCTTGTGCCTGAAGGATGTAAGAGGAGAAGTCTGTCGTACCTAAAGGTGCACGAACATGACCTAATACTTCACCGCCATTTTCGTTGATAACTTTGCTTGCCATGCCTTCAAGTGCGTGGCCAAAACTGTAATCAGCTGTGATGAAGAACCATTTCTTCTTACCCGCTTGTACCATTGGTTTTACAGTACCGTTAGCCAATGCAACGACGTTATATGTCCAGTGAACGTTGTATGGGTTACAGGTCTTTGTTGTAAACGTGTTAGATGCAGAACCGGAGATCAAAGTGATGTTTTTAGTGTCTGCATTTACTTTAGAAACCGCACCAGAAACAGCTGAAGAAACCAGTCCACCGATCGCATCAACGCCTTGGTCTTCTACCCACTTACGCGCAATTGCAGAAGCAATATCAGGTTTTAGCTGAGAGTCAGCGCTAACAATTTCAATTGGCTTATCTAAAACGTTACCGCCAAAATCTTCGATTGCCATTTTGGTAGCCGTTACACAGCCCTTTCCACAGATATCTGCATAAGTACCACCCATATCAGCCAGTACGCCCAATTTTACTTGGCCATCTGTTGCTGCCTGTGCGCCACAAGCCATCGTTGCAGCAATGACGCCTGATACAACAGCAGATAATACTGTTTTGTTGGTTTTCTTCATTTTCTGACTCCGGTTTGGTTTGTTTTTATTTTCTGTTCAGTCGAAAGGTGCCTATCATTTCGGTGCGTTATACGCCGAGATAGGTATTCAATAGCTCAGTTTTTGCATCGAGCTCGTGTGCTAAAACTTCTTCAACAATGTGGCCGTGCTCCATCACGTAATGACGATCAGCGATAGGGGCCGCAAAGCGGAAGTTTTGTTCAACCAGTAGGATGGTGAGACCCCGCTCTTTGAGTTGACTAAGAACCTCGCCCAGTTTCTGCACAATGACGGGGGCGAGGCCCTCAGTTATCTCATCCAGCAGTAGGATGTTGGCGCCAGTTCGCAGAATGCGGGCAAGTGCTAGCATCTGCTGTTCACCACCGGACAAACGTGTGCCTTGGCTGGTGCGGCGTTCATAAAGGTTTGGAAACATGTCGTAAATCTCTTCAACGCTGACGCCATCCGAACGAACATTCGGTGGTAGCATTAGATTTTCTTCGACATTTAAGCTTGAGAAGATTCCACGCTCTTCTGGGCAAAAGCCCATACCAAGATGTGCAATTTTGTGTGCCGGCATATCCATTGTTTCATGGCCGTTGATGACGATTTGGCCACTGCGTTCACCAACCATGTTCATAATGGCTTTTAGCGTAGTGGAACGACCTGAACCGTTGCGCCCAAGCAGAGTTACAAGCTCTCCTTGGTTAACCGTCATATCGATTCCGTGAAGGATATGGGACTCACCGTAAAACGCATGTAAGTTGTTGATACGAATTTTTTCACGATGGTTACCATGAGACACTTCGTTGGTTGATGGCTGTCCATTTATCTGCACTGGATGGTTCATGATGCTACCTCCTCATTTTTCTCTTGCTCGACTTCATCAGCTGCGGTTCCCATATAGGCTTCTCGCACGCGAGGGTCAGCAGAAACAGTGGCATAATCACCCTCAGTAAGGATGGCGCCACGTTGAAGGACGGTGATCTGATCAGCCAGTTTTGAAACCACGTGAAGGTTGTGTTCAACCATCAAAATAGTGCGGTCTTTAGATACCTTTTTGATAAGGTCTGATACAAGGCCAACATCTTCATGGCCCATGCCCTGGGTTGGCTCATCTAACAGCATGAGCTCAGGCTCAACCGCTAGAGTCGTTGCAATCTCAAGCGCGCGTTTGCGGCCATATGAGAGGTCAACGGTTGTTGTGTTTGCAAAGCCCTCTAGACCAACAGATTCCAATAGGGCAACGGCTTGCTCATTGAGGCGGTTAAGAATTTTCTCTGAACGCCAGAAGTGGAAACTGTTTCCCTCTTTACGCTGGAGCGCGATTCTTACGTTTTCAAGCACGCTAAGATGAGGAAAAACGGCGGAGATCTGAAATGAACGGATAACACCTTTACGTGCGATGGCTGCGGGCTCTAATGCAGTGATATCGTCACCGTTAAAAAGAATCTTACCTGATGTCGGCTGAAGGAATTTTGTTAATAAATTGAATACGGTGGTTTTACCAGCACCGTTAGGGCCAATAAGGGCATGTATATGACCCCTTTGGATTTTCAGGTTTACATCATCGACCGCGGTGAAGCCTTTGAAGGCTTTGGTCAAATTTTGAGTTTCAAGAATGAAATCCTGCGCTGGCTGGGTCATCGGTTGCTACTCTGCTAGGGCTGAGTATTCCTGATATGAAAGAAGGAAGTTCAGCTGTTGTTTTTATTAGCAACCATATTAATGAGCAATCCTTACCCAACTATTTTGTAAATCTAACCAAATGTAACAACTTCTTAGTCGGCGTTAACTTTGTGATACATTTACTCCGTAACCGAAACATAATTAGGTCAGTAGTTTCTAATGCCGCGACATGCCTCGATCACCATCCGCTTGTTCTTAATGCTTCTGGTTTTGATCAGCAGTATCTTCGGTTCTATCTATTGGTTTACGGTTCCATTGATCAAAGAGAATGTCTTTGGTTTGGAACTCCATGCAAACCGCCAAGTTCTTAATGTTGTCTACGATCTGGCGAATAGAATGTATGCCAGTACTGAAACCTATGTGGATAAAACCCTTAATTCCCATGAGCAGCGCTTGCAGTCGGTGCTTGATGTAGCTGAAAAGCATATTGAGGTTAGTCTTAGGGATGGACGCAAAGCGGGTTTGAGTGAGAGTGAGATATGGTCAACTATCTTTTCAGATCTTCGTGAATTTGATTTTGGCAATGGTGACTATATCTGGGTTGCTGATTATAACGCGCGTCTTTTATCCCACCCCGCAGAAGAATTTCATCAACGGGATATGTCTGATTTTCTAGGACCGGATGGCCAACCGGTTATGCCTAATATCTTAGGGAAAGTGCGAGAGGATCAGCAGGGATTTTATAAATATAAGTGGCAACGACTTGATAATAAAAAGGTTATAGAAAAATACTCATACGTGAAGGACCTGTCTAAATGGGAGTTCATTATGGGGGCAGGTGTCTATATTGATGATATCCAAGAGGAGGTTGCGTTACAAAAGCAACAAGCCATTTTAGAGATCAATAAGGCATTAAAAAATATCAAAATTGCCAGTAATGGTTATCTTTATGTGTTTGATTCAAAAGGTAATATGCTGTTTCACCCCAATCCAAATATTCATGGCATTAACTTTAAAAAACAGCTTAACCCAGTTACACAAAACCCGATCTACTTAGATTTGATGGGCGTGGCAGATACAGGTAGAGAACTCTATTACAAATGGGATAGGCCGGATGATCAGGGTAATTATGAATATGAGAAACTCTCACTGGTTAGACACCTTTCCGGTTTTGACTGGTATATCAGTTCATCGGTTTATCTGGATGATCTAAAAGAGAGCTCGGTACAACTCAGCCAGCGAATTATGGCGACCGGATTCTTTGGTTTACTTGCTGCAATTGTTATCGCTTTCCTGTTTGCTGAATGGCTAACACAGCCAATTAAAAAACTCTCGTTAACCGCATACAAAATTAGCCGAGGGAACCATTCGGCTAAAACGGGCATCTCTCGTAATGATGAATTAGGTCTTCTCGCTGAGTCCTTTGATTATATGGTTGATCAGCTAAGGGATAACATTAGTAGCCTTAACTCCAGAGTAAAAGCTCGAACAAAAGAGCTCTCTGAATCCAACTTTCAATTGCGTGATGCTGTGTCGTCAATGGAAAAGGCTCAAACTGAATTGCGTGAAGTGGAAACTCGCCAGCGGTTAATTTTGAATGAGCTGCCGGCACAAGTAGCGTATTTAGATAAAGAACAGAAGTTTATTTTTGCCAACCGCGAATACTTGAATATGTTTGGCCAACGTAAAGGTGAAATAGAAGGAAAAACCTTGGAAGAGGTGGTGGGTGATGAGATGTATAGAGAGATTAAACCTCACATTGAACATGCCTTGGAGGGGGACGTTGAGGTTTATGAGTATCTTTTCCAGCTAGAAGATAGAGATATGTTAACCCGTCGAACGGTATTGCCTTTCTATAATGAAAACAAACAAGTGGTTGGCTTTCTTAATCTCTCTATCGATATCACCCATGAACGTGAAACCGAAAGACGCTTAGCCGAAGCGAGTAAAATGAAAGCAGTAGGGCAGATGTCAGGTGGCCTTGCGCATGACTTTAACAACCTGCTAACAATCATTCTGGGCAATTTACGTTTACTACAACAGCATCACCTTCTGCCAAAAGAGCTACAGGAAAATTTAGATCCGGCTATTCGTGCCACACGTCGTGGGGCGGATATGACAAAACGTTTATTGGCCTTTTCACGTAGGCAACCATTGTCACCCGCAAGGATTGAGCCGGGTTCATTAATAAGTGAATTGGTGGATCTGCTGGTGGCACCGCTACCTGAGAATATTGAGTTAAGTACTGAGATTAAACCGGAAACCCCTGATGTCTATGTTGATGCGGCGCAGATGGAGGATGCTCTGGTAAATCTTGCACTTAATTCTGTTGATGCAATGCCAAACGGGGGGGAGTTGCGTTTAACGGTGTCTGGCGTTGATTGCTCCGCTCAAGATGTAGTATGCGATGAATTTGATGAAGCGGTGCGTCCGGGGCATTACGTTTTAATTAGCGTCACTGATAATGGTCAAGGTTTTACTGATGAGGCTTTGAGCAAAGCGTATGAGCCTTTCTTCACAACTAAATCGACTGGAGCCGGCTCAGGTCTCGGCTTGAGTATGGTGTATGGCTTTGTAAAACAGTCAAAAGGCTACCTACGTATTCGTAATCGTTGTGATATTGAATCAAATTTACAAGGCTCACAGATAGATATTCTGTTACCTGAGGCCACAGGTACAGAAGTTAAACATGTACCTGTGTTTCGCAGCGATGAGCTAAGTGTGTTTCCTACTGCCCAGACAACTGCCTTGGTCCTGCTTGTAGAAGATAACCTTGATGTACGTAAGCTCGTTCGTAGTCAGCTCACAGATCTTGGTTTTGCCGTCTTAGAAGCCTCAACAGGGGATGAAGCTTTATCTCTACTTGTGGGTATTGAGGAGTTAGCAGGTCTGGTTTCTGATGTTGTGATGCCAGGTACTAACAGCGGTTATGATGTGGCTGCCCAAGTTAGAGCGCAGCACTCGTCTGCGTTTATTGTGTTGATGACAGGGTATACAGAAAACCCGCCTGAAACAGACTTTGAATTTAAGTTGTTACAAAAGCCTTTCGATGCCTGCGCGTTAGAGCAAGCGATTTCACCCGAGCTGGATTTAAGCTCGCAAAAGATAGCCAAAAAGAATAGCGAGAATTCCATATGAACAACCATAACCCGCTTATCTATGTTGTAGAGGATGAAGAGGATTTGGGGCAGTTGATATGTTCCTCTTTGAAAAGTTATCGCTATGAAGTGGAGTATTGTAATAATGGTGAGCAGCTGTTTGCTGCGCTAGATAAGCAACAACCTGAGATCTGTATTGTCGACCTTAACCTTCCTGATATAGATGGGATGCAATTGGTTAAGGAGCTTGAGCATAGGGAGATCGGCGTGATCATTGTCTCGGGGCGTGATGGGTTGACTGACCGAGTATTGGGTTTAGAGTTTGGCGCTGATGATTATATTACTAAACCCTTTGAACCCCGTGAGTTAGTGGCTCGCGTGCAAAGTTTACATCGACGTATTGAGAAGCAGCAAAGCAAGCAGGATGTGACACCGAAACAAGCACTCTTTGCTAATTGGTCATTTCAGCCTGAGTCTTTAAGTTTAAGTCGTGATGGCAAAAATGAATCTCTAAGTCGAGCAGAAGGGGATATGCTGCTTGCTCTTTTGAAACATCCTTACCAAATTCTATCGCGCGACCAGTTGTTAGGAGAGAACTGTATCCCTTATGACCGGAGTATTGATGTGCGAATGTCTCGGTTGCGTAAAAAGATTGAGTCTGACCCACAGCATCCTGAGCTGATTAAAACAGTCTACGGTGCCGGTTACATGCTGACGACAGAAGTAAAATGGCAGTAGCGGATTGCTTATCTGCAAGAGCCGCTGTGGAGACGACTTAGCGGCCCATGGTGTAGAATTCAGGATTGGGCTGCATGGCTGTAATGATTGCCATTCGGTTAGATAAACCGAAAAACGCACAGATACTAGAAATATCCCAGATATCTTCATCATCTAAGCCCTGTTTGTATAAAACCTCATAATCCTGCTGTTCAATCTCTTCAGGTTGGCGGCTTAGCTTTATACAGAAATCAAGAATCGCTTTTTGACGTGGGCTGATATCACAGTGTCTATGGTTAATGCCCAATTTATCCGCGAGCAATGGCTCTTTTGTAATGATACGAAGCACTGCACCGTGAGCGACAACACAGTATTGGCAGCCATTAAGTGCGCTGGTTGAGACAATAATCATCTCTTTTTCAGCCTGGCTTAAATTAGCTTCCCTACTCATGATCGCTTGGTAATAATCAAAAAATGCGCGGAATTCATCGGGGCGACGGGCTAACGTTAAGAACACATTAGGTATAAATCCGGTTTGCTCCTGCACTTCTAGAATTTGATTCTGAATGTCTTCAGGTAGTTCATTGACATCTATATAATTATAGCGGCATACATCGTTGTTTAGCATGTTGGACCTATGATTGACTGATGATTAAAGGCTTTGATCAAGTCTCATAGGGCCTTGGATAGTTATAATGCAGGTCTTCTAAATGACAAGTTTCAGACGAGTGGTAACTTGTTAGTTAACATCTCTGCTTAAAAAAAACTTTCTAGCTAGAGACGCTCTCCAGTAAAAGAAGACCTTTATTAAAAGAAGCTTTCTAGTAAAAGTCCTAGCAACAGTACTTAAAAATAGAGCAGCGAAATCCCCCTTCTGATGCTCTTTTTAAAAGCTAATGGTGATAACTGTTTCGAGAGCTATCTTGAGAGCTATCTAGTTAATTATCTATCTAGACAACTATCTATTTATACAACTATCTATTTATACAACTATCTATTTATAAAACTACGAGACTTAATCAAAGCTAGATTCTGATTAAACCGTTGAAATGATTCATAATGATTATCAAATTCTAACGAAATGTAATTATGTGGTTGGTTGTTCTTTTCTAAGGAACGGATAAGTTTAGGTGAGATTTAAAATGTTAGTATTACTTAGATGAATAAAAGAGATCTGTTACAACATATTATTAAGCAGCTTGAGGCTGTTCATCAAAACGCGATAGCAGCGGCTGAACGTGCTCATAGTAGTGCTACAGATAAAGAGAATGTGGCTGAGAATAAGTATGACACGCTGGGTTTGGAGGCTGCATATCTAGCGGAGGGGCAATCACGACGTGTGGCTGAATGTGAAGAGGAGTTAAAAGCTTTTCAGCGGTTGTTGGGCTCGGTAAAGGATGAGCCGGAAGAGATTAAAATAGGCTCATTTGTAACCTTAGAAGATGAGCAGGGTGTTGTGAAAAATATATTTTTAGCGGTTTGTGCCGGCGGTTTGAAAATTAATTATCAAAGCAAAGAAGTTATGCTTGTCACCGCTTCTGCTCCTTTAGGAAAAGCGTTACTTGGTTTGGGTATTGATGATGAAATCACCCTAAAGCATGTGGATGAGGACAAGCATTATCAGGTACTTGATTGCGTTTAAGCGATCCGAAGGTTTTTCATTATACGATTAACCTCGTCGGTTAAGTATGGCAATGCTTCGATGATCTCATCGATTGGAAAATTGATCTGCGGCCAATCCTTATGAAAGCATTGAGATTCAATCTCTTTTTTAAGATCTTCTTTGTCCCATTGACCCCAATCCGTATTTTTCTCAACAAAGACGCTGAGTAAATCTGCGTATTGAGTAAGAATGACAAGATTGACCAACTCTGTAGGTACGTTTTCTTTTTGAGCAATATTATAGCTATGGTGGTAGCGAATCAGGTTTTGCAGAATCTTCGGCAGTTGCCATTTATGTGCGGCTAAATAACCAACTTCTGCATGTGTGAAGCCTAAAATCTTGCGCTCTACCTGAGGGAGCTCTATCGGTGTATCCCAGCCTTTTCCATCAATCACTTCAATCGCTTTGGCTGAAATTGCAAAAAGGGTTAGGCGGCCAATGTCGTGTAACAAACCACATGTATAGGCTTGCTCAGGATCGATTTTAAAGGCTGTTAGTTTTTGCGCGATAAATTTAGCAAACACCGCAGTTTCGAGTGAATGTTGCCAGATCGCCTTATGCTCAGGTTTAGCAGGAACAAATATTTTAGCTACAGATATCGTCGTGATCAGTGACAGTATTGTTTTAAGACCAACACGAATAAGTCCCTCTTTAATATTGGTAATAGG
>CERC01134325.1_pt1 | contig 19835 bp, 15 predicted proteins | sample 530921 | NCBI WGS metagenome assembly CERC01 (sample SAMEA2621099, study PRJEB7988) | marine metagenome | isolation source: saline water (ENVO:00002010), including
TTCAGTAACTGAGCAACGTATGCATCAATTCCATCCATGCTCTGTAACGATTTTTCAAGAGTATCTCTACGGGCAACCTCAACATTGTTGTTTTCAAGATCTCTAGGGCCAATTGCTATTCGAACCGGAACTCCTTTAAACTCATATTCTGCAAATTTCCACCCCGGTTTGTGGGTATCCCGATCATCAAATTTCACTGAAATACCACGGTCTTCTAATTGCTCCTGAATGGCTTTTGCTTTCTCTGAAATGGCATTAAACTGTTCTTCATTTTTGTAAATAGGAACAATTGCTACTTGAATAGGTGCCAATTTTGGAGGTAAAACTAATCCGTTATCATCTGAATGAGACATTACCAGAGCCCCCATTAATCGGGTAGAAACTCCCCAAGAAGTAGCCCAAACATATTCTTGTTTCCCTTCTTTGGTGGCATACTTAACATCAAATGCTTTTGCAAAATTTTGTCCTAAAAAGTGAGATGTTCCTGCCTGAAGTGCTTTACCATCTTGCATCAAAGCTTCTATACAATATGTTTCCAATGCTCCTGCAAAACGTTCAGATGGTGTTTTTAAGCCTTTTACTACAGGTACTGCCATATAGTTCTCTACAAAATCTGCATAGACTTCTAGCATTTGTTCTGACTCTGCAATTGCTTCGTCTTTAGTTGCGTGAGCAGTATGCCCTTCTTGCCATAAAAACTCTGCAGTTCTCAGGAATAAGCGCGTACGCATTTCCCAACGCACAACATTTGCCCATTGGTTCACCAGAATAGGTAAATCGCGGTAAGATTGAATCCAGTTTTTATAGGTGTTCCAAATAATGGTTTCTGAAGTTGGACGAACAATTAATTCTTCTTCCAACTTTGCATTTGGATCAACAACAACTCCACTACCATCTTCAGCATTTTTCAAGCGGTAATGCGTTACTACAGCACATTCTTTAGCAAAACCTTCAACGTGGTCTGCTTCTTTACTTAAATATGATTTGGGAATAAACAGCGGGAAATAAGCATTTTGATGTCCTGTAGCTTTAAACATCTTGTCTAACTGCTGTTGTATTTTTTCCCAAATGCCGTAACCATATGGTTTAATTACCATACAACCGCGAACATCGCTGTTTTCTGCAAGGTCTGCTTTAACAACTAATTCGTTGTACCATTTTGAATAATCTTCAGCTCTGGTTGTGAAATCTTTGGCCATAATTTTATTTCCATTTTTAGCTGAAACAAATGTAAGTCAGTTCACCTGAAAAAGCGCGTAAATCGGCAATATCTGTAACATTTTGAGGATTTGATTGTTATAGTAGTAAAGGAGTATAATTGGGTTATAATCCATAATTTTACCGCTTATTCATTGAATTACTCCTTTAACAAAACGTTGAGACTTCTAATCAGCTTTTGGTTTTATTTTAGTAGCGATTCCTAATGAAACACCGAAGTACAATGAAACATTTAACATACATATCACTCTTGGCCATTGTTGCTGCATCATGTGCTCAGCAGCCGTGGCAATCTACCGGATCATATGAGACAGATGATGTCTATTTTGCTTCAAATGATTACTTAGTTCCTCCTAAGGTTAATTCTGCCGATCGTACAAGCCAAGTAGATTATGTGAACCCTTCTTATGATGAAGATGGCTATACAAGCACTTCGCCTTCATCATCTACCAGCGGAATTTCAGAAGACAATTACTCAGATTATTATTGGGATGATTCTTACTCTTCTCGAATAAGAAATTTTTATAACCCTGTAGCCGGTGCCGGTTACTATGGTTATGATCCCTATGGTTATAACAGTTATCCCAGAAATGGTTTTAACTGGAGTTTAGGACTGGGATATGGTTTTTCTAACATGGGGTATTATTCTAGCTACAATTATGGCAACCCCTACTACTATGACAATTACAGCACTTATTCTTATAATATGACTTTCGGATATCCCTATTCTTATTATGATTATTGGGGATACAATGTTTATAGCCCATACTCTTATTATGGCGCTTACCCTTATTATTATGGAGGATATAACCCTTATGGCTATTATTACCCTACAACAGTTGTTGTTGAGTCAAATGTAAGCACTCCTAATTCTCCTAGAAGAAGTTCTTACATATCTTCAGGAAGCTCAGCAACCCCCTCTAGCTACATGAGAAATACTCGAGATGGAGCTGTTTCTCCATCTAGTGGTAAACGTACGGCAAGAACTGCAAGCACAAGTTCTTCTACAGAGAGTTCTTCTGTTGCCAGCAGCAATAGAAAGCCTGTTTTCACAACAAATAGCAATACGAATTCAAGTACAAGAAGTAACTCTAGCCGTATATCTACAACAACCTCTTCTTCTTCAGGTAGTAGAAGTACCGGAAATAATTATACACGCTCCGTAAGTAGAAGTTCTTCCAGATCAACAATTAGTTCTGGCAGCACTTCGTCTCGCTCTTCAATCAGTAGTAGTCCTTCTTCTGGTTCATCAGGATCAGGCTCGGCTACACAGCAATCAGGAAGATCGACATACGAGCGTTCAACACGCTCAAATAATAATAGTTATCAAAGATCTACCAGATCTACTATTGAGACACCAACTTATGAAAGAAGCACTACTTCACCTAGCAGTGGAAGTGGCTCTTCTGTTTCTCCACGTTCCTCTTCTGGTAGTTCAAGATCTAGCTCAGGTTCATCTACGCGTAGAAGATAAATATGAAAAAAATTACGTTTTTTTATCTATTCAGCTTCGTTACGGCTTTAAATGGTTGGGCGCAAAATGAACTAGATGGTCTACGTTATGCCAGAACGTTTAATGTAGGTACCGCCCGATTTAATGCTATGGGAGGTTCTTTTGGTGCTTTGGGAGCTGATGCGTCCGTTATTAGCACAAATCCAGCAGGATTGGCATTGTTTAAGCGGTCTGAGGTTTCTATTTCTCCTAGTATTTTCATCAACAATAATGAAACTGACTACTTAGGAACAACAGAAAAAGATGGAAAAGCAAATTTCAATTTCAACAACCTCAGCTATACACATGCTGCTGATAAAAACAGGGTATCTGGCTGGTTAAGCTCTACATGGCAAGTAAGTTATAGCCGAGTTAACAACCACAACTCTCAAACAAGCTATGCGGGGCAAAATAACACTACTTCCATATTGGATAGTTACCTCTACGAATTGGACAACAATTTGATTCCCATTGAAGATATACCTGATTATGCCAGCTTGAATACTTGGGCTGCATGGGAAACATTTGCAATTGATACGGTAATGATTTCTCCCTCGGAATATCAATACATTGTAAATCTTGAAAGTTTTGATGCCTTTCAGCGAAAGGAAATTGAAACCAGTGGATCTCAAGGTGAAGTTACTTTTGCATACAGTGGTAATTACAACAATCGCTTTTTCATTGGCGGCTCGATTTCTCTCGTAACATTGAATTATTCTTACAGTTCTACTTATACAGAGACTTATCCTGCCGAGGATACGCTCAATAGCATCGTAATACGTGAGGAATATGAAAATTCCGGAAATGGATTTAATGCAAAATTGGGTATGGTATACCGCATCAATGACTATCTAAGGGTAGGTGCAGCAATTCATTCGCCTACTTTTTATAGTGTAGACGATGTTTTTAGCAATAGCATGACCTCAAATTTCAGAGGAGTAGGAGCACTTTCTTTTTCTACTCCGGTGTATGAAACCAATTACAGCATAAGAACTCCTTGGAGGTTTATGCTTAGCGGAGGAGCTATTGTTGGTAAAAAGGGCTTACTTAATGTTGACTATGAATTGGTTGATTACAGTACAATTAAACTCAATGCTTCTGATTACGACCTTGACGGCCTGAATTCAAGTATTCAAAGTGTTTTTAAAACAGCACACAATGTGCGTGTTGGAGGAGAGTATAGAATCAACAACATTGCCATTCGTGGAGGATACCGTTTTGAAATGTCTCCCTACAGCTCGTCTTATTCCAATATGGGCTCTAACAGAAATACTGTTTCTTTTGGAGGAGGTTTTAGACACAGGAACTTCTTTATTGATGCAGCATGGATGACCTCGTTCTATGATGAGTCTGTTTACTTGTATGACCCTTCATTTTCAGAAGCAGCTTCTAAAAGAACATTGGATCATCGGTTAACCATTTCAGCAGGAATCAGATGGTTATAATCGATTTTTCAGCGTAAGGTTCAATTCAATCGGTAAGTGATCTGATCCTATGTATTTTCCGGTTTTTCTGTTGATCACAACAACTTCATCGCTTACCAAACAATGATCTAGTGATATAAAAAACAGCTTGTTCCATGTGGGCCAAGTAGGCTGTAAACCAAAACCTTTTCGACTATCTCTAGTCAAGGTATTTTCTTTGAGCTTTTTGAATGCTCCGGTAAAAGAAGTCGTGTTAAAATCACCGATTAAAACAAACGGTTTATTAATGTTTTTAATGCGTTCTTTTTCTATTCGTTCAAATTGAATATTTCTTGCATCCCAATCAAAAGGATTTGTTGGTGGCGTAGGATGTGTTGCCAATAAGTCGATTTCTTCACCTTCCCATTTTAACTTCGTCTTTATACTTGGTACTTCATCCATTGCATAATAACGTTCTTCAAAAACAGCTTCTACTTTACTCCACACAGCTATACCAAAATTACCTTCCAATGGTACCGCATGCCGAAAAGGGTATTGTTTTTTTAGCGTATCCAGAACTTTATCCCAATTAGGTGTGTACTCCATCAATACAACTACATCAGGGCTCTTATCATTTAAATAGTATAGTACTTCTTCTGAATTTTCATTTGACCTAAGCAGATTAATTGACAACAATTTAAAACTAGCTGCATCTGTTGCTGGCTGATCACCCGTATACAGTTGAAAAATGGGAATAAGGTTAATTACAGCAATAACAATTGCCAACACAAACCATTTGAGCCAAACTTTTCTCCAGATAAAAATGAGGCATAGTGCTATGCTTATACCTGCGTATTGTACATTAAAATGGGACGCCAGCTCTGCGAAGTAAAATGTCTTACTAAAATAACCGATAACAGACAGGAAGATTAGTATAAAGAGAACAAGAGGGGGAAAGATTCTCAATAATTTAGCCATCTATTCTTGTATTATGTTCCGCGAAATTAGCTAATCCTTAATCCATTTGGAACAGAATGATCAGGACTTAATAAAGAAACTCCATTTTCTGTTGGAACTCCTAACACCAAGCACTCTGATTTAAAATCGGCAATTTGCTTATCCGGTAAGTTAACAACTGCAATTACTTTCTTTCCCATTAAGTTTTCAGGATCATAGAAATCTGTGATTTGTGCCGATGACTTAAGGACACCTATACTACTACCAAAATCAATTTCTAACTTAAAGGCTGGTTTTATGGCTTTTTCGTGTTTTTTAACCTGTACGATAGTACCTGTTCTGATCTCAACCTTTACAAAGTCATTGTATTTTATCATGATAAACGATCTCCTTTGCTCTTTATCATCTCCATCATATTATGGAGTTCTTGATCTAATTCTTTTACAGAAGTAAGCATTAATTCCATTTCCTCATCAACGGAGAGTGCTCTTTCTTTTTTATGCCTCATTACTTCTCCCATTCCTAGGATATTAGAAAGTGGTCTTCTAACCGAATGTGCTGTAGCAAATGAAAAGTCAGTTAATTGTTTAATGAGCTTTTTACGTTCTTCTTGCTCTTTTTTACGAATTGTGATATCTCGAATCACTCCTCTTAATGAAACAGGAAGCCCTGCTTCATTTCGGGTAAACCAACATCTGTTATTGAGCCATTTAACTTTTTCTTCTCCTGTTTTAATGCGGTATTCTATTTCTGCAAAACCTTGCTGTTGAAATGTCTCAATTCCCTTATTCAATATTTCTTGGTCTTCTTCAATTACAAAGTCTTTCCAATGATCTGGGTTATTCGCAATATCTTCCAGCGGTACTTCATAAAGTTTAGCTGCAGCTTGATTAACGTATGCTACCTTAGCTTTTCCGAAATCATTTGACCAGATAACGTCTGTTACTGTATTCAGTACTTCTTCCATTCTGGTTTCACTTTCTTTCAGCTTTTCTTTCGATTGGTTTTCTTCGGTAACATCTCTAACCATTACTAAACGCCCTTGTTTACCATAAAAACCGGCTAATGTTGAAGAAATAATCACCAACATCTCTTTTCCGTTTTTATCAATATGAACCCAAGGACCAGAAGTTTCAAAAGATTGATTAAGCGCTTTACTTTCTGCTATATTTTCAATTAGCTTTTTACGTTCTGAAGATGGACGAATATCTTTTATACTAATTCCAATAAACTCATCTCTGGTAAACCCGTATTTTCTAAGTGCAGCCTCATTGACCTCTAGTACTCTTAAGTTCTGTAAACTGTAGATGTACATAGGATTAGGGTTATTTTGAAAGAGGTTTCGATAATGATCAATTGAAGAGGATAACTTTTTTTGAGAGTTATTGATTAAGAAGTATAAAATAAAACTTGTTACTGTTACATAAGCCATTCCTTTGATGGTTTGAGCCATCTGACTTTTCTCAATGTCCGTGTAAAACATTCCAACGATCATATCTGAGAAAAAAATCCAGCTGAGACCTATTACTCCAAATATGATTGTTATTCGAACAGCTGAATTATTCATCATCTGAAAAGTGACGCTTGAGATAACTTTCAGTCATAGGCACAACTAAAAAGACCGACATACTAATAAATGCCAATCCATAAACTGCTCCATAATCTTTCATGGCATCTTCATAATAGGCATAAAAAAATAAGGTTAGCACCGAGCTGATTGTTGTAATTGCCAATAACTTACGAGAAGCATATTGATTGGCTGCTTCCCATGCCTCTTCTGATTTCATTGAGCGACCGGAACGATAGCCATAAGACTGATTAATTTGTTTGGGAGGAAACCTCCAGAATAATGCCGAAACTGACGTAATTATTGCACTAAAAACAAGTAACTCATTTGGAAAAATTGTAATTGACATACCCTTTAGTTGTTATGTTAATGCATCTTACATTCATTGGAGCAAAACGCAAAATTAATCCCTCTCTTCTAATGTAAAGAAGAAGTTTCACTCTTACAAGGGAGAAATAGCATTCTAGCAGTTTAATCGCATAAGGCGTTAACCTACTCTACTCTCCATTCGCCAAAAGTTGTTCTGCATACTTAATAGCAAGGTATGCATTAACAATCCCTCCTGTTTGACTCAAATCGCTAAACTTTACTTTCTTTTTACCCTTACTATCCGGATTTAGAACTTTTTTTCGTTTTGGTACGTATACTGATTTTTCCAGCACGGTTTTAAGTTGTTCAGCTGATAGTTCAGGAAAGTATGACCATACCAATGCCGCCACTCCACTAGCTGCAGGACAAGCCATACTTGTTCCGCTATTGCTTTGGAATTTATTCCCCGGAACTGTAGAATAAACATCTACACCAGGAGCAAAGAAGTCAACCATTTTATGTCCATAATTACTAAAATCTCCTACCATATCTTTTTTTCGGGATGCTGAACTGGCTCCTATAATCATGTAGTTTGCCGTTAGTGTATCTCCGTTGAGTAAAATATTTGAAGGATAATACATTTCTTCATCAATATTATCTGACTCATTTCCTGCAGCATGAATCACTAACACATTGTGATCTTTCGCATATTGTATGGCGTCATCTACCATCTCTTTGTATGGAGAATATTGTTTCCCAAAGCTCATATTAATGATATTCGCTCCATTGTTTACTGCATATCGAATTCCCAGAGCTACATCTTTATCTCTCTCATCTCCATCGGGAACAACTCTTACGGGCATTATCTTTACATTATTTGCGATTCCATCTACTCCATAATTATTGTTTCTAACGGCTCCTATTATTCCTGCAACGTGAGTTCCATGATCTGAATAATCTCCACCAACAATTTCATTTCCATAGATTGAGTCACTAATCGAAGAAGGATCATCTCCTATGATTAAGCGACCATTATAGTCTGAGTTGTAGTAGTATTCTTTTTTGGCCTGAACATGTGCAAAATACTCTTCTAAATATTCCTCCGTAATACCATCTTTCCTAAATGCTACCAACAAGTCTCTTGACTGAACAAGTGGCTCATAATCTGTCTCAATGGCTTCCATTTCTTCAATGGTATACTCACTTTTATTAAGGTAAGTAGCCACAAATTGAGAAGCTATTTTAACAGCTTGAACAACAGGTGCAATATCTTTATACTCTTCATTGGCTTTTTTCTGCTCTTTTTCCATTTTGTGCTTCAGCTCAATGTATTTGTTATAATCAGCACTGTCAGCATCAGAAATTTCTGTAGATTTTTTTCCACCAAAGCGTTGCTCATAACGCTTTACATTACGAACAAATTCTAAATTTTCATACACGAGGTTTTCTCCTGATTCATTGCCTAAAAAATTCCAACCATAAACGTCATCTATGTAACCATTGTTATCATCATCAATTCCATTTTCAGGTATTTCATCTTCATTGATCCAGATGTTATTTTTCAAATCTTTGTGATCTATATCAACACCTGAGTCTAATACTGCTACAACTCGAACTTCTGATTTTCTTTCTTTAAGGTATTCGTAGGCTCTTTCTGCCCCAACCCCCATTATATCATCTTCCTCAGGATCTTGATTGTACCAATTCAAATTTTCAGGAGCATTAGCATTTGTTTGCTCTTCTGTCCCAGCATTTTGCGCATAGAACACAAAGGGTTGTACTGAAAAGAGCAATATGGCTACTATTTTCTTTCTTCTGCTGTAAGGATGGTAAAACATCTTTTTCATGGTGTTTTTATACTACAAAGTGAACTAAATGAACTGTCACAAAACGTATACTCGACTCAAATCGTACACGAATCAACACTAAATTCAATTGAAATGAAGTAGCCGGCACATCAATTGAATTATTAAAAGCTTGAGTAAAAATCAATAGTCCAAAACAATGTACCGGCAATTTTTTCAAAAAAAAACCGGAGGAAATTAAATTCCCTCCGGTTGCAAGTTATAGAAAGTATTCTAATCCGATTGTTATCTACCGGAACCTATTAGCGTTACATTTCCTTTGTCTTCAACAGTGTTACCTGACGTTGTTGTTCCTTCAACAACCCAAAAGTATACACCATCATCAGCGGGAGTTCCGTCTACTTTTCCGTCCCAACCACAATATGGATCTCCATTGAAACAAGATTCGGTTTGCTCATAAACTTTTCTACCCCATCTGTTGTAGATGGTTAATTTATAATCTACCAAACCAGTTTTAACAACTTGGAAATAATCATTTTGCCCATCACCATTAGGTGTAAACACATTGTAGATGTATGATGACCCAATCACATCGATTTGAGTAATAGCAGTATCTCTACAGCCATATTCATTTTCTACAATTAAAGCTGCCGGATATGATCCTTCACAACCATAGCTGTATGCCTCTACCGGTCTAACTGTAGTATAATCAATGCTTCCGTCATTTAACGTATCAAAGCTGCTTACCGGAGGACAAGGACACCCTGAATTACCAACAATTCCATTGTCACATCCTAACCAAAATGACCAAGTATACCCTTCATTAGGTTGTGGATTTACAACTGAGAACTCTACATCTAGCGGGGCATATCCTACTGCATATGATCCTGCTGGCACGTATGAATTATAGTTACCCAAAGTATCAACGTAATTTATTGTAAAGTCGGCATAAGGACTAGGATTAACTGTAACATCAATTACAAGTGGTGAGCTTTCACAACCATAATTTGATGCTGTTACCCAATACCTTTCATTTACTCCTGTTTGTGCCATTCCTAAATACACGGTATCTCCGGTAGCTACAGAATCCCCTGGGCGATTCATTGCTGCTGCATCATACCAGATAATGCTATCTCCAACGCTTCCATCAACAATTAAAACAACATCTTCTCCTGCACAAAAAGAAGTTGGAACCTCAATTGGTGTTTCTGGTACTTCTGCAATTCTTACAGTGTCTGAATAACTATTGTAACAACCGTTTTGGCCTGTTAATTCATAAGTAACTACCCAAACTCCTGCTCCTTCAGTAGCCGGAACAAAACCTCCTACAGTATTAATATTCAGAGTTGATGTAGTTGGAGCAACCGGTGTTACTGACCAAGATCCAATACCAGGCGTAGCCGGATTAAGGTATTCTGTTGCATTCACATCTTCACAATAAACTGATGGAGAAAAAGAAGCATCTGGCAATCCGTATACGGTAATGTCAATAACATCTGTTCCTGAACATCCTCCTCCCGGAGTAGTTACAGTAACTGTTACCGAGTGCACACCTACACCAGCTAGTGATGCATTGAAAACGCCATTATTAGGATCAATAATACCTGGTCCTGACCATGTTCCCGTGTAATTTGTTCCACTATATGGCCCTGTTGCTACATTGTATGTAAGTGTGTCTGCCGTATCGCTTACACAAATAACACCACTTATAGGGGTTATTTCAGGATCAAAAGGAGTGATCACATTAATTGTCATGCTATCTTGATTGAAACAAGGCTGAGTAAGTGTGTAAGTCACCTGATATGATCCTAAGCTAATAGAAGAAGGATCGAACTCTCCGTTAATTGGATCAGTAATACCAGGTCCAGACCAAGTACCTCCTGCTGTAGCCGCAGTTAATTGGTAAGGTCCACCCACTATACAAAATTCATCAGGAGAAGTAATTGTTGCATCTGGCAAAGGTGTTACCTCAACATACATTGTTGAATCATTAGCACATGATCCCGGAATCGAATAAGTTACAGGAATTTGTCCTCCATTCGTTAATGAAGGCACAAATACTCCAGAAGGGTCTACAATTGCAGAACCAGAGAATGTTCCTCCAGAAACTAAAGGCGTTCCATATAATGTATCTCCATTCACACAAACCGGATCATTAAAATCAAACCCAGCATCGAAAACCGTCACTGTCTCAAGTGTAATCGTATCGTATTCATGACAAATACCTGTTAAATCACTCCCGATCATGTAAGTAGTTGTTACCCCTGGCGACAACCAAGTACTATCACAGTTATTACAACCTATATTGTTCCCTACGTTAATTGGATCACCATTAAGTACAGTCCATGTATAAGTGTTACCACCAGTTACTGTTACTATAGCCGTATCACCATCATAACAGATTTGAGGATCGCTAAGCGTTGCTTCAATAGGATTATCTAAAACATCAATGCTAAGTGTATCATAACAAGTGTCCACATTGTTAAAGAACATTACAGCATAGGTCAAATCTCCGTAAAGAACTGTATCGTGATAAGAATAGTTTCCAGAATCCTGAAACATATAATTTACAGTTGGTGGAATTTGTGTGCTATCAATATTATACCAATGATAAGTATATCCGGTTCCACATGTTGTTGAAATTTCAACATTATCAATTCCCCAGTGATCATACCCTGATCCTGAAGTATTGATTTGATACCAGCGAATTTGAGTTGCTGCCGTTTGTGCTCCAGGAGGAATATTAAAACAATAATTCCCCCAAGTAACAAATGGACTTGACGATCCACCTCCCACATTCAATGTATCAGGGTCAAAAAAGTAAATTGTATTCCAACTTGTACCACCATTGTTTGAGTATTGAAGGTAAATACCTTCACTGGTTTGGTCAGGTCCTTCACATGGTGAGCTTCCTGATTGGATAGCCATTCTGAAATCAAAACAAATGTATCCTCCGCATGTAAGGTCAAAATCTACAGTTGCTACAGATCGGTTTCCTGAAATCCCACTACCCATCCACATGTGGGCATCTGTTGATCCATTGGGACCATTACCACAAGGGTTATTAAACGAAACTCCTGCTGTTCCCTGCCAACCGGCACTTAATGCTCCAAGGTTAAAATCTTCAGCTAATTGTATCTGCACAGCTCTACCATCAGCTGTAAGATATACACTATCTCCACACAATATTGAATCGTTAAGACTTGTGAGGTCTACGGTACAAGTTCCTACAGGTGTTTGTGCAAAAATAGCAGGTGCTACAACTATTAAAGCCACTATTAGGCTTAATGTATTGGCTAACTTTTTCATCCTATTCCCCTCCTACTTTACACTTAAATTATTCAAATGAAATCCGGTTAGTTTTTTGTTTCTTTTCATGTCTAGAAACTCAACCATAGCATATTTGTAATAGCGATTGTTCTGAATATTACACTCTCCTTCGATCACTTCTTTAGGAGCCATTGAAATGGTTGTGTAATACTCGTCTGACCCACATGTTTTGCAGATCTCATTGTAGTACAGATCATATTCATAATTAAGCTGAACTGCAGCTGAAGTCTTGTTCGTAAAACGAAACAATATCCACCTTTGGGCAATTCCATCTGATTTGAAAATGCAGTCTGATTTTTTTACTTCAACCAACACTTTGTCATTTTCCAAATAAGGTTGCCATTCGGCTCCTACTTCATCCGGAGATACTTTTGAAGTCTGAGCATAAACCCCGGTCATTGCAATAATGCACAGACTGATCACCAACAGTGTCTTTTTAAACATACTAATGCTACTTTACTGATTAATAAATGCTTTGGAAGTTTCTCCGAATTATCTTTTTAACTCTTCGAAATCTGATATTCTCGAGATATCAATAAGACTATATCTAAAAAGGAAAAGTTGTCTTAACAAAATAAAAAAAGCCCTAAATCCAATGAATTCAGGGCTTATATACTGTAAAAAACATCCTCTTATTTCAAGAATTCTTGGATACTTTCTGTTTCTTCATTTGCTAATTGCTCATCAACTAGAATTCTTCCTGAATGCTCGTCAATGATGATTTTTTTGCGTGCTGCAATATCAAGAATACGTTGAGGCGGAATCTGGATAAATGATCCACCTGCAGAATCACGCTCTACTGGAACAACTGCTAACCCATTTTTCACCTTAGTACGGATACGCTTGTAAGCGTTTAATAGGCGTGCTTCGATTTTTGCACCGGCATCTTCAGAAGCTTTAATGAGTTTTTTCTCATCTTTTTCTGTTTCGCCAACAATCGCATCTAGTTCACCTTTTTTATGATCTAAATCTTTTTGACGATCAGCTAATTCTTCTTCTGCGCCTGCTATAATTTCATTCTTCGCGCTAATTTTAGCACGGAATTCTTTGATTCTTTTTTCAGCTAACTGAATCTCTAGAGATTGAAATTCAATTTCTTTATTCAATGAATCGTACTCTCTGTTGTTACGAACATTGTTTTGCTGCTCTTTGTATTTAGCAATAGCTGCTTCGCTTTCTTTTATTTGACCTTTCTTGTTAGAAATTTCTCCATCAAGGTCTTTTACTTCACTCTTCAGCTTACCAATGCGGGTATTTAACCCTTCTATATCATCTTCAAGATCTTGTACCTGAAGTGGCAATTCACCTCTAATGGTTCTGATCTTATCAATTTCTGAATCTATAAGTTGTAAACGGTATAGTGCACGAAGCTTGTCCTCAACAGACATTTTCTTCGGATCTATAGTATCTGCAGCTTTCTTCGCCATATTCAATTACAAATAGTTAATTGGATTTGTATTTACCTCCGTTAAATGGATTGCAAATGTACTAAATTTTTCACGAAGCAACCTTTCTATTAATTCAATTGTAAATTGCTCACTTTCAAAATGTCCGATATCTGCAATTACCAGATGCCCGTCAGCATCAAAAAATTCATGGTATTTTACATCTGCTGTAACATAAACATCTGCCTTTTGCGCAATGGCTACTTTGGTTAAAAAACTACCTGAACCACCACAAACAGCTATGGTTTTCACACGATCTTTTATTATTGAAGTATGGCGCACACAACCTGCTCTCATCGTTGTTTTTAAAAAGTTTAAAAACTCTACTGTTTCAATTTCTTTTTCCAACTCTCCAATCATTCCACTTCCTACTTGTTGATGTTTGTTTTTCATCTGATACCAATCATAAGCAACTTCTTCATAAGGATGAGTTTCTATTAACGCACCCTCAACTTTACGTTTCAGATGTTGAGGAACAACCACTTCAAGTCTTGTTTCTGGTTCAAAGTGAACTTCGCCTTTCTTCCCTACAAACGGATTTGTCTCATTCCCGGCTTTGAACGTACCTTCTCCTTTTGAACTGAAAGTACAGTCTGAATAATTGCCAATTTTTCCTGCTCCTGCATTGCTTAATGCTTCTCGAACTTTATAGAGATGATCATCTGGTACAAATGTCACCAGCTTATAGAGCAGATCAGGTTTTGGAGCTAGAATACGTAGATTATTGAGCCCCAATTTTTCTGCAATCATGGTATTCACACCATGTTGATATACATTGTCTAGATTGGTATGAATTGCATACAATGCCACATCATTTTTAATTGCCTGAATAACTGTTCGCTCAACGTAATTAGAGCCATTTATTTTTTTTAACCCTTTGAATACGATCGGATGATGAGAAATAATAAGGTTTACTCCTTTTGCTACAGCCTCTTCTACTATTTCAGGGGTACAGTCTAAGCTGATGAGCACTCCGTTAACTTCCCAATCGGATTGCCCAACAAGCAACCCGCTATTATCATATCCTTCCTGAAAACTTAGCGGGGCAATTTGTTCCAGGTAACGTGTTATTTCTCCTACATTCATATTCCTGATTTTGGATCAAAACTAAATATTCCATCATTTCTATTTTATCCTTTCATGGAAATGAATGGTTCAGTTATTTTTGGAGCATGAATCCGTTAAGAATTCTCCTTTTTCCTATTGCTTTGTTATACGGTGTTGGCGTATGGATACGTAACTTGCTATTCGACATCAATGTATTAAGCTCTCATCAGTTTAAGTCTATTTCAACCATTTCCATAGGGAACTTAAGCACCGGTGGAACCGGAAAAACTCCTCATACTGAATACCTTATACGGTTACTAAAAAGTGAATTCAAAGTCGCAACATTATCCCGTGGATACGGAAGAAAATCAAACGGTTTTCAATTGGCTTCGGTTGATTCAACTTATCAAGACGTAGGTGATGAACCTCAACAATTTTTTTCTAAATTTCCAGATATACCGGTGGCTGTTGAAGCCAAAAGAGTGATTGGCATCCAAAAATTACTCGACCAATTTGCTGATTTAGACATTATTTTACTTGATGATGCTTTTCAACACCGGTATGTGGTATCTGGCATATCTATTCTTTTAACGGAATACAGTAACCTTTTTGTTGATGATCATTTACTTCCGGTAGGAAACCTCAGAGAGTATAAATCAGGTATGAAAAGGGCTGATATCATTATTGTTACCAAATCTCCTGAGATCTTATCTCCTATTGATGCCAGAACCATTCGTGAAAAAATTCAGCCTAAATCCTATCAGCGCGTTTATTTCAGCTATTTTAAATATGGTGAATTGCAAGCTGTATTTCCCAATCAGATTTCATTTGTTCCTAATTACAGAAACATTCATCAAACGCTACTGGTTACAGGAATTGCACAAGCCGGAAGATTGGTTGAATATTTGAATCAGCATGAGTTTGAAATTGAGCACCTGGAATATCCCGATCATCATGATTTTACGGAAAGTGATTTGCAAACAATTCGTGAAACTTTTCAAAAGCTAAGTGCATTGGGGCCACGAATAATTATCACAACTGAAAAAGATGCTATGCGATTTAGACTACCGGCTATTCGAGAAAAAATGGCTGATTTACCGTTGTTTTACATTCCCATTGAGGTAGACTTTCACAACAATTTATCCAACGAGTTTAACGAACAGATTCTTCATTATGTTAGAACAAATAAAGTCAACAGTCAATTTAATTCGTAAACAATATTCAGGAATCCCAAAATGGGGCATTATCCTAGGATCAGGTTTAGGTAAACTTGCTCATGAAGTGGACGTTGAATTAAAAATCTCCTACCAAGATATTCCCGGCTTTCCAAAATCAACAGTTATGGGGCATGCCGGAAACATGATTTTTGGAAAAATAAATGGCATTGATGTATTGGTTTTCCAAGGACGGTTTCATTATTATGAGGGATACAGCATGGATCAAGTAGCACTTCCCGTTCGCTTAATGCACGCGCTGGGAATTGACAAACTTGTTGTTAGCAACGCATCTGGGGGGGTAAATCCCAATTTTGAGATCGGTGACCTTATGTTAATCTCAGATCATATTAGTCTTTTGCTCCCTACCAACCCTTTAATTGGCCCCAATGATGATAAAACAGGGCCACGCTTTCCCGACATGTCTGAAGCTTATTCCAAAGATTTGATTCACAAAGCAAAAAACATTGCCAAAGGTTTAAATATAACGCTCCAAGAAGGAGTTTACGTTGGTGTTACAGGGCCTACATTTGAGACTCCTGCTGAATATAAAATGATTAAAGCTATTGGTGGAGATGCTGTAGGGATGAGTACTGTACCAGAAGTTATGGTTGCCAATCATGCTGGTATGGAAGTTTTTGGGCTGAGTGTTATTACAGATTTGGGAGTTGAAGGAAAAATAGTGAAGGTAACACATGAAGATGTTTTTCGTGCCGCTGATCTGGCTGCTGAAAAAATGACCTCTATCGTGAAGCAGCTCATTGCTGTGCATTAATTAATTTCGCACCTTATTTTATTATTTTAATGGAATCAAAATACGATAAATACGAAGCCGTAATCGGACTGGAAGTTCACGCTCAATTACATACTGAAAGTAAAGCTTTTTCAAGTGACCCTAACGAATATGGAGCTCTTCCTAATCATAATGTAAGTGTTATCTCATTAGGTCATCCGGGAACTTTACCCAGGTTGAATGAAAAAAGTGCAGAATATGCCATTCGCTTGGGGCTTGCCTGTAAAAGTAACATCCGTGAGTATAATGAGTTTTCTAGAAAGAATTACTTCTATGCCGATCTACCTAAAGGGTATCAGATTACTCAATTTGATACACCCATTTGTTTTGGAGGTGAGATTCCAATAAAGTTAGAAGATGGTTCTACCAAAAATATTCGACTAACTCGTATCCATATCGAAGAAGATTCTGGAAAAAGTGTCCACGATCAGGATCCTTTTAATACACTTATTGACCTTAACAGGGCTGGAGTACCATTGCTTGAAATTGTTACTGAGCCAGATTTGCGTTCAGGAGAAGAAGCTTACCAATACCTTACTGAGGTTAGAAAACTGGTGCGCTATCTTGAAATCTGTGATGGTAATATGGAAGAGGGTTCATTAAGATGTGATGCTAACATCTCTGTTCGTTTGAAAGGAAGTGAAAAATTCGGACAAAAGGTTGAAGTCAAAAACATGAACTCTATCCGTAATGTTCAGCGTGCGATAGAACATGAAATCATACGTCAGATCGACCTTGTTGAAAAAAATGAAATTGTTCATCAAGACACCAGAACATTTAATGCTGTTGACGGAAGTACTACAACCATGCGTTCAAAAGAAGAAGCGAATGACTATCGCTATTTTCCTGAACCCGATTTACAGCCGATGCTGATTACGCAGGAAATGATTGAAGAAGTAAAAAATGAGCTTCCTCCTCTTCCTAACGATTTGCTAAAAAAATATACCTCGTCTTTTAAATTGAGTGAATACGATGCTAGTGTATTGACTGATAGCAAAGAGATTGCTTTGTTCTTTGAAGCTGTGATTAGTCATACGTCTAATTACAAAGCAGCAGCAAACTGGGTGATGGGTGACGTGAAATCATTCTTGAATGAACGTGCCTTACACATTAAAGATTTTCCCATTCAACCATTGTCAATTGCCGAACTTATTCAATTGATCGAATCTGGCAAAGTTTCCAACTCAATGGCTTCTTCTAAACTTTTCCCTGCTATGATAGAGCAACCTGAAGAGAGTCCCGAAACGCTGGCAAAATCTCTTGATTTAATTCAGGAAAGTAATGACGATGCGATTGAAGTATTCATCCAAGAGGTTATTGATAACAACCCTGATGAAGTAGAACGCTTTAGAAACGGAGAAAAGAAATTAATCGGCTTTTTTATGGGACAATTAATGAAAGTATCAAAAGGTAAAGCTGATCCAAAAAAATCGAATCAACTCCTTCAAAAGATGTTAAACAACTAAAACTATGAGAACATTTATTTTATCCATTATTTCACTTGCTCTTTTTTCATGCTCGAATGTTGCTAAAGAAGAGGGAAATCTGCATTTAACAGGACAAGTTTCGAACTTCCCACAAAGTGAAATGTTTCTAAAAAAATTCGTTCCGCAAACTGGTTATGTTGTGGTTGATACAGTTCTTTTAGATGAAGGTGGAAATTTTGAATTCCATTCTGATATAGATGAATTTAATTTCTACATCTTAAACTTCGTAGATGATAATAATGCCATCAACCTTATATTACAACCTAATGATGCTATAACGATTACGGCAGATGCCAATAGCTTAATTGAAAGCTCTGTTACTGGTTCAGAAGACACCAAGCTTTATAAAGAATTGATGGCCTTACGTTATAAAATTCAAAACACGTTTGACTCTCTCCGAATTGAGCAGCAAAAATATAGTCAAAATGGCGATCAACAGGGTTACTACACTGTCATTCAACAACAGCAATTTGCTTATGAAAATTACAGAGAAAAAGTACGTAGTTTCATCAACAATAATCCATCAACACTTGCCAATTTAGTAGCAATTGAACAACTGGAACCCGAAGAAGATTTTGAGTACTACAAAGCGGTATCTGAAAATTTGGAGAAACGTATTCCTGAGTCAATCTATTATATAGAATTAAAAAAACGTGTAGATGCAATGCAGGCTACTGCTGAAGGTTCTGTTGCTCCGGAAATAATGCTACCATCTCCATTTGGAGAAGAAATAGCTTTAAGTTCACTCAAAGGAAAATATGTTCTTGTTGATTTTTGGGCTTCATGGTGCAGGCCATGTAGAGCTGAAAACCCAAATGTTGTAGCGATGTACAACAAATACAAAGATCAAGGTTTTACAGTTTATAGTATCTCGCTAGATGGATTGGAACGCCAAGGGACAAAAGAACAAGCAAAGCAACTTTGGACACAAGCCATTCAACAAGATGGACTTACATGGTCTAACCACGTAAGTGATCTTCAAGGGTGGTCTTCTGTAGCTGCCAGAACTTATAACATCAACAGTATTCCTTTCTCTTTACTTTTAGATCAAGAAGGAAAGATCATCGGGAAAAACTTAAGAGGTCCAGCCTTACAAAAAAAATTGTCTGAAATATTTGACTGATTCATCATATAAAAAAGGATAAGGAGAGCTCTCCTTATCCTTTTAATTCTTTTAATTTCATTACCAAATCTACTAACCTGTTTGAGTATCCGTATTCATTATCATACCATCCTACTACTTTCACCATTTTTCCTACCACAGAAGTTAACTCTGCATCAAAAATACTGGAGTGTGAGTTATTAATGATATCTATCGATACTATAGGGTCTTCCATGTATTGAAGAATTCCTTTCAATTCACCCTCTGCTGCTTTTTTAAAGGCAGAATTAATCGTTTCAATTGAAATATCTTCTTTCACTACAAAATTCATGTCAGTAAGAGAACCATTTGGAACAGGAACTCTAATTCCAGCTCCACCAAGCCTTCCGTCTAACTCCGGAAATATCTTTGTGATTGCTTTTGCTGCACCTGTAGTTGTAGGCACAATAGACGTTGCTGCAGCTCTCGCTCTTCTCAAATCCGTATGAGGTGTATCATGTAATCGTTGGTCATTCGTATACGAGTGTACTGTTGTAATGTAACCACTCTCAATAGTTGCCAATGATTTCATTACTTTTACCAATGGAGCTGCAGAGTTAGTAGTACAAGAAGCATTTGAAATAATTTCTTCGTCCCCGGTTAAGATAGAATCGTTAATCCCGATAC
>CERC01054968.1_pt1 | contig 19746 bp, 14 predicted proteins | sample 530921 | NCBI WGS metagenome assembly CERC01 (sample SAMEA2621099, study PRJEB7988) | marine metagenome | isolation source: saline water (ENVO:00002010), including
AGTGCCTTGGAGGTGATGGAGCAAAGAGGCGTTGAGGGTATTCTCCACGTCAAAGAATATCTCGAAGCTGAGAGCGCTCTTTAGCTTGTAGAGAAATTGTCTGAGGGAAATTGATCCGGAGATTTTGCCGTTAGCTGCGATGCAAACAATCTGGATACATCGGTTTTCGAAAGGGGACTAGTCGATAAGTGTTTGTGCTTGACCTGAACCCAAATTTATCTAGTTTACGGCGGCGTATTGAGTAGTGAGTATCCGCTAACTCTTACTCAATCAGGGCCTGTAGCTCAATTGGTTAGAGCCGACCGCTCATAACGGTCTGGTTGCGAGTTCGAGTCTTGCCGGGCCCACCATCTCCTCCCAAATGTCACGTGCCACAAAAGCTGAAATTCAGCATACAGCGAAATCAACCGCTTGGCAGTTCCGATTGCCAGATAAGTTGGCATCGATTGACACATAAGCCGACAAAAAGCAGTAAGATTGACAGAAAAAGTGAGAAATCCCTGCACTTAAGGAAGTATGGAGGTTTCATCGGAAAATATTTTTTCGATAGCCCCCTCAAAAACACTCACTGTTGTCTCGATTTCGTCTTCAGTTATGTTTTTGCCAATACTTAACCTAATTGATGCGGCTGCTTCTTCATCGCTCAAACCAATAGCACGTAGAACATGTGAAGGCTCAGGAATCCCACTAGTGCAAGCAGATCCGGTTGATGCTGCCAAGTGCGGTTGAATACGCCCCAGCAAGTCAGCAGCTTGAACCCCGCTAAAGCCAATATTGATATTACCAGGGTGCCTGAATTGCATATTTCTGGGGCCATTCACCCAAGTAGAACAAGGCAGCTTGAGAAGCTTATCTAAAAGTAGGTCTCGAAGCTGCCTCACAGAAGCCCGCTCAATAGCTGCGTTTTCGTTTGAGGCAATTTTCGCAGCCCTCCCCATACCAACACACAGAGCAGTTGGCAACGTACCCGACCGAAGACCATTTTGCTGACCTCCACCATAAATCAATGGCTCAACACTGCCTTGAAGCTCTCGTCTAATATAAAGGGCGCCTATGCCCATAGGACCATACATTTTGTGTGCAGATAGGCTAACTAGGTCGGCCACTTTTGCAAGCTGAGACATATCCATTGCACAAGGCCCTTGGGCTGCATCACAATGAAACAGGCAACCGAATTGAGACGTCATTTGCGCTATCTTTGAAATATCTTGCAGTGTCCCAATTTCATTATTGACCGCCATAATAGAAACAAGGAGCACGTCCTCTCCTAGTTCTGCAGAGAGTACCTCCAGATCGACAACCCCATCACGACCAACAGGAAGTATTGTAACCTTAATCGCAAACCTTCGTTCCAACACACGACCGAGTTCTAAAACGCATTTATGCTCCGTCGCCGCTATCAGAACGCGATTCCTCGCGCCATGATTGGCTCGCCCTACCACTCCCAGAAGCGCTAGGTTATTTGCTTCAGTTGCTCCCGAAGTAAAGATGATCTCATCTGCATCCGCCCCAATTAACGTTGCAACTTCATCAGTCGCCCGGTCCACAGCTTGAGAAGCTCGCCAGCCAACCATATGCTCAGCTGAGTGTGGATTTCCAAAATACTCCCCAAGATATGGGCGCATTGCTTCCAACACTTCAGGATCAAGTGGCGTTGTAGCTTGATGATCTAGATATATCATTTTTGGAATTTTCACTTACACAACAATATCTTAACTAAGAATATTGCATTTTACAGCACGCTTCCAATAAAAGCTTCCTGGAGAATGTTTCCAGGAACGAAATTGACCCTACTATATTTTATGCGTTAATGTCGACCTGGATCAACAATCCAGGACAAAGAGCAATGCCACGCGGCCCAATTTTTCAAGACACATATAAGCCTCAGTTTTCAGGACATGAGACCTTTCCGTTGCGCTACGGTTGGCTAAAAAAGGCCTATGATGCGGTCGCTGAGCGTGCCGGCGACCCTAACAGCAAAACCGCTTTCACTAGTGAAGATGCAATCGCGCGTTTTGGGGTTGGCAAGAATATGGTCTCCTCGATGCGTCATTGGGCGACCTGCTGCGGCATTATCGCCGATGGCGAAGGTGCGAGCGAACTGACTACCACTGAACTTGGAGATCAAATTTTTGGCAAGAACGGGTTCGATCCGTACATGGAACATCCTGCAAGCCTTTGGTTAATTCATTGGCATTTAGCAGGGCGGCCCGAAAAAACCACTTGGCATTGGAGTTTCAACAATTTTCCTGGCGCAACGTTTGAACGCGAAAGACTTGTTCGGGCCCTTGAAAAAGTTGCGGAAGATCGTGCTTGGCCACGAGTTTCTGCCACGACCATTAGGCGTGATGTAGAGTGTTTTCTCCGCACCTACGCCGCTAAGATTCCTTCTGGCAAGACCTCGCCCGAAGACACGCTAGAGTCGCCACTTTCGGAGTTAGGGCTAATCAAAGCGGTTGGCAAACGAGATGGCTTCAGATTTGCCCGTGGCCCAAAATCCACACTAGGGAACGGTGTATTCTTGTATGCTTTGATAAATTTCTGGAAACACTATTCAACGGCACAAACATTGTCTTTTGAGGCTATTGCTCATGAACCCGGATCTCCGGGGCGCGCGTTCCTTCTCGACGAAAACGACATTGCTGATCGATTACTTGATCTTGAGGAGTTCACTGACGGCGCTTTCCGATGGTCTGAAACTGCAGGCCTCAAACAAGTATTTCGCGAAGTGTCTCTAGAAGAGGATACCGCACTCGACCATGCCGTCTCAGACTATCAACCTAAGAAAACGAAGGCAGCTGCGTGATGGTACTCGAAGATAGCGTATATGTTGCAAGACGCTTCCAACGCTCTATCCGTATCGACTCAGACTACAACGACGCGGCTGCTTTGGAAGGCTATGTCTGCCCCAAGTCCTCGATAGAGGTATTGCTCTCTATCGGACAACACGTATCGGAAACTGGTCATGGTGCATTTACATGGACTGGCCCCTATGGAAGTGGGAAGTCGAGCCTTGTCGTTGCATTAAGCGCCCTATTGGGTGGCGATAGCGCACTTAAACAAAGGGCCGAAGGGTCAATTGGAAAGGCCCATGCAAAACAGATCTATGCTGCTTTGCCTCCCAAAACAAAAGGATGGCGCACCATTCCCATCGTTGGTCGTCGTGATGACGCGGCAACGGTTATAGGGGAAACCTTGCAAGAACAGGGGCTGGTCAGCCCATCGACCAAAGGACACTGGACCGACGACGCAGTAGTTTCAGCCCTAACAGAACTAGCGCATGCGAAACCCCGCACATATGGCGGCGTGATCCTTTTCATTGACGAAATGGGAAAGTTCCTGGAGTCCGCTGCTCAAGAAGGCGCTGACGTTTATCTATTTCAGTTACTGGCTGAAGCCGCGTCACGTAGTTCTGGTCGATTGATTGTAGTTGGAATTCTTCACCAAGCTTTCGAAGAGTATGCCAACCGCCTATCTCGCGAAGTGCGTGATGAATGGTCGAAAATACAAGGGCGTTTTGTTGACCTCGCCGTCAATGCTGCAGGTGAAGAGCAGATAGAGTTAATCTCACGTGCAATCGAAAACGGTCGTGCCGCATCCGAACCTGGAAGGATTGCGTATGTCGTTGCGTCGGAAATTAAACGTCAGCGTCCTGCAGCATCTACCTATCTAGCAGAAACCCTTGAGGGATGCTGGCCTTTACACCCCGTTACAACCTGCTTGCTCGGCCCCATATCGCGTCGCCGCTTTGGCCAAAACCAACGAAGCATTTTTGGCTTCCTCAATTCAGCAGAGCCTTCTGGTTTTCAAGATTTCATTCGCCACAACACCGAGGATAGCCTTTACGAACCCGACCGCCTTTGGAATTATCTGCGTGTCAACTTGGAACCCTCTATTCTCGCCTCACCAGACGGTCACAGATGGGCGATGGCAGCAGAAGCAATCGAGCGCTGCGAGGCGCTTGGTGGCGATGAGCTCCACCTTAAACTATTGAAGGCAATAGCACTCATTGACCTCTTCAAGGAGAGATCCGGTCTAGTGCCAACGAATGAGCTACTCGCTGCTTGTGTAGACGGAACGTCAAAAGCGCAGATTGACGCAACCCTTCAGCAGCTCAAGTCCTGGTCCCTTGTCATATACAGAAAGTTCGCCGACTCCTATGCGATATACGCTGGCAGTGACTTCGACATTGACCGCGCGGCGCAAGAAGCACTAGAGCACGTTCGGGAAGTGGATTTCACTGCCCTGCAAAAGCTGGCAGGACTGCAGCCAATCCTCGCAAAACGTCACTACCATGAAACAGGATCCCTACGTTGGTTCAACGTTGGCGTCACAGCCTTGAGCAGCCTTAAAGAGCGAGTTCGCACCTACCATCCTCATGCAGGTACAATAGGTGAATTCCTATTAGCGATACCTACAGAAGGAGAAACAAGTGAACAAGCCCAGGAGATTTGTCGCGCAGCAGCCGATGAATCTAAAGAATGGGATGTCGCGACGGGCATGTCACAGAGAGCCTGGGCAATTACAGACTTCGCGCGAGAACTGATTGCGCTTCATGAAGTGCAAGAAGAACACACAGACCTTGCGGGCGATGCCGTGGCACAACGCGAGCTGCAAGCCCGCCAGGCTGTCTTGCAGGGACAAATTGAAGAAGAAATTCGTCGCGCGCTCGACAACGCCACTTGGTATCTAAAAGACCGGGAGCCACAACAGTGGCGACATGCAGAACTCAACAATGTTGCTTCAGAGCTCGCAGCTGCGCGCTATCCCAATTCCCCTAAACTTAACAATGAACTTCTCAACCGCATTAAGCCCTCAAGCAATGCAACTGCTGCGCAAAACGCTTTGCTCCGTGCGATGGTCTCAAAAGAAGGGTCACCGCGCCTAGGTATTGAAGGATATCCTGCCGAAGGCGGCCTTTACGCGTCACTTTTGGAGGCAACAGGCCTCTATGCTAACCATGGAGAAGGGTGGGAGTTTAGCTCGCCCTCAAATACTAATGACCCTTGTGGCCTTCATTTACTGTGGGAGGCTGCAAGTGAACTACTGAAACAAGCGGGCGACCGCACAGTAAGCGTGGCAGAAATTTATGATCTTTGGTCAAAGCCGCCATTTGGCGTAAAAGACGGCCTTATGCCCATACTTGCGGTAGCCTTCATCCTTTCCCAACGTGAACAGGTTGCCCTATACCGAGAGGGTGTTTTCCAGGCGCGCTTTAAAGACATTGATGTAGAAATTCTTGCAAAGGATGCAAAGGAGATTCAACTGCGTTGGATGGATCTCTCTGTATTATCCAGACGCCTGCTCTCAAGCATGGCAGAAGTTGTTCGGGACCTCGACACAAGCAACAGTCTTACACATCTAGCACCGATTGATGTCGCGCGCGGACTGATCGCAATTTTCGACCGACTTCAATCGTGGACCAAGCGCACAACACAGCTTTCCGCGAACGCCATAAGAGTGCGCGACCTGTTCAAACTTGCCAATGACCCGAATAAGTTCCTATTTGATGATATTCCAGCAGCTTTCGGTGAACGAGGCGCTCTGGAAAGTGAAACAGAGATCCAATCAGTCGTAAATGATGTCCGTGCAGGGCTTGAAGAACTGGTCGCTTCATATCCGTCAATGCTTGTCCGCCTAACGGACCTTATGCTTGCTGAACTGCAAGTACCCAATAAGTCTCCACAAGCATTGGGCGAATTACGCGAACGCGCAGAGAACATCGTCGAGATCAGCGGCGACTTCCGCCTTAACGCCTTCATTGGCCGACTTGCCAGGTTCGAAGGAACAGTTGAAGACGTCGAGGGAATTACCAGCCTCGCAGCGAACAAACCCTCTAGGGATTGGACTGACCCTGACCTAGATCGAGCGTCAGTTGAAATAGCCGACCTCGCACAAAAGTTTATCCGGTCAGAGAACTTTGCTCGCGTGAAAGGACGCTCCGACAAGCGTCATGCCATGGCAGTGGTCGTTGGTGTGAATGGTCGCCCCGCGCCCCTCCATGCAGAATTCGAAGTAATTGCAGGCGAGCGAAAACAGATCGACAAGATCATTTCTCAACTTGAAAGCGTCATTGACACTAGCGACGAAAAAAAGCGCAGGATGGTGCTAGCAGCGCTAGCAGAGCTAAGTTCGCGCTTCATGGTAGATATCGATAAAAGCAACGAACCCCCAACTCAAAGAGTAGTCTCGTGACGAACTCATCAGAAAAACACGTTCTGGGCCTTTCGGGAGGGCGAGATAGCGCCGCCCTCGCAGTCTATATGCGACAACACCACCCCGAGTTGGATATCGAATATTTCTTTACGGACACCGGCAAGGAATTGCCTGAAGTTTACGAATTTCTTGGGCGTCTTGAGGGATTTTTGGGCAAATCGATCCTTTACCTAAACCCTGATCGCGACTTCGATTTCTGGCTCAAACAATACAATAATTTCCTTCCGTCACCGCAAACGCGCTGGTGCACCAGGCAACTTAAACTCCGACCCTTCGAGCATTGGCTTCGCCCAATTCTAGCAGATGGGACCACAGTCTACAGCTACGTCGCAATCAGGGCGGATGAGGAATATCGCGAAGGCTACAGCTCAAAACACGAACGGCTGAAGGTTAGATTGCCCTTCAAAGAAGCTGGGATTGATAAGCCAGGTGTAATTGAGCTCCTCGATGCGTCGGGACTAGGTTTACCAAAGTATTACGACTGGCGCTCTCGCAGCGGCTGCACCTTCTGCTTTTATCAACAGAAAATAGAATGGGTGCGGCTCAAGGAACAACATCCCGACGCATTTGAAGAAGCTAAATCATATGAGAAGGATGCCGTTGAAAACGGCTCCCCGTTTACTTGGTCACAAGGTGAATCTCTTGAAGAGATGATGCAACCTGAACGTATCAAGCAAATAAAGCAGGACTATCAAAAACGACTTGAGAGGGCAAAATTGCGCCACCAAATCAATCCACTTAGAATAAACGATGAGGAAATTGATATCGACGATATCTTTGGCCAATCGAAAGGGTGCCTAACTTGCCACAAGTAAATTACGGGATCACCGAAAACCGATGATCCGCAGTTTACATCGATATTATATACCCGATAGCAGAACACTCAATCGGTATCGTCTTTCTACTCAATTGAGAGCTAAATCTCGCTCTTGGGCAAATCGAATACGAACGGGCTCATTAGCGGACAAATTTTTCAACTTCATCACACAAGTAATCAAGTGCAGTGTCATCACCTCGACTGTCAAGCATTGAGAAAAGCAAAGGAAACCCGGCGTTAGCATAGCTATTTGCTATTCTCATCATATCCCCGGCTCGATCAACAATATTCGGGTCTTCGCTCTCTGCAATAGCAAGAAGGGTCAACGCAGTTGGCCGCCAACTGTCCGAGCCGATAACCACACCTTCCGCTGCCTTGTACGTTTTACCTTTGACTTCAGTTGGCTTAAGGCCATTTTGAACAGCCAACATGATTGCGAAAAACCAAATGTCTACATTTCGATTGAACGGTTGATTCAAGGGAGATGCGCGCTGTCCTTCTCGGCGCTGAACATAGGCATCAATTTTCTCCCTAAAATCATCAAGAATCGCTATGTCTAGTCCCGCAAACGGATTGTCCATACCAATATCCTATCAAGCTGCATCTGTAGAGTTTTCATAGCGATCGCAAAGCGCGCAGGTCTCTAGGTACCTGCAATCACATGAGAGGACTTTTACCTCTTTGGTACCAGGGTCGTTCTTCAGAATTTTGGGGTAGTGCGCAGGATTAGTCAGGGTCAAACCTTCTGCTGACCTTGCATCTAGTATTTCCTCACACCCTTTGATCTCATCATGAGTCAATAAAAGTATCAATTGCGCACTGTTTTCAGACGCTGTCTTAACAACTTCCGACTTCACAAACCCCGACATCATTCCGAGGGGAGTATCGATTACGTTTGGTGCCTCAACACCACTAATTTTTGTCAAAGCCAAAACAAATGAAATAGTCAAGGCTCGACGAGAAGCTCCGTTTAAGTCCATTGAAGGGTCAAGAACTGAATCTTCCCGGCCAAAGACGACTATCCGGAATTCCGGTGTTATTTCCGCCCTGGTGATCAACGCACTCTCTTCGTCGGCCCCGATCATTTTAAGAAAGAGCCTATTCATCGCGTCCGAGACTTGCTTAACTTCCTGAGTTTTCATTCTCTCTAATGATCGCTCAACAATATTCTTCATATCAGTGGCAACATTGAGCTCTCTAGAAATTTTCTCGCCCTTCTCCACCCGAGCTGAGAGTGTGCGGAACTTCAACTCCAGTTCGTTCTTTTCAGAACGCTTAAGTTTTATTTTCTCATCTAACCGCGTCTCTTCCATCGTAAGTTGTCGAAGTTGATTGCGATATGTTTCCTTCATATCTTGAAGCCTTTTAACATCGGCATCAGGAATACTGTTGAGTTTCGCTTCAATTTCAGCTTCTTTTTGACCGACCTCTTCGTAGACATACCGTATATTCTGTCTTTCCTCGAAGGCATCTGAATAGAGAGCAATCCAGCTAACAGGTTCATCAGAGAAAAGAGGTTTTCCCTGGAAATACAGATCTGACACCTTAGCCTTTACGCTATCGGCATCCCTGCTATCCTCGATCAGTTGCTTAATATGGCTACGTCGTCTCATTCCATCCTCGCTATGCGGATCAAGGCTTTCACCGCAAATGCAGTCGCTATGGGTGAGGCGATCTTCGAGGATTGGGATAGTCTTATTGGGAATTTGCCCTTTCTGCCTCAAGTCATCTAGTATCTCACCTGCCTTTTTGAATTGCCTGCCCATCATGTATTTTGCGAGGACACTTGAAGATAGCAATTCAGCCTGACGCACTTCCGTCCTCTTTCTCTGGTCCTCCAAACGCTTGCGTTGCGACTGAGTCTCTCGCAACTCTTTAGCTAACTCTTCTCTATTCCCCAACTTTAGAGCGTTGAATAGCTCCTTATCTACCTTGTGATACTTATCGTTGAGGTTCGCGGCTTGGTCTTTTGTCTCTTCAAATTTCTGAGAGAGCTCTGGCAATATTCGCTCAATTACATCCAACTCTTCTTCGACAGCACGAGTCTCTTCATTCCCTGCTTCTTTATCGAACTGAGAGCGTAGTTTCTTTTCGTTAGACTTCAGGTGTTCTATCGCGCTTTCTAAAATTGATAGGCCCATCATTTTCTTGATGGCTGCACGAACCTTATGTTGTTGGTCAACTTGCGGCCCTTCAATGAAGCTTAATGCTCGATCACCATCGGTGAAAAACACCTCTCGAAGCTCTGCAGGAAAATGCTGTTGAACATGATTGTAGGGACTGATGATCGGCTCAAAGCCAGAGTCCTTTATATGAAACAAGGTAAGACTAGATTTCGGCTTTATACTGAGTTCCCCATTCGTTTCAACGGACCGCTCCAACAAGTAACGCTGCCGTCCGTCACGATTCTCTATCTCGTATTCTATCTCAACTTTTGTCTCGACGATCTTTGAATTAGGTTGCCCCATTGGTCGAATCTTATATCCAGAAGGCAGAGCGTTGTCCCCAATCAGCCCCCATTGCAATGCCGTTAAAAGAGTAGTTTTGCCACTCTCATTCGCCGCCCTTATAACTGTGATATTACGCTCAGCATGGGTCGAAAACCTTATATCCAAGCCACTCAGCAGGCGAAATCCGTCAATTCTAGCGCGAACAAGAAGCATTATTCCGCCCCCTTAGCATTATCATTATGCAAACCGATATAAGCACTGACACGGCTGATTACTTCTCCAATTTCAACCGCGATGTTGGTCTTTTGAAATAGGTGAGCGCGCTCTTTTTGAATGACATCGCTGAGCGCCTCAGCCATTTCCTCATGATAACCCACACATCGTTGCTCAGTGTTTTTTACTTCTTCGAGCAGAACCTTCACTATCTTCTCGTCTTTAAAAGACATTTATCCCTCCCCTAATAGCCCTCTGAGTTTCTCGACTGCGTCAAATGGCCCACCTTTCGATGCCCCATTTCGACTTAAACGGGCGAACTCCCACACACGGTTAAGCTCTGAATTAACGATCTTCTTTGCATCATTGTCCAACACTCCACCATCAATTGCCCCTGGGGGAAGTGTCACGAGGTCATGAATAACTGCTGCCTGCTTCCCTATATCCTTACAGGTACGTAACAAGCGGCCTCGCCTCTGAACCCACTGTCGCTCAACTGTCGTGCTAGCCAGAATGTAGGCCTTCATTATTTGTGGTACGTTCACCCCCTCATCCAACACTCGCTTGGCCGTAAGCACTTGCAAAGAACCAGATTGAAATTGACTAAGAATTCGCGACGCCTTTTGCGACCTTCCCGTCTCGTCAGATGTGAGCTGATGATACCTTATTCCCTTATCCCTCAGCAGGGAGTTTACGCTTTCAAGCTGCGAGGGATCTTTGTCTGTGGCATATACGAGTGTGTATTTGAGATCGCGGCTACTTTCTGCATCTAACAATTTTTCTAAGACTGAGATTTTCGATGCGGCCGTCTCAAGGATCCTTCGTCTTTTCAAAAGCAAGCGTTCAAGCTCTGTATCCCTTACCCCCTCCTTCACCTTCCATGACAGCTTAGCGATCTTTTCACTGATCTCTCGCCAGCTATCCATTTCATCGTCGTTTAGCTCGACAAAATCGACGTGGTAATCGTACGGAGTGAGACAATGGCCAATAGCCTGTTCTAGCGCGTAGCAGAAACAACGTTTACCGAAAAACTTAAACAGCGCTTCGGTACCTTCACTATCGTACTGCCGAACAGGAGTAGCGGACAATCCCAAGCGAAAATTGAAGCATTCTGGGGGATTACTTATAAAGCTTTGCGCACCAAGATTGTGACACTCATCAGCAATCAACAATTTCGATCCATCGTACTCTGATATCTGATCAATAAACTCAGCAGTACAAAGGGTATCATTTGACACGACAAGGGCTTCTACATTATTGACACCTTTGCGCAAACGACGTCTTGCATTTACGATTTCTAATGCTCTTTGCCTTGGTCCTGCGCAGCGAGACATATTGATTGGTTTGATACCAAATTGAGCTATCTCATCACACCACTGACTGATGAGGACATCGTAGGGTGCAGAAACCACAATCAGGAGTCGTTTCTCAAGCGCATAAAGATGATGAGCACATATCATCGCGGTTAAGGTTTTCCCGGATCCAGTGCACATTTCGAGTATACCTCGACAACCAGCATCTAGCCACTTGCCTACTGCCTGACCTTGGTGAGCATATTCACCTGACTGATATTCAATCCAATCTGGAATTTCAAAGCTACGTTTGCCTTGCGCATCCAACATCCTTTCAACATCAATCGGCTCCTCGTCTAAGCCATGGGCCCTTCTCCATATCCTCAAAAAATCCTTCTCGTCTGGTTGTCGCTCGCCTTTGTATTCCCTAACTATTTTCTCGCGTAGAGCGTCTGAAATAGGGATGATCACACAATGTTCGTCGCCTCCGCTCCACAAAGTTTCGAACTCAGACACAAGAGTTGCGCAAATTTCCGCCCCGTCATCAGTCTTCCAGCTCTTCGCTAAACTCAATTGCTCTCTATTTTTGCCTAGTCCATGACCAGTCATATTAGCTGACCCGTGAAGAACGACACAATCTGCTCCAGATTCAAAGATCCAAACCTTTGGATGGAACAGAGCGTCACGCATAACAGCGACTTTCAACTCAAGCCGACCCTTTGTTATTAGCCAGGCTAAACAAGAGAGTGTATGGGATGCTAAATCATGTGCATTCGGTAAAACCCCTTCAAACAACTTTTCAACTACGGAATCCACCTGTTCCGAGTTGCTTTGAAGAGCTTCTTGGTCTTGCTTACTAATGAACGGACTGACTATTAGGCGCAAAGTTTCTTCTGAGCTTCGTAGATATTGAGCGAGCCCTGGTGCTATTTCGGAAAATGATCCACTTGAGAAAAAGCCCATCATAATAGAAACGCGCTTTGACACAGAAAATGCCGGGGATATGACTTCTCCTGCAGCGTCATCGCGAGGAAGAATGAAAATCGGCTTTGACGCACTCAAATGATCGCGAAACTCACTCACAACACCCGCCTAAACATTTTACTTCTCAAACGAAACACCAGTTAACTCTTCCCAACCAAAACTGTCCTTCAGGCGTTAACTTCGCTCTGGGCACCCCTTACCGTTGAGAATGGCACCACCATGCGAATAAGCAGGAAGCCCGTTTGGGCTGTTTGGTGGGCCCACCAAACCTATCCTGCCCCACAACGACAGGTGAAAATTGTGCCATTTCGTGCACTATCATGCAATCTTTTGCATTTTCGTGCAATCTTATGAAATCACATGCAGTGCATTGTATTTAAATGATTTTCTCAAATACCTATCCTTAAGAGAAATCGCTGTTTTACCCTTGCGCATCAGTAGTCCCGAAAGGTAATCAATCCGCCCCAACATTCCGGGATACAATTATTGCATGTAGCAAACTAAGCCTGCCACTCATCAGGCAAAATATAACGCCATCGCGCGAACCGGCTTTTTTTATGTGACTTACTAGCGCCAAGTACCTAGGGACGAACTACACGGACACATCGAACCTCATTCTCCTTAGCCGATGCATCCGTGAAGATCCTTCACCTTACTATTTTTCACAGAAATTGAGATGAGCTTCCTGACCGCACCGGATCATTTTTAAGAAATGTTCCTTAGTTCCGCTAGCCACGGCAGTTGAGAGCGATTGTATTAATTGTCATAATTCGGGGTTATCGGACAGTAGTAACAGCGATTAGAAACGTCGACGATAATAGTGGCGTCGGGTTGTTGGTTAATCTGCGTTACATCTAGAGAAATTTGGCGACTTTAAATTGCTGGCATGCAGTCTAAACCACTGGGGAACGAAGCACTTGGGTGACAGATTGATCCAGCGCCCTATTGAAAAGGCGTGTCTCGCTGTTACCCAAGCCAGCTTCATTTAACCCAAGGCTCAGGCCAAAAGCGTTTTGACCTTTTTCACGATTGCATCAGCTGTAATGCCGAATTCTTCATACAAGCGCTCAGCCGGAGCTGAAGCACCAAAGCCGGGCATACCGATGACATCGGCTTCGCAGTTAACATAGCGGGTCCAGCCAAAGGTGGATGCTGCCTCAACCGCGATGCGTGGTGCGCTGCCCAGAACTTCTTCGCGGTAGCTTTCGGGTTGCGCATCAAAAAGTTCCCAGCAGGGCATGGAAACCACGGCCACGCCAACGCCATCCGCATGAAGCGTTTCTGCTGCTTCGATGGCTAGTGCGACTTCGGTGCCAGTCGCCAGAATGGTCAGATCACGCGTGTTGCCGAATGCCTTCATCACATAACCGCCGCGCTCGGTCAGATTTTCGCTGCCTGCTTCGCGCAATTGCGGCACGCCTTGGCGTGAAAGCGCCATCAGTGACGGGGTGTTTGGGGACCGAAGGGCGATATCCCATGCTTCAAGCGTTTCAACCGCATCGGCCGGGCGGAACACATTCAGGTTCGGGATCGCGCGCAGTGAGGCTAGATGCTCAATCGGCTGATGGGTGGGGCCATCTTCGCCAAGTCCTATTGAGTCATGGGTCATCACATATGTCACGCCAAGCCCCATCAGGGCCGAAAGCCGAATGGCATTGCGTGCATAGTCTGAGAATACCAGAAACGTTCCGCCATATGGCTTGAACCCGCCATGCAGCGCTAGGCCGTTCATCGCCGCGGCCATTCCAAATTCACGCACGCCATAACCAATGTATCGACCGGGTTGTTCAGCGGTAAACTGGCTATCAACCGCGTCAACACGAGTAAGGTTTGATCCTGTCAAATCAGCACTTCCGCCAATCATCGCCGGAACGGCTGCCGCGAGCTTTTCAAGTGCGAGCTGGGATGCCTTGCGTGTGGCAACCTTTTGCGGTGCTTCGAAAAGGGCTGTGCGCGCATCTGTTACCGCATCCTCATAGTTTGTGGGAAGATCGCCAGATATGCGGGCGTTAAAAGATGCAACATGTTCAGAGGTGGCCAGTTTGGCTTCCCAAGCGCGGCGTTCATCGGCGCCACGTCGACCGATGGCCTGCCAGCTTGCAGCAAGGTCAGCTGGAATTTCAAATGGAGCCGCCGTCCACCCAAGGGCGGTTTTGGCAAGATTGCCTTCTTCCTCGCCAAGCGGTGCGCCATGCGCCTTGGCCGTCCCCGCACGGTTGGGGGAGCCAAAGCCGATTGTGGTTTTCATCGCAATCATTGATGGTCGGCTGGTTTCGGCTTTGGCTTCTGCCATCGCCGCATCAAGCGCCTTGGCATCATGACCATCGCAGCTGATCACGTGCCAGCCGCATGCCGCCAGACGTGCCGGAACATCTTCGGAAAATGAAACCGATGTCGCGCCATCAATGGTGATGTTGTTGTCATCATAAAGCACATTGAGCTTGCCAAGTCCCAGGTGCCCCGCAAGTGAAATGGCTTCCTGACCAATCCCTTCCTGAAGGCAGCCATCGCCCAGCATCACCCAGGTTCGGTGATCAACAAGGCCGGGGAATTCAGCACCCAGCGCGCGTTCGGCCAAAGCCATCCCAACGGCCGTTGCCAAACCCTGACCGAGCGGGCCGGTGGTAGTTTCAACACCCTTCGCGTGGCCCCATTCCGGATGACCCGCCGTGATCGCACCCCATTGTCGGAAGTTGCGAATCTGTTCCATCGTCATGTCTTCATAACCGGTCAGATGCAGCAAACCATAAAGCAGCATTGATGCATGGCCGTTAGACAGAATGAACCGGTCGCGGTCCGGCCAATTGGGTGCGGATGCATCAAATTTCAGATGTTTGCGAAACAGTACTGTTGCCGCATCGGCCATGCCCATGGGCGCGCCCGGATGACCGGAATTTGCAGCATTTACCGCATCGATGGCCAGAGCCCGCAGGCAATTGGCGAGTGCGAAGTTTTCGGGGTCTTTTGCGGCTGCTGCCGCGATTTGTGATTGATCGTTCATAACGTCCTCCTCTGGCCTGAAAGCTAACAGCGCGACCGTGATCGAACAATTAAAAATAACAAAATAACAAAAATAGTGTTGAATTTAACTCCATCGATGTTATTTGTTCAGAACAAAGACGGAGGAAATTTCGGATGTCCAAGGTTTGGATTGGCACAAGCTGGAAAATGAACAAGACGCTGTCCGAGGCGCTGCAGTGGGCGAACGGATTGGCCAAGGCGGAGCTGTCTTCGCGTATTCAAAGCTTTGTCATTCCGCCCTTTACCGCGACCCGACAGGTCAAGGATGTCTTGGCAGACATGCCGGTATTGGTCGGCGCGCAGAACATGCATTGGGCAGATGCCGGGGCTTGGACGGGTGAGGTTTCCGCACCCATGCTGGTTGATTGTGGCCTGGACATCGTCGAGCTGGGGCATTCCGAACGGCGCGAGCATTTCGGTGAAACTGATGAGACCGTCGGGCTTAAGACCGAAAGTGCGGTGCGCCACGATCTGGTCCCGCTGATCTGCATTGGCGAGACGTTGGACGACCGCGAACAGGGGCGTGCAGCCGAGGTGCTTGCGACCCAGGTGCGCGGCGCACTCGCCAAACTTAGTGATGCGCAAAAATCACGCGAAATCTGGTTGGCCTACGAGCCGGTCTGGGCGATTGGCGAAAACGGAATTCCCGCAACATCAGAATATGCCGACGCACGTCAGGCCGAAATTATAGCGGTGGCCAAGGACGTTCTGGGGCGTCGCGTACCGTGTCTTTACGGCGGCTCGGTCAATCTCGGCAACTGTGCGGAACTCATTACATGCCCGCATATTGATGGCCTGTTTATCGGGCGGTCTGCATGGGACGTGGAGGGGTATCTCGACATTCTAAAACTCTGTGACGCAGCACTTGGCGCACACGAAAAACTGGAGGAAACGGTATGAAAATCGCAGTCGCAGGTGACAGTGCCGGTGAAGGTCTGGCCAAGCAATTGGCAGAGTATCTGAGCCAGAACCCAGATTACCAGGTGACCGATGCGTCGCGCACGGAAAATGGACCGGATGACTATTACGCCAATCTATCGGATCGTGTGGCATCGGCGGTAAAGGCCGGGATGTATGACCGCGCCATTTTGTGCTGCGGCACGGGTATTGGTGTGTGTCTGGCAGCCAACAAGGTGCCGGGCATTCGTGCCGCGCAAACCCATGACACCTATTCCGCAGGCAAGGCCGCAACATCCAATAATGCGCATATCATCACGATGGGCGCACGCGTCGTTGGTGCCGAACTGGCCAAGGATATTGCTGATGCGTTCCTTGGGGCTGCGTTCGATCCGCAGGGTAAATCAGCCAACAATGTTCATGCGATTGATGCGGTGGACGCAAAATATCATACGGCATGAGCCCCAAATATCAGGAACCGGGTATAGTGACGCGCGGTACCCCTCGATAACGGATGCTCTGACATGTTGAAACTCCCCAATGATCGTATGATTGATGCTGCGGTCTTGAGAAGCTGTTTGCCTGCTGATGAACTTGGCAGTTTGATAAACGCTATCGCCCAGGCATTGCCAGCCATCGCCGCGCGACTGGCTGCAGGCAAGCTGCCCGGTGATCCTGCCGCGCTGTGTGGTGAAAATGAAAGTGGTGATGCGCAAAAGGCGCTTGATGTCGGCGCGCATGACCATGTTGTTATTGCGCTCAAGGGCCGCAGCGTGCGCCATGTCCTGTCTGAGGAAGCCGAGCTTGTCGAAACCCTTGATCCGAACGGCGCATATGACATCGCCATGGACCCGATTGACGGGTCCGGTTCGATCGGGATCGGTGCGCCACTTGGCATGCTGTTTGTGGTTTACCCGACCGGGCCTTCGGATTTTGCCCGCAAAGGGTCCGAAGCGGTTGCTGCGGGTTACGCATCATTTGGACATTCGCTTGATTTCGGATTTGCCATCAATGATGGCGTGCATATTGCCACCCATGATGGCGAAGATTTCCGCATGGCCGCGCAGAATGTAAAGCTCAAACCAGCTGCCAGCACACTCGCCTATAACGCTTCAAACGAACGTCATTGGAGCCCGGGACTGAAACAATGGGCCGAAGATGTCCGTGCTGGTGCGGGTGGTCCACGCGGACGCAATTTCAATATGCGTTGGCTGGCCGCGGCTGTTGGTGAATTGCATCGTATTTTGCTGAAGGGCGGGGCATTCATGTATCCAGCTGATCAGCGCGAAGGATATCGCGAAGGGCGCCTTCGTCTTGCCTATGAGGCCGTGCCAATCGCCTATCTGATCGAGGCTGCCGGGGGGAGTGCAACCGATGGCACAACCCGTATTCTCGACCTTGTACCTGAAACACCGCACCAGAACATTCCGCTTGTTTTTGGTGCGCGCGAAGAGGTCGAAATCATCAAAAAATACATAACCGAGGAGACCTGACCTTATGGCCCGCATCACGCTACGCCAGCTGCTGGATCATGCAGCTGAAAACAACTATGCCGTTCCGGCCTTTAACATCTCCAACATGGAGATGGGCCTTGCAATCATGAGTGCTGCACGCGCTGCAAACGCACCTGTGATTTTGGCGGCATCGCGTGGTGCGCGGGCCTATGCTGGCGATCAGCTTCTGGCACGGTTGATTGATGGCCTGGTTGAGACGTTCCCGGAAATTCCTGTCTGCATGCATCTTGATCACGGCAATGATCTGTCGACCTGTGCCACAGCGATTCAGCACGGGTTTACATCAGTGATGATGGACGGGTCGCTCAAGGCGGATGGCAAGACACCAGCTGATTACGAATACAATCGTGACATTACAGCCCGCGTTGTTGAAATGGCCCATGCCTGTGGTGTGTCGGTCGAGGGTGAACTCGGTGTTCTGGGCTCGCTTGAAACCGGCATGGGCGATCAGGAAGATGGTCATGGTACGACCGAAAAACTGTCTGAGGAACAGCTTCTGACCGATCCGGAAGAAGCCGAGCGCTTTGTGCGTGAAACTGGTGTTGATGCCCTGGCAGTCGCAATGGGAACAAGTCACGGGGCCTATAAATTCACCCGCAAGCCGGATGGCGAAATCCTTGCGATGAATGTAATCGAGGATATCAACCGCCGTCTGCCCAACACGCACCTTGTTATGCATGGATCGTCTTCTGTGCCGGAAGATCTGCGTCAGTTGATCAATAGTTATGGCGGTGACATGCGTCCGACCTGGGGCGTCCCGGTCGAGGAAATCCAGCGCGGTATTCGCTCAGGTGTTCGTAAGGTCAATATCGATACCGACAACCGTATGGCGATGACAGCAGGGGTGCGTCGGGTGCTGACGGAAAAGCCAGGTGAGTTCGACCCACGCAAATATCTCAAAGAAGGTACCGCCCTGATGACCGCACTTTGCAAAGAGCGATTTGAGGCGTTTGGCACCGCAGGCCATGCGGGCCGGATCAAGCCCCGATCACTTGAAGAAATGGCCGCATGATACTCTTGAACGACGAAGCCGTGACGTAGTCTCCCTCGTTACCTTCCCTTGGCCCCCGCTTCGTGCGGGGGTTCTTTTTTTGTGCCGAACCTATTGATGTTTTGTGTGCTTCGGATAGCCCAACCAGAACGTCCTTTAGCAGAGTTCAGGCACAGAAAAACCCCGCAGCAGAACTGCGGGGTTTTTCGTTTAGGTCGGTGGGAAAGATTACCGATCCAGCTGGAACGGACCAACGAAGTCATAGACTTCAAGAATGCTGGCATCGACCAGAATGCAGTCAAACAGCTGCTTTTCTTCGGCTACTTTTAGCTCGCCGGTTTTGATGAAGTGATCTGCCTGACGAACGGCTTCTTCTGCGAAGATCGCAACAGGCTGCAGAACGGTGTAGGTCAACTCACCTGCTTTGACCGCGTCAATCGCATCCGGTGAACCATCAAAGCCACCGATGACTTTGCCTTCAAGCTTGCCTGCTTCCTTAAGGGCGGCAATCGCACCAAGTGCCATTTCATCGTTTCCGGAAATCACGCCGGCAACATCCGGGTTCGCCTGCAGCATGGACTGCATTTTGGAATAGCCCTGGGTGCGGTCCCAGTTGGCGACTTCCTGTGCCTTTTTATCAAGGTCCGAATACTGGCTCAGCACCGTTTCAAAACCGTTCGAACGGGTCTGGGCATTGTTATCGGACGGTGCACCGAACAGCTCGACATAAGAACCTTTGGTGCCCATTGCATCAACCCATGCCATCGCGCCAAGGGCTGCACCTTGTGCGTTGTTTGACACCAGCTGCGCCTTGGCAAGGCCGGTCTGGTTGATCTCTGCGTTGACGATAAATACCGGGATGCCTGCTGCGACGGCCTTTTTCACCGCGCCGACAGAGCCATCCGCATTTGCCGGATCAAGAATGATCGCCTTGGCTTGGTTGGTGATCGCGGTGTCGACAAGGTTGCTTTCGGTGTTGGTGTCGCCTTTGTGAGCCGCAACATTTGCATCATAGCCGAGTTCTTCGGCTGTTGCTTTGGCGACTTCACCTTCGGTCAACCAGTAAGGGTTGGACGGATCATTGATGATGATCGAGATCAGGCCATCTGCCATGGCTGCCGTCGACATCAGAGGCAGGGCTGCGATGGTTGCGAAAAGGGTACGCTTAAGAAAATTCATTGTGGGTGTCCTCCCGTTGGGTTTTGATTTTGCCGGGTGTTGCCGGCGGTATTCGCCGCGCGAGACCACCCTGTCTCGCGCGGCGAATGGATTATCGACCTGATCGGCCGTATTGAAGGCTGTTGAGCAGCACGGCGAGAACGATCACCGCACCGGTAAAGACGGTCTGCCA
>CERC01134323.1_pt1 | contig 19558 bp, 15 predicted proteins | sample 530921 | NCBI WGS metagenome assembly CERC01 (sample SAMEA2621099, study PRJEB7988) | marine metagenome | isolation source: saline water (ENVO:00002010), including
AATTATATATCTATGAGGTGTCTAGAGAACTGGGGTCTTACCACCTCTATTTTCAATTGGCGCAAAGCACCTTGGGTAAACTGATGCTCTAATTTGATACGGGCGTTCTCAGCTTCAGCATATGGGCTGTCCATTTGAGCACCGGGGAAAAGCACATCTTCCTCATCCACTTTTTCAAAGCTCGCTTGCAACGTTGTATTTGCACCTAAGCGAACGCCTGCCAGAATTGCGTTGGATTTGCTGTCATATTGAGACTCAACTTCATTCCCTGCGCCATCATCATAGTTCTCAGATCCACCTTCGCGAGCAATAAAACGCATATAACCATCATCACTACCGGCAACAAGGTCTGCACCTAACTCCCATTGTTCACCATTACCACGATAACTTCCGGAGATGTCTGCGTTATAACCTTTTTCATCAATCATAGGCCAATCGCGTTCGAATAACACCGTCCCTCCGGAACCACCACCCCCGTAGACCACGGTGCGATTACCCTTAATAACAGTCACCCGATCATAACTATCCACGGATGTATAAGCAGTAGGAGGGTCCATCCGGTTAGGACAACCTCCGTGAATATAAGCGCCATCTAACAATATGTTTAACTGCGTTTCCTTCTGTCCACGAATTATTGGGTCAAGGGCTCTCCCCCCCATTCGAACCGCCGAAACACCACTAACACTCTGTAGCAGTTCACCACCATCCGATACGGGAGCAGCCTTAACACCTGCTGTAGACTTACTCACCGCTGTTTCTAAATAAGGTAAACCTTGGTTGATCTCAATCACCATATTGCTTTCTGTATCATGACCGGCCTGGGCCAACTGAGAGACAGACGCTGCCACAAACAACGATAAAACTTTCTTTTTCACACACTCACCTACATTAGAAACAACTAAACTTCGCGAATCTTAATAGAGTGCTCACGAGAAAGGGATGTGACACAGTGTCGCAGTGCATAAAAAGAGCACCAACTTGCTCTGTTGTTCTTATGAATGTTTCCAAATAAGAGAAAAAGGTTTCCTAAAGTAAACTTTTACTATTCCCCCCTCACAAGAAGCGGAAAAAACAGGTATGATTAGCGCAAATTTTGAGCACAGTCTAACTCACTGAATCACCAACGATCATAGGTAACAATCAGATGCCGTCACAGAACCAGACTCCACTTTCTGTCCTGGAACAAAAAGATGCGTTCATCGCACGTCATATTGGCCCTTCTTTAGAAGAACAGCAGGCGATGCTAGATGAACTTGGCATGGCGGATCTAGACCAACTTATTACTCTAACCGTACCAGAATCTATTCAAGTAGCTGCACCTATAGATCTGGACGATAGCCGTACTGAAGAAGAAGTTCTGAGCTATTTAAAAACAGTTGCTCAGAAGAATAAGATTAATACCTCTATGATCGGTATGGGCTACACCGACACTATCGTACCTAATGTAATTCTTCGCAACGTGTTAGAAAATCCAGGTTGGTACACTGCGTACACGCCATACCAGCCAGAAGTTGCTCAAGGCCGTTTAGAAGCCATTCTTAATTTCCAAACCATGGTACTTGACCTAACAGGTCTAGATTTAGCAAACGCTTCCCTACTGGATGAAGCCACTGCTGCTGCTGAAGCGATGACGCTATCTAAGCGTATGTCTAAAGCGAGAAAAGCAAACGTCTTCTTAGTAGATCAGAATGTTCACCCACAAAGCATTAGCGTTATAGAAACACGCGCTGAGCCTCTAGGTTACGAAGTAATCGTAGGTGATGTATCCGAGTTAATTGATCAGCACGAAGTATTTGGTGTACTCGTACAGTACCCAGGCACTCATGGTGATGTTAATGATTACGCTGAACTGATCGATAAAGTGCATGCTAAAAAAGCACTTTTTTGTGCAGCCGCTGACATCATGAGTCTAGTGATGCTTAAATCACCGGGCGAGCTAGGTGCTGACGTTGTGTTCGGTTCTGCGCAGCGCTTTGGTGTACCAATGGGCTACGGTGGCCCTCACGCTGCATTCTTTGCAACACGTGACGCTTATAAACGTTCAGTTCCTGGCCGTATCATCGGTGTTTCTGTTGATACACGCGGCAATAAAGCGCTACGTATGGCGATGCAAACCCGTGAGCAGCATATCCGTCGTGAAAAAGCGACTTCAAACATCTGTACCGCACAGGTACTTCTCGCAAATATGGCTGGTTTTTACGCTGTTTATCATGGTCCTGATGGCCTTAAAACGATCGCTAGTCGCATCAACCGCCTAACAACTATTTTAGCCAATGGCTTAAAAGCTAAAGGCGTTGAACTACTCAACAACAGCTGGTTCGACACCCTAAGCATCAAACTTGATAACGCTGAAGAAGTTTACCAAGCGGCACTTAACGCAGGCATCAACCTCCGCAAGATCAGTGATACTCAATTAGGCATGACATGCGATGAGTGCACAAACCGCGACGTTATCAACACCCTATGGGACTGCATTTTAGGTACTGGCCACGGCCTTGACCTAGACAGCATCGATGCAGACATCGCAGCATCCGGAGAAACATCTTTTGCACCGGCATTGCAACGTGAATCTGAAATTCTTCAGCACCCAGTATTTAACAGCTACCACAGCGAAACAGAGATGCTTCGTTACCTTAAAAAGCTGGAAAATAAAGATGTTTCCCTAGCTCACAGCATGATCGCACTAGGCTCATGTACGATGAAGCTAAACGCTACCGCTGAGATGATCCCAGTAACTTGGCCTGAATTTGGTCAACTACACCCCTTTGCGCCGATCGACCAAGCACAAGGTTACCAGCAGCTTATTAATGAACTCGAAGATCAGCTTATCGCGATTACCGGCTTTGATAAGATCTGCATGCAGCCAAATTCAGGTGCTCAGGGTGAATATGCAGGTTTACTTGCTATCCGCAAATTCCACCAGTCTAACGGTGATGACCACCGCAATATCTGTTTAATCCCAACGTCTGCACACGGTACTAACCCAGCTTCTGCTGCATTGGCGGACATGAAGGTTGTGCTAGTTGCCTGTGATGACCAAGGTAACGTTGATGTCGCGGATATGCGCGCTAAAGCAGAACAGCACAAAGATGAGCTTTCTTGCTTGATGATTACCTACCCATCAACACATGGTGTATTTGAGGAAAGTATTCGCGAAATTTGTGAGATCATTCATGCAAATGGTGGTCAGGTTTATATGGACGGTGCCAATCTAAACGCTCAGGTAGCGGTCAGCCAACCAGCTGAGATCGGTGCTGACGTTTCACACATGAACCTACACAAAACTTTCTGCATCCCTCACGGTGGCGGCGGCCCGGGCATGGGCCCTATTGGTGTTAAAGCTCACCTTGCACCATTTGTTGCGAATCACCCAGTACAAACGATAAATGGTCCAAAAGCAGATAACGGTGCCGTTTCAGCAGCGCCTTGGGGAAGTGCTTCTATCTTGCCTATCTCTTGGGTTTACATTGCTCTAATGGGCGGTAAAGGCCTTCGCGCAGCAACAGAGAATGCGATTTTGAATGCAAATTACCTTGCTAAGAAGCTAGGTGAACACTACCCAGTCCTTTATACCGGCCGTAATGATCGTGTCGCACATGAGTGCATCATCGACATGCGCCCACTTAAAGAGATATCCGGTATAACCGAAGAAGACGTAGCTAAACGCTTAATGGACTTCGGCTTCCACGCACCGACAATGTCTTTCCCTGTGGCAGGCACATTAATGATTGAGCCGACTGAGTCTGAATCCAAAGCTGAGTTAGATCGCTTCATTGAAGCAATGGCGACTATACGTTCAGAGATCAGTGATGTTGAAGGTGGCAAAATTGACGCGGAAAATAACCCGCTGAAAAACGCACCGCATACCATGGTTGATCTAATTGATGCTGAGTGGGACCGTCCATACAGCTTGGCTCAAGGCGCCTTCCCTGTTGAACGCCTAAAAACCAGCAAAGTATGGCCTACAGTGAACCGTATCGACAACGTATACGGCGACCGTAACTTGTTCTGTTCATGCATTCCAACAGAAGATTATGCTGAGTAATTAGCGCTATTTCGGTTGTATAATTAAGTTGGTTAATTCCCCACAAAAAGTCGCCTTTAGGGCGACTTTTTAGTTTCAAACGACAATCAGATAAAACGTCATCGACAGCCACAATTCCTGATCCTGATCCGCATCAGCAACAGGCTAGCGGTTGGTGTATAATGTTGCTCTCGAATTAGCCATTTTGACATTTATTACCATGAAAAAATCGGGACGCTTATTCCTTTACCTTAGCGCTTGTGTTGCATTAATTGATGTTCTATTTGTGGTAATGAATTACCACCTTTCAGAACATAGCTTTGAACAAAACATGGAGGCTGAAAGCGAAAGCCTTTATCTCAATTATCAGACCCTACTTTCGCAGACTTACAATAATCTACTGACTATTGCGACCTTCGTTTCCAGCGATCCTAAAATACAGCAACTGTTTAATAAGGGTAGAGCCGCTGTCGAACTCGAAGGCGGAGGATCAGGCGGAGAGCAAGCACAAAAGTACAGGAATGCGCTCTACGAGCTTGTTGGTGATAAGTGGAAAGCTGTACAAAATAAGTTCAGTGCCCGCCAACTCCATTTCCATTTAGGCCCAGGCTCAACAAGCTTCTTACGTGTCCATAAGCCGGAGAAATTTGGCGATAATATGGACAATGTCCGTTTCACAATTGTCGATACAAATCATCACCAAGTCCCTGTTACTGGATTTGAAACCGGTCGAGTTTACTCCGGACTTAGAGGTGTAGTACCGATTACTGCGATCGACCCTATTTCGGGTAATGAAATACATGTAGGTGCACTAGAAATAGGCACGTCTTTTGATGTAATCCTTAATATTTTACAAGACACGAGTAACTATGCGGCAGGCGTACTTTTAACCAAAGAACACATTAAAAGTGCCATGTGGCCTGAAGCTATTGAGAAAAAATTCGGTGGACAACAAATCGAATGTGAGTGTGTTATTGAGGCATCTTCGGCAGATAACTTTAAGGATATAATTGCAGAAGGTAAGGCTCAAGGTGTTCGCTTCAGAGATGGAGGACATAAAATCGTCACTGTAGGAGAAAATAGCTTCTTGGTCAGCTACTTCCCACTCAGAGATTATCGTGGATCCTTAATACCAGAAAGAGAGGATGTTGGCGCCATTGTCTTCTGGAAAAATGTTGATGAGCCTTTGGCTAAACTCAGAACTAGCCAGCTATACAATATCCTTTATGGAATAGTTGGCTTTATCATAGTAGAGCTGCTCTTCCTGTTTGCGTTCAAGCTAGCTACTCGAAGTCTGGAAGATGTTATTCGCAAGAAAACACATCAGTTGCGGGTCAACAAGGACCGCCTATCAGAAGCTCAGTGCATCGCTAGTGTTGGGAACTGGGAATGGAACGTTAAAAGTGGTGAACTGTGGTGGTCTGATCAGATTTACAAGCTTTTTGAGTTAGACCCCGCGGTTGTAAAACCTGACTTTGATACGTTTCTTTCTTTTATTCATCCTGAGGATCTTCAACATGTTCAGAATGAGATTAATCGCGCTTTGTCGACCAAAGGACATTATGCGGTTAGCCACCGAGTAGTGCTGCCATCTCAACGTGAAATACAGGTCTTAGCAAATGCTCGTTTGGAATTAGATGAACTTGGTGAACCGGCTGTCATGAAAGGCACGGTTCAAGACGTTTCTGTACAGAGAGCTGTTGAACAAAGACTTTCCGATGTCATCTGGGCAACGGGTGTTGGTGTATGGGAATGGGATGTCCAAAATGACACTCTTCATATTAACGATCGTTGGGCTGAGATGGCAGGCTATAGTGTTAGTGAACTTGCCCCACTGAGTCATCACAGTTGGGAGATTTTGATCTACCCACAGGATCTACCATTATTTAGGGAAGCATTTGAACATGTAGGAAGTAGCCAAGGAGCTATTATCCATACGGAAGTACGTGTGAGGCATCGTGATGGGCACTGGGTCTGGGTGCTCATCAAAGGTCGCTGTGTAGAGAAAGGTACTGATGGGCATTCACGTCGAGTATCCGGTTCATGTGCTGATATTACTGAAAGAAAAGTGAACGAAAAGAAAATTCGTAGACTAGCAACATTTGACACCCTGACTGGTGTCTTCAATCGCGCTATTTTCAATGAAAAGCTGGATGAGGCATTTAGCCTGTCCGGGCGTACTCAACAGCCTTTTACCTTGATGATGCTTGATCTCGATGGCTTTAAAGGTATCAACGATCATTATGGCCACCCTACTGGCGATGCGTTATTGCGACTTGTTGCTGCTGATCTCAAGAATGAGTGCAGAGAGTCTGACCTTGTTGCTAGGCTTGGAGGCGATGAGTTTGCGCTAATTTTACTTTCCACGAATGATAAAGAAGGCTCAAAAGCATTTGCTCACAGGTTATTAGCCAAGATATCTCAGGAACGTTTGATTGATGGGCACATGATCAAAGCCAATGCGAGTATAGGTTGTTGCTTATATTCACCCTCTACCTCGTCAGCAGAAGAGATGATTAAAAATGCGGATATAGCTTTATATTCTGCCAAACAGCAAGGAAAAAACACGGTTAAGTGTTGCTGCTAACTTAAAACTATAACTTAACTTATTTGGTTATATCGATAATTGCGAAAATACTTGTTGTTGATGACTTTACATCTATCCGGAACATGATTGTCTTCACTTTAAAACAGCATCAGCATGATGTGAAAGAGGCTGCAGATGGGAATGCCTGTTTAATGAAGGCAAAAACTAGCAACGTTGATTTAGTGATGACGGATATAAATATGCCGGGCATGGATGGGATTACAATGTGCAGTGAAATTAGAAAACTGCCAAGCTATAGAACGACTCCTATCTTAATGTTAACGACAGAAAGTACGCCTGAAATGAAACAAAAAGGCAAGATGGCAGGAGCTACAGGCTGGCTCGTAAAACCATTTAATCCAGAGAAATTAATCTCGACTATCAAAAAAGTTGTACGATAAATGGCTCTTCCTTTAGTCAGATAAGCAAATATTAGAGTCAAGGTAGCATTCAGCGATTGGGTAACAGCTATAGCTACCGTTTGTAACATATACCATTAATACCAAGGGGAGCAGCAACCATACGATTTCCTCTTTGGGGACGTTTTTTAAAATAATGGGGATTACAATGTGTAACCTATAGCTGGCCCCTAGCTCTAGCCCCCATTTTTCATACTAGATTAACCAATGAGCCATTCATTAGCGAAATCCATAGCTGTTAATGGGCGACTAAATAGATAACCTTGACCAAAATCGCAATCCAGCTCCCGAAGTAACTTATACTGCTCTTCTGTTTCTATGCCTTCAGCAATAACTTTAATATCTAATGTGTGCGCCATACCAATGATTGCCTTGCACAGAATATAGTCCGAACTATTGGGTTCTAGATTGCGTACAAAACTTTGATCGATTTTCAAATAATCGATATCAAATTGCTTTAAGTAAGCTAGCGAGGAATACCCTGTTCCGAAATCATCAAGAGCAACTTCCATCCCTTTATCACGGAACATTAAAAGCTTATCTAGAGTCTCATCATTCAATTCCAAAAGAAGACTTTCTGTAATCTCTACACAAAGGGACTCAAGATGCTTACTGGCACTTAATGTTTCTTTAAACCATGTAGGCGTACAAAAGTGTTCATCTTGGTATTGAACAGGGCTCGTATTAACTGAAATTTGCAAATCCCGGTTAAAATTATTTTTCCATTCTTCAGATTGACGTGCGACCTCTTTAAAGACCCGGTTACCAATATCAACAATCAGCCCCGTTTCTTCTGCTAACGGAATAAAGTCTGCCGGATATACCAAGCCATCTGGATGATTCCAGCGTAATAATGCCTCCGCTTTTACAAGCGTCTTATCTTCAATTTGAACAATAGGTTGGTAGTAGACTTCTAATTGCTGCTGCTCTACTGAGTCTCTAAGTTGGTTGATAGTCTTTCGGCGATTGTTAGCAAAACTTTCCATTTCTGGGGTGAAATAGTGAAAACGATTTCTGCCCTTTTCTTTGGCTGCATACATCGCTTGGTCAGCATTCTTTAAAAGTGCCTCTTTCGTATGTGCATCATTCGGATAAAACGTTATGCCAATACTGGCTGATAGATAGGAGCGGTGATCATTAAGCTCAAATGGCTCAGCCATTTTATCTAGAAAGTTATGGGCAATACGCTCAATAGCCTCTAACTCAGAAATACTCTCCAATATGATAAGAAATTCATCACCGCCTAATCGCGCAACCGTATCACTTTCTCGTATGCAAGCGTTCAATCTAGAAGAGGCTTCTTGCAGAAGCAGGTCACCATGATCATGCCCCAGTGAATCATTAACCTCCTTGAAGTGATCAAGATCTATCATCATAACCGCTACTTGGCGGCCATCATGCTTAGCTCTTTTCATCATTTGTGTGAGGCGATCACTACAGGTTCTTCGGTTAGGGAGCTGGGTTAAAGGATCGAAATGAGCTAAGTGAACGAGCTCCGCATGAGTTTTCTTTTGTTCAGCCAAACTGATATCAATGCAGTACATCTCCTTATGATTATTATGTGTATCTAACAGTACATGACTGGAATATACAGGTACGGTTCTGCCATCTTTATGCAATAGATCAAGCTCAGATGGTGGGATAACCTGCCCATTTTCTAACCAGTCTTTATGTTTCTGGAATACTTCGTCACGCATTGCTGAAGGTATGATTAGCTCATACAAAGGCTTCCCTATTGCCTCTGAACGATTAAAACCATAAAGCTTGGTACTGGCATCATTCCAGTAGATAACATTTAAGTCCTGATCATAGCCTTGCACCGCAATGGCGGGTAAACTTTCTATGAGCTCTTTAAAACGGTGTTCGCTTTCTCGAATTCTTTGCTCTGCTTTTTTCTGAGCGGTTATGTCTAAAATAAGGCCACGAAGTAAAATGGCTTTTTGATCTTTGGCAACAATACTAACGAGATCTCTGACCCATTTAGTACTTCCATCATGGGCCATGAAACGATACTCAATTTCATAGTCTTGTAAATTAGCACTTTGCGCTGTGCGCTCTTCTATTACTCGTTGTCGATCATCACTATGAATATGCTGCTCCCAAAAGTGAGGCTGTAACCACTCTTGTACCGCATGCCCAAGTATTCTCTCAGCATTTGCACTAATATAAGTACAACGATTCGATGCTGCATCAGCCTCCCATACAATGCCATCCGTGGTATCTACGAGATTTTTAAATCGTTCTTCACTTAAACGGTGGGCCTCCTTAGATTTCCGGAGCTTATAGTTCCAGTACATGGATATGAATAAAATAAGTAGGGCTACAGCGGCAATGAAAATTATTTTTTTAATCGGTATCCCCAACTCTATAACTAGTCCACTCCAATGATCATAAATCTCATTTCGTTCTTCCTCGGTAATACTCCTCAGTGCGATTTGAATGATTTCAGAAAGCTCAGGATTGCCGCGGAAGACCCCCATTCGAAATTCGCTTAGATAATCCGTGTGCCCAGAAAAACTTAAATTAAGTATCCCTTCTTGTTTCATGACAAAGCTCGCCGCCGTTGCATCGCCTACAAAAGCATCCGCATCTCCATCCGCCACCATATGCAGAGCTTGTTGGATGGTTGAAGTATTTACGATGACAATCTCTGGATAATCCCTACGAAGAAGCTCATTAGTAAAATGCCCTTTATGAATAGCAACCTTCATGCCTTTTAGCTTATTTAGACTACTAACATACCCACGGCTGAGCTCGCTGATAATCACCGCTCTACTCGTAAGAAAAGGCTCTGTGAACTTTAAGTATTCGCCTCGATCAGCTGTTTCTACTAAACAGGACATGAGATCAAAGTCACCAGCTTGAGCTGATTTAAGCACTTCCCCCCAATTAGCTTTATTCGTAACAGGTTCGAATCGCACTCCTAATTTTGTTTCTAGCAATCCCATGTAATCGGCAGCTATCCCTATGTAATCTCCGTTTTCATCGATTGATTCATAAGGCGAAAAATTCTTGTCGATACCTAGCCGAAGTGTGGGGTGCTTTTCTAACCAAGAGATTTGCTCGGAGGATAAGTTTAATTGACGCCAAGTATTTGAAGTCTCGGAGGAAGCAGCGGCTAAAGATTCTGAGGAGATAGAAATGAGGGCGATCAACGAAAATGAAAAAACAGCAAAATATTTTTTAAACATCTATTCTCGCCAAGCGTAATAATTATTGACCTGTTAATCTTTAAATATAGACCTTATTTTTGTAAGTCTATATAAGAAAAAGTCGCAAATTTAAAATAAAAATAGAAAGTGGTATGTAGATCGCTTACTTAATATCTAGCCCCACTTGTGGAATGTATTTTGTTGGGTCGTGTTAGAGGGCTATCATTCCGCAGGGCGGCCATTCCACAGGGCTACCTTACCATGTGAATCTGCTTGATTATCCGATGAGAAAAAATGAGGCAGTTTTGCCACAATCTATATTGGAATATACAAATAGAAGGATTAGATTAAAGAGTCGATTAGACGTCCAGCAGCCCCATAAAACCTGCTTAAGCTTTCTTGTCGCTGACAGCTAGAAACCGATGAAGGGGAATGAATATTGCTCTGATAAATTTCGCAAAAAATAGTTACGAGATTTACCAAGTGACAGGAGGAAGGGAAGTAAATCTAGTGACGCTGAAAAGGTCGTAGAAAGCAACAAGCCCCGCATTCGCGAGGCTCTTTCAAATTCTGGTAGGACTAGGCAGATTATTCCCCTTCGGGCTATCGTCGTAGGCTTCGATGTGGTCTCGCTGCGCTCGGCTCGAACTCCCAAGTTCTTCAACTCATATTTTAGACATAAAAAAAACCGCCAATTCAGCGGTTTCTTTAAAAATTTGGTAGGACTACCCAGATTATTACCCTTCGGGCTATCGTCGTAGGCTCCGATGTGGTCTCGCTCGGCTCGACTGCCGACCTCTACCATGTCAATATTGTCTTTGTAAGTTATTGATTCTTGGTAGAAGCTTTACTAGCTTGCGAGTTCTTGCAAGTAATTGAAAAGCAAGAAAACACCAAATTACAAGATTTGACAATGTATTGCAAACCCAGTGTTTATAAGGGTTTCCATGGGCACAAGCTAAATGACCTTTACTGTAATTTGAAACGATTTTCCCCGTTATTAACGGTGGACATATCGTTTTATCAATTCTGACATTTTTCCCATCAAAATTGACATATTTATAGTCAGATTGATCTTTAGTCCGTCACTTTAACGGAAAAACCGTCAAAAATGACGGTTATATTCGATCTGATTTTCCCCTCACCCTTAACGAAAGAAATCAATCAGATCTTTTTACCTTTTAACACCTTCATTCAGCTTCGAACCAGCTCAATCACGCAGTATGTCACAGAGATTCCAGAGCTTTTGTACAATGTAGTTATTTGTCCTTTTCGTTCTCACGGTTTGAAGATGATAAAACTCACATCATCTTCAACCGGTTCAATCTTTTTATAAGGATGATTTAGCAGATCCTGCTGATCAGTTTCATTTACGCAGGCCCAAAAGCCATCAGAAGCAAGAATTATTTTCTCTCCGCCTTTGATCTCTATCGTGTAAATATCAGGTTGTTCATAGCGGCGTGCTTTGAAGCTTCTGGAGAGACGATGCCGTTGATCATCCAATATGATCTCTTCAATAGGCTTATCAGGATCAGTTTTATTCGCTGCAGTATGAGGTACTGTCAACCAATCAATTGTAGTAGCGCCATTGATTCGACCCAGCAAACAGTCACCCCAATTATTGACCAGCATTAAATTCTCATGCTGTACAACCAATAGCAGACTGGCGTAATCGCTTATATGCTCTTTTTGTAAAGTTTTCTGAATACGTTTGAGTTCTTGTAGCAACGAATCATTAATCTGACTAAAGCTTAAGTCATCCGTGTCTAACACACTCACATACTTTTGCAGGGTATTACCAATTTGGCGGACAAACTTGCCAGAATCAGGACTATCTGTCGCACCATCAATTAAGAGAAGAAGTTAAAGTTTCCTTTTTTGAATGAAGCTATGAGGTCCCTATTCTCACCTGTCCCACACCCCTGATAGCTGAGTTTCCTTATCAGCATTGCGCCTCCAAGCCCACTAGGTTTTCAAGCCGCTCAATTAGGATCTCTTCTCTTTCAGAATCTCCACGAGACGCATCTTGCAAAAGGTACGGTCTGCTATCATGTGCCAAAAGATAGGTTATCTGCTCAGATATGTACCGTTGTAGCTCTTGAGAGCTATTTTTGACTTCATCCAATAACTCTTCCCGACCATCAACCAAATTCATAATATCTTCTACATCATGGCTACCCAGAAGGTCATCCTCACCTCTCCCCCTGAACGCTTCAAACTTAGTTGCAACGAAATACGGTGATGTCAGCAACCGAATGGTTAAACCATCTTCTAGTTGATAATCAGAGGCAGAGGCTAACGCTTCACTGTACCAACGATTAGAGAAGCCCATGACATCTGAATCATCCGGCATGAAGTCGACCTTTAATTCACCAAGACGCAAGCGGCAAGTCACATCATCTTCCATGGAAACTTTAAAGCCATGGCCTTCTAGCTTCTGCCGAAGTTCTTCCCAGCCTGCCAACCCAACCACATTCACAATAAGGTCTACATCGGTCGTGTAACGAATCTCTTCCTGTGTTACTTCATCCGTCAACAGCAGGCCGGTCGTACTTCCTCCGACGAATGCCATTTTACTGCGCAGCTCAAGGCCTAAAGCCTCTGCCACTGTTTTTATCATCTCTTTGTGCTGATTATAGTTGTTCATGAAAACAACCTCTTTTCAAAAAGTTCAGCAGCAAGATTTGCCTCCCTAGGCCTACCCGTCCTGATAGAATCAATCAGCGCTAGTAGTTCATACAGATATGCATCTTGCTTAACAGCTTTAGGCACGCTTTTATAAAGTGGTTCTATCGCCTGACCTTTTTCTTTACCTCTAGCATCGGGCCATACAAAAGCCGACTCTCCCGCTGTCATAAGGTGCCCTGACATGACTGGGGCTGCGAATGTAGTAGGTATGCCTCTGACAAGGGCTCCGGGGGAAGCCGGAAACACATACTTGAGTCCATGGACTACAAACTCCAACAGACCTTTTTTATTAACCTTCGGCACTCCTGAATTCCGATCAAGTACAACCAAGTTAATTAACTGACTACGTTTCAAAGATTCACTCACTTGAGACTTACTAATACCAGTCATTGCTTCAAGATTACGGAAACTATAGCGATCTTCAGACGATATATGCCTGAGATCGGTTCCTTGTTCCACATCATCTAAGTCCCACCCCTGCCAACCTTTGGAGTAAGATTCAGCAAGCACTTCGACAGAAGACCTCACACCGTCCTCTTTAGCCTCGAGCTTTTCGAGCGATACCAGTTTTAGTAGCAGAAGAATATCTTGACTTTTCATATCACAAAACGCACCAGCGTCCCCCGTCCTAGGACTAGGGACACAGAATAGCAACAAAACTGCTATTGTCAAGCCAGCTTGTAGCGTTGCTCTCGTCCACTTTAATTAATGACGTGTATAGAAAATGCCATTTTTTATACATCTAAATATTTGTTCTCTACCAGAAAAAGACGTGTCAGTGTTGGCTTCTGGAATACAAAACTATGCAACATGTACAATCTAGGGCTCACTTATAGAGGATTTAAACCTGAGGACGCTTACCAATCGTCCGACTACTGAAGCCGATTCTCCTTTGGAGGAATGAACCGGGTTCACAAATCAAATACACAAAATGGTACCCAAATGTCCTTGAAGCTCTTACGCCAGCACCTTAAGACAAAAGAAAGAAAAGAACTAATCGATGAGATAGCTGACCTGTATAAAAAATTCCCAGACGTCAAAAATTACTACCAAGCCTCAGCTTTTAATGATGATCAAAGTGTTCTAAACAAATACAAAACAGCTATTAAGGCCGAATTTTTCCCTGAGTCCAGGTATGCAGAACCACCTTGCCGTTTATCCGTGGCCAAAAAAGCTATCTCAGACTATAAAAAGGTATCCTGCTCAGACCCGAATCTTGCAGACATTATGCTTTTTTATGTTGAGTGCGGTGTTGAATTCACCAATACCTATGGTGATATTAATGACCGTTTTTATAGCAGCATGGAATCGCAATATGCCGCTGCATGTGAATTTATAATAGTGCGAGATTTACAGAATGATTTTCAGAAGCGAGCATATGATATTGTGACCGAGACGGTTAACTGCGGATGGGGCTTTCATGATAGCCTGGCAGAAACTTATTACAGCTATTTTAACGATCACGAAGAGTAATCAATTAACGGTATCGGCGATTTCTGAAACTTAAATGTTGATTAGAAGGCATCTACTTATAGTTTTAGGCACCACTCTCAAGTGGTATCTGAATACTCTAACCGGTATCCCATTGCCTTATAACTTTTTTCTCGTTTATTGAACATCCGTTGCAACATAGGCAGCGAACAATCCACATAGTCGTGGATGGTAACACATTCCTTACCATCAGACTCTCGATGGATACGGCCTGCATACTGGGCTAATGAGCCTTTCCAGGCGATAGGCATAGCTAAGAACAAGGTATCTAATCGTGGCAAGTCAAACCCTTCACCAACATACTTCCCTGTAGCAACCACAACCTGAGCTGAAGGTAAGCGCTCCTCAGTTGCTTTACGCTCTGCCGCACGCATTGCACCTTTTAACAGAACAGAGTCTATTCCTTTTTCCAGTAGCACAACATTAATTGATTCAGCATGCTCACGGCGTTCAGTCAGAATGATGGGATATTTCGATTGCTGAACACAATCAAGAACATCTTCGATGATCCGTTGAGTGCGTCCGGTGTTCTCCATAACCCACCGATATGCATCCGATATTTTAGGCCGTTCTTCTGACTGAATAAGCTGCCGAGGCGGAGAATCATATAGTTGATGAACAATGACTTGCTGTTCAAATTTATCTTCAGAGGTACTTTTTACTTTGTGACGAATTGGACCTGCGGCCATGAATATAATCTTTTGGTGACCATCCTGCCTTTCTGGTGTCGCTGTGAGGCCAAGTACATATTTAGCTCTGACTTCATTCAACACCATTTCAAAGCGTGGAGCAGAAACATGATGGCATTCATCTACAATGACATGCCCGTAGTCCTGAACCAGTTCTGAAATCGTATTTTCTTTTTTGTTGATGAGACTTTGATAAGTAGCAATATCGATAACACCGGTTGGTTTTTTCTTACCACCACCAATCATACCCACTTCAATATCTGGCAGGAATGAGTTTAACCGTTCTTTCCATTGATCGAGCAATTGCCTACTGTGAACAAGCACCAATGTATTGGTTTTCCTCTTGGTAATCATACCGATCGCCGTAACGGTCTTACCAAAGGCCGTAGGCGCATGAAGAATGCCTACATCATGCTTACTCATTGCCATAACCGCAGCTTTCTGGTTCTTTCTGAGCTGGACTAATGACTTCACTTTTTTGAGTTTGGCGCCACCCTCTCGCTTATCGTCTATCCGGACATCAATCTGATGTTCACTTAACAGCGCAAGCACCTCATCTATACACCCTCTGGGTAATGCCAAATAGCCTTGCTCTATTCGGGCACAGGAAATAAATCTTGGGATACCGTAAGTCGAAAAGCGTAAAGCCTGGGTTTTAAAGAACACAGGGTTTGAGAAACTGGCCAACCGTCTCAATCTTGCCGCCAATGCGCTTGGCAATTCACTCAAATCCAAGTAGATATGATTTGCGAGCGTAAGAACAATTGCCTTTGGAGGGGTATCTAACACGAGAGGTTTTGTCTTCGCTGTTATCTCCCAGGGAGGCCTTTGTTCAATCACCTCTTGATCGTTGAATAGCGTTGAGCTGGGTAAAACGAGTGTGAGCAGTTTGCTCAAATTCTGATGAGAAATAAAATCCACCTGAGCAAGATACTGCCATTGGTCCGGGATAATGTTGAGATCAGCATCAACAAATGAGCTATTGCCAGAAAGCCTTGCTTCACGCTGTAGAGGCAGTGCAATTAAGTTGCCAAACCCACCTTCAGGTAAAATATCCTGATTTGGAAACAACCGATCATAAGAATCAAACGATAAATTTGGATAAACCTCCATTGCTTTATCAAGAAGTCCAAAGCCAAGTAATCTTGCTTCCTTAGCAGGCACTTTTTCCTTGAAGAAAATCCAAAGGTGCGCCCCATTCCCGGAACGGGAAATCTCAATCACATGTGGTATCTCAAAGCAGCGACAAGCTACCGACATTGCTTTGACTTCTTCTTGCCACTTTCCTTTATCAAAATCTGCGGCAAGAAAAAAACAAGTGTTGTCGTGCATTAATGGGTAAAGCCCAATGATTTTTTGCCCGGCCAAATGTTGGTAAATGATCTGATCATTTAGCTCAGTGAATTGTCGATGATTACAATCCTGACACTTAACGCGAGGCTTGTAGCAGACTCCCTGCACCCACTCATTATTACATGCAACAGAGTAACCACTTCGTCCCTGTTTGTTTTGCCAGCGGGTAGCAAAGATATCGGTACGCCCACGAAATAAACTTCGGAAAATCTCTATTTTTTGTTCAGGCGAATACGAATTTGAAACAGGAGTGATGGGCGAGGACTGCTGTAGCTAGTCTTTGATACTTAAAAGTAACTTTTTCTCTTCTTCAAGTTCCAAAAGTCTAGCATCTATTTCAGTGATATTTTTAAAACCTGCGTTGCAAATTTTATATCTAGACATATCCTGACCTCAGGTAAATCAGGTGATTTTCAGCCACGACCAGACCCCATTCAGATTCGACAACTCATGTTCAGTTTCACTTTTACTGATTTGGCCTCTACGCTTTTTACCTTCCATTTCTACCTTTTAGGGTCAATAAGCAGTTTTTTCATCAACCTTCTTGAACATATCAGAACAGCCTGAAATCAGCATGAAGTTTCGCCCAATGAGCCTTCAGACTCTCCTTGTGCTTTTCATGCATCGGCAAGTTAAGCAGCAATTCAGGCCATGCCTTTGATTTCTCGATTGCACTGTTTAGGGATTCCCTAACAGCAGCCCAAGGCACTCCGATTCTGTTCGACCATTCCTCAAAGTGAGCAAGTGAGAGTCGATACCAACTTTTCTCTTTGGCCATATTCAGCGCAATATCACTCTCACCTTGAATGTATGCTGCAGTAAAAACAATATCATATGCGGGTGATAATTCAGGGTTTATACGATCAGGATAAATCACAGAGAAGTTCTTGGTATGTGCATCACCGTTACCAAGCATAATGTTTGCAAGAAGACGAACAGCCAGCTGTTGAACATCTCTAATGCTTGAATATTTATATAAGACTCTACCTATCATTTCATAGTTAGCCTTGTCATATTTCTCACTGGCATAGAGGTTAAAAATCTGAGCAAAGTCTTCCGCATGAACCCTACCTTTTTCTGTTCGGTCGAACCGCTTAATGGCAAAAGCATGTGATTCATTTGGAAGGGCAATATCAGGAAGACCTTTCAACTCATCGAGGTCCACCAGCTTGATCTCCGGTATTTCAACACCGATGACTTCAGCTAAACGCATAACAGTGTATTCATTTTCAGGAACATAAGGGTGGATGGTTGATGGGGTTTTAATGATCCAATTGTCGCCCTCAAAATCCGAATCGATGTTATAACGCCCATCCTGGTATGCAGAGGAAAACTTTATCTGTACGCCAGCAAGCGAAAACTTACGAGACTGAGTTCCTAGATCCATTAATACAGGCTCGACTTGCTCACGACTGGTTAGTGCCCAAGAAGGAATATTGTCTGCTGTTAGTGGTTGAGCCTTGAGCGCTCCCGGTAAATTTCCCCCTGCATAGGCCAATAATGGAAATTCATTGTCTTCACTAACTTTCATTCCCTGAGCCAACCATTTTTTTAATGCCCCTTCAGGCAGCAAATTCGACAACACCGGCGGTAAACGCTGTGTTCTCATTTGGGGATTTGACAGATATTGCTCATCATCAATCTGAACTAAAGAGAAGGTAGGTTTTATAGCTTGATGCAGTTTTTGATACTCAGGAGAGAATACCAAAATATTTTTTGAGTTAGCGTAATTAACCAATACCCCAATCTGGATGTCATGGAGCATAAGATTTAAAGCAGTCACCTTCTCTTGACGTTTCTCAGTCATCTGACAAATCTTTCATCAATGCATCTATTCCAGTTTCCGGCGATGAATCAGCTGATGACTTTTCACTCTGAAGTTGCTGAAGCATAAATTGTTTATATTCTTTCAACTCCGACTCAGAAGCGTTGAGGACCATATCAACTAACAACATTCGTTCACGAGGCACCAATGCCATTTCCAGTTCTAATGCATCAGTTACCCTAAAGAGCGTTGACAACCGAACATCCGCTCCATTTTCTAACCGGTTATATTGTTGAGTTTTCATCCCGGTTAGAGCCTGCATTGCGTTTTGATGACCCACCTTAGCTTTACGGTGTTTAACGATCTCTTGACCGACCTGTTCTTGAAAGCGCATAAAATAATCAACTTACAAATTTACTTTATACAAATATAAACTAATATGTTTATTTTTCAAGAAAGAAAATTAATAAGTTAATTTAATAAGAACACGGATAATAGCTGTACGGATGTAAAGTGTTTGTTCCAACCCAAGAAACTATTTCATACAAGGGGTGGAACAACAGTGATTCTATTTTGAATATGATGGAGTCAAATTGATCTCACTCTGAGGGGTGTCCTCAAACCAACCATTAACTAAACTTATGTGGGCAATATAGAGGTCAAAGGTAAATTTGAAAAAAGAGCCCTGGGCACGCTTTAGGCACAATCTGGGCACACGCCCAGAAACAAAAAAGCCGAATCAAAAGATTCGGCTTCTAAGCTACTGAGTTATCAGTATAAATTTGGTAGGACTAGGCAGATTCGAACTGCCGACCTCTACCATGTCAATGATAGGCTCTAATAGTTTTCTACATTAAAATCAATGACTTAAAAGGCATAACACATTTATAACACACTTTTATATTCCTATTTCAAAGTGTGTTTAACCAAAAAGCACAAAAATTTCTTAGGCCACCTCCAAGCAGTAGAAATGGGTAAACTACTTTTTTAAGAATAAAAATTTTTAATTCTGACTCTATCTGCACTACGGATCGCATAATCATACGTTCAGCAGAGTTCTCTATGTTCCTACCGGTTATCACTAGAAGGGGCGAGTCTCTCAGTATGAAAGTCTTAAATAAATGGGTATCCAAATTAAGTGGTTGGAACCCTTTTTAGTACCAAGCACCCCTAACTCTAATTATCTGGTTGGGAATGATGGCTCATTATCAGCACCGACTTACGAGAATTGTAATGAAGATAAATGGAGGAGTGTTCTTATAAAAAAGTGAATAGTTGATCACAGAGAGGTCAGCTATCAACACAAAGCAGCCTCTTTGAGGCTTTATGCTTCGCTACAAAAGTTTACTAAAGATCATAACTAATACCATATTTATGGACGGAAAATTAA